>Ga0207864_1000559_pt1 | contig 50225 bp, 66 predicted proteins | sample HigsolmetaAR202D_FD_184834 | JGI IMG/M metagenome (GOLD analysis project Ga0207864, IMG submission 184834) | Ionic liquid and high solid enriched microbial communities from the Joint BioEnergy Institute, USA - AR20-2-D (SPAdes) (version 2) ...
CAACTACGGCCCGTGCGTCAAGCCGGTCGCGCTGACTCGCTGGCTCGCGACGCTCATCATGCCGCCGCCGCGTCGGGACGGAGCGCCTCGGCGGATCGTCGTCCCGTACGCCGGCACCGGCAGCGAGATGATCGGCGCCATCCTCGCCGGATGGGATGATGTTATCGGCATCGAACGCGAGCCGCGTCCAGGCATCGAGGACGCGCCCGACTACCTCTCGATCCTCAAAGCGCGCGTCCATCTCGCCGCGACGAACCCACGCGCCTTCGCCCCCGATGCGCGCCGTAAGACCGAGAAGTCGGACGAGCGGCAGATCGATCTCTTCGGACGGAGGACCGGATGACCCCGCAGCAACCGCTCTTCCCCGCCGTCTGGCGCTGGCGCGGCCGCGAAGGCACGGCGTCTGCGCGCTTCTCCTCGTGCCAGCGGTACCGCTACGAGCTCCGCCGAACATGGGACGCGAGCAGACGCCCCCTCATTGTCTGCGCCCTCAACCCGAGCACCGCGACCGAGCTCGCCGAAGTCCGAGCTGACCTCGACCGGATGCTGGAGGACGACGCGTGACGACTACCGACATCATCGAGCGAATCCTCCGCTCGGCGCCCCTTCCCCGCGCGCCGGAGAGTCGACTTCAGGACGCGATCGCTCGACTCTTCACCGACCACGACCTCACCTTCGCGCGCGAGGTTCGACTCACGCCGGAGGACATCATCGACTTCGTCGTCGACGGAAGCCTCGGGCTCGAGGTGAAGGTCGACGGCAGCCTTTCGGACGTCACGCGCCAACTCCATCGCTACGCGCACACCGGACGTCTGGAGCAACTCCTCCTCGTCACGACGCGGTCGAGGCATCGCGCGATGCCGCCCGCGTTTGGGCGGACGCCCGTCCGCGTCCTCTACCTGCTCTCGGGGGCCCTATGAACGGCACCGTCACCTACGACCCGACGAAGCGGCAATGGAAGATCGAAGCCGCTCCGCACATCGTCATTCGACTGAAGCGCGTCTTCGGCAAGGTGTCGAAGCGGTACCACGGCACGATCTACCTCTCCGACACCGAGGAGAACGCGCGCGACCTCGAGTGGTTCCTGGAGCGCTACCCGATGGAGGTACGCGACGCGGAGCGGCTTCGCGATCGGGCGTCAGCGCACAAGGAGAAGACCGCGATCGTCGACGCGCTCCTCGCGAAACGTCTTCCGCCGCCGATCTTCGACCTCGCGCTCCCGCCGCGCGAGTACCAACGCATCGCCGCAGCGGTCACACTCCAGACAGGTGGTCTCCTGCTCGCCGACGACGTCGGCCTCGGCAAGACGGTCTCGGCGATCTGCCTGTTCGCCGACCCGCGCACGCTGCCGGCGCTCGTGGTGACGATGACCCACCTGCCGAAGCAGTGGGCAGCCGAGATCCGCCGCTTCGCACCTAAGCTCCGCACACACATCCTCAAGTCGACCAAGCCGTACGACCTCACCGACGGTCGCGCGATGCAACTCACGCTCGACGGGTCGACGCCGTCGGGTGCGCTCCCCGACGTCATCATCACGAGCTACTCGAAGCTCGCTGGTTGGGCCGAGACCCTCGCGCCCCTCATCGAGGGGCACGCGGTCATCTTCGATGAGGTGCAGGAGCTCCGGAACATGGGCTCCGCGTCGAAGGCTTGCCCGGCCAAGTACTCCGCAGCGAAGTGCCTGTCCGAGCACGCTGGCTTCCGGATGGGGCTCTCGGCAACCCCCATCCACAACTACGGCGAGGAGTTTTACGCCGTAATGAACATCCTTCGTCCCGACGCTCTCGGGACGAAGACGGAGTTTCTTCAGGAGTGGTGCGCAGGGTCGTACGAGGCCGGCAAGGCGAAGATCGCCGACCCCGCGGCGTTCGGCGCGTACATGCGAGAGTCCGGCCTCATGCTCCGACGCTCGCGTGCCGACGTTGGCCGCGAGCTACCGCCGATCACGAAGGTCCATCACGAGATCGAGGCCGACGTGTCGGCGCTCGACAGGGTGAGCGAGAGCTGCGCGGAGCTCGCGCGGACGATCCTCCGACAGGGACAGGCGTACCGCGGAGAGAAGATGCACGCCGCCGAGGAGTTCTCGAATCGACTCCGGCAGGCCACGGGCATCGCCAAGGCTCCGTACGTGGCGGACTTCGTCCGTCTCCTCGTCGAGAGCGGCGAGAAGGTCGTCCTCTACGGGTGGCACCGCGAGGTCTATCAGGTCTGGCTCGACAAGCTCGCGGACCTCAAACCCGCGATGTACACGGGCAGCGAGTCGCCGACCGAGAAGGAGCGAGCGAAGCGCGCCTTCGTCTCGGGCGACTCGAAAGTGCTGGTCATCTCCCTTCGCTCGGGCGCCGGTCTCGATGGTCTCCAGCACGTGTGCCGGACGGTGGTCTTCGGCGAGCTCGACTGGAGCCCGGCGGTGCACGAGCAGGCAATCGGCCGCGTCGCTCGCGACGGGCAGAAAGATCCGGTCGTCGCGTACTTCCTCGTCGCCGATCACGGCGCCGACCCGATCATCGTCGACGTCCTCGGCCTGAAGCGGGAGCAACTCGACGGTGTGCGCAGCGTCGACGCCGAGCTCGTCGAGCGTCTCGAGGTCGACGGGGACCGAATCAAGCGGCTCGCTGCCGGCTACCTGGCGCAAAGGGGCATTCCGTTGCCGGCTGAGGCGGGGACGGAGGTGGCTGCATGACTCCGCGCATCGAAGCCGGCCGAGGGTGGACCATGTACCTCGGCGACTGCCTCGAGATCATGCCGACGCTCGATGCCGTCGACAATGTCACGACCGTAGAGGCCGCGCGTAGAGGTCAGCAATCGCTGTTTGGGGACGTGGCTGGGAGGAGGTCGGCCTGATGGCGAAGCGGGAGATCTACGCGCGTGCCGCCGTCCAGCTTCGGACTCACGAGCGTGCCGTTTTGGCGGAGAAGCTCTGTCCGGGGGCCATGGGCCTGTACCTGTTTCTCCTGATGCACGCCCGGGCAGAGGAAAGTTACGGAGACGTCTCTGAGATTGTCGCATTGTCCGCTTGGGGCGGCCCGAGAACTTTTCGAAAAAAACAGATCGAAGCCCTCATTGAGGCCGGGTTGGTTACGCGACAGACCGATCGGCTGGTCATCGTCAAGTACGCCGACCACAACGATACACCCGACGACATCGCGGCGGCCCGTAAGTGCGCGGCAGAGCGCAAGATTCGGCAGAGGGCCAGGGAACGCGTCACGCGTGAGTCCCGCGTGAGTCACGTCGGTGTCACGCGTGACATCAACGTGACTCACGCGGGACAACAGCGTGAGTCACGCGTGAGTCACGCTGAAGTTCCTATCTCTTACTCTTACTCTATATATTCTTCTGATCGTTCTTCTGATCCTGATCCGACTGGAGATCCTCCTTCCAAGACTGAAGACAGATCGGATCAACCTGGTAGGTTGGAAGAGGCCCAGCCGGAGGTCGCACCGCCACCCACGTGGTTCACGGACGCGATCGGGACCGTCGAGATGCAGACCGGCGAGACGCTCCGTCCTGCCGAGGCCTGGCTCCGGTACTCCGGGCATCGTGCAGGCAAGGGCATCTCCCCCAATCAGCGTGACGCCGTGTACTGGCTCACGACCGTCATGGTCCCAGAGGCCCGCAAGGAGCGTGAGCAGTCGGCCGCGCGTCGCGAGCGCGAGGCTCGGTTCGCGCAACCGCAACCCCCCGTCCGCAAGCCCCGAGTCCTGAAGGAGCTGTTTTGACCCAGGCCAAGGCCATTGACCTGCACGCGTCCCGGGGGTCCGCCCCGAGAAGGCCGATTGCTGCCACGGAAACGGCCCTAGGACGCGTTCCGCCCCACGACCTGGACGCAGAGGCGGCCGTGCTCTCATCGTGCCTTCTACGGGGCGCTGAGGCGGTCGACGAGGCGTCCGTCGAAGTGAGCTGCGAGGAGTTCTACTCGGAAGCCCACCGGCGCATCTTCGAGGCCGCCGTCACCCTCGCCGCCAAGGGACAGCCGGTCGACGCGGTGACCGTGGCGAGCGAACTCAAGGACCGGGACCGTCTCGGGCAGGTCGGGGGCATGAGCTACCTGCACCAGATCCTCGACGCGGCCCCGGCCATCACGACCGAGCACCTCGTGGCATACGCCAGGAAGGTCCGAGAGAAGGCGCGTCTCCGGGCTCTCGCGCTCAAGCTCGAGACGTTCAGCGCTCGCTGCTACGGCCCTCTCTCTGGCGACGAGGCGGAGGCGTTCTTCGGTGATGTCGAGCGCGAGGTCGGAGACATCTGCGCGGCCCGGCACACCAGCGACCTGGAGCCCGCAGCGCCGATCGTGAAGCGCATCGCGCAGAAGCTCGACGCTCTCGCGAAGAGCGGCAGCGAAGTAGCAGGGGTCCGAACCGGCTTTTCCCGCTTTGATCGATCCACCGGAGGACTTCACGGTGGCGACCTGACGATCATTGCGGCGCGCCCTGGTATGGGCAAGACGTCGTTCGTCTTGAACATCGGGGACAACGTCTCCGACCGAGGGCATCCATTCGCGCTCTGGTCGCTCGAGATGCCCAAGGAGCAGCTCATCTTGCGCCAGATCGCTGCGCGCGCTCGCATCGACGTAGCCAAGGCTCGCACGGGGCAGATGTCGCCACTCGACTGGCAGAAGTTCACGCGGGCGAGCACCGAGATCTTCCAGAAGGACTTCCACGTCGACGATGGCGCCTGGCAGACGCTCGCCACGATCCGTTCGAAGGCCCGAAGGTTCGTGAATCGGTGCCGGCGCGAGGGGAAGCCGAAGCCTGTCCTTGCGATCGACTACCTACAGCTGATCGAAACGCGCTCGTCGAGGAACGACACACGCGCGACGCTCATCGGCGAGATTACCCGCGGACTGAAGAGGCTTGCGAAGGAGCTCGACGTCCCCGTTCTGCTGCTTTCGCAACTCAATCGAAGCGTCGAGACGCGACAAGACAAGCGGCCGATGATGAGCGACCTGCGCGAGTCCGGCGAGATCGAGCAGGACGCGGACAACATCGTGTTCATCTATCGCGACGACTACTACTTCGAGGAATCTGAAGAGCCTGGCATCGCGGAACTGCTGATCGTCAAGCAACGCAACGGCCCGACCGGGACGGTGAAGGTCCGTTTCGACAAGCAGTGGACGCGCTTCGACAACCTCGAGGATGGCGAGTACGACGGGCCGCCTGTGCGCGAATCGACGGCCTATGTGCCGCCGTCGCTAGGCGCGAACGATGTGCCCGAGCCGCCGGCAGGCTTCCTTGACGACTTCTTGAGCGAATCGGAGGAGGGCGCATGAACACAGAGGCAGCGCGCTACGAACCCGAGCCCGAGGACATCGAGAATCCCGCGTCCGTCGAAGACGCGCTCACTCGAACGATGGCCAAGTCGACGCTCGAACTCACGGCAACCGACATCGCGAGTCTCGTGGAGGCGAATCTCGTCGGCGAGCTCGCCAGTCGCCTGACGGACGCGATCGACAGTGCGGTGGCGGAGCGACAAAGGGCGGACGAGGAACGTACGAAATACCTCAAGGCGAAAACGGAGCTCGACGCGACAAGGCGCGAGGTGGTGGACATGCTGGCGGTCGCCTCGCACGCCGTGCACGCCCACGACGCGATGGCGAAGACGCTGACCGATGCGCAGGCCCGCTGCACCGAGCTCCTGAACGCGTTCCGCGCGGCCAAGCTCTTCGAGAGCCAACCGCAATTCGTCTGCGACGAATACGCCGAGCGCCTTGCGTGCCTCGCCGCCGCGATCAGGAGGTCCGAGGAGCGCTCTCCCGCTCCGGCGACGTTCGATGACGTCGTGGCGGCGGTAGGTGCGGTGTCGATGGCGAGGTCGGCGCTCGAGGCAGCCGCGCCCGAAGACCGGGAGAGGCTCTCCAAGACGCTTCGAGAGCAACGGGAAAACCTGGCCGTGATCGCGATCCGGTTCGCGGAGGGCCTCTGAATGCCCCTCAGCGCCCCAAGAACGGCCGAAACCAACGTTGGGCGGCCGGCCAACGTCTGGACCCCAAACGCGCTTTACGGGCCGATTCCGGCCGACTGGCAAGGTAGAGCTTGAACGCTCGAAAGAGAGGTTTGAATGACCGGAGTGGCGGGAGAGGTGGGACGAAAGAGCGACGCGGGGGATCACGGTTTGACCGCCGGCACCGTCGTCGGCCTCGACCTCTCACTGACCGGCAGCGCGGCGTGCGCGATCCCTCTCGACTGGGATCACGACCTCGAGGCGGTGCGCACGCTGCGCGCGGGCGGCAAGCTCCGGCAGGACGCGAACGAGCAACTGCCTGGAGATGAACGCGAGGTAGGGTTTCGGAGGGACGCGTGATCTTCACCAAGGACGATCTCCGCACGATGCGGGAGCACCTGGCGCCGCTGCTCGTCGTCGAGCCACGTCCGCTGACGGCAGAGCAGAAGGTGAAGCTCGGCCATGTGATCGAGAAGATCGATCGGGCGATCGAGCAGTCCGCAAACCGCATCGAGCGCGGACGCAAGCTCTTCGAGTGGCGCATCCCGACGGAGCACGCGCCGACGATGAACGAGTGGGGAGCGTGGCCCACGTGGAGGCGAGCTCGATGCCGTCGTGCGCTCGAGGACGCGTTGCGGGCCATCATCGCGTCGACGCCCGGCGCAGACCTATGCGGCGCGCAGCGGATGCGTTGGGTACGGGTGACGAGGTTTACGCTCCAGCCGAAGAACGTCGACGACGCGGCGGCCGATCAGATCGGAGGGAAGATGCCTATCGACGTCATGGTCCGAATGGGCGTGCTCGCAGGAGACTCCCCGAAGTACCTGCGGCGCGAGGCACATTCGATGAAGACGGTGCGAGGGAACGCGCACGTCCTTGTCGAGTGCTTCGAGGTCGCGGCCGAGGAGGTGCCGTGCGACCCGCCGCACGACGCACCGATCAAGCATGTGACGTACGAGCTCGGGGCGATGACGAAGGCGATCTTGGGAGGCGGCTCGTGACCGACCACGTCGGTTCAGACGATGGCGTCCGCACGTGGACGCTCGCGTCCCCGCGGAGCCGGCGTCGCTGCCCGTGCTGCAAGCGACGCGCGACGCACATCGGTCTCGGCAACGGCGTCGCGTTGATCTCCGGCTGCGAGTGGCGCGTGCGGAAGTGGTGCAAGGACCCGCGGTCGGTGCTTCGGATGGGAGGTCGGTGATGCTGAAGGTCACACACGTGAAGGTCGTGGGCGAGGTGACGAAGCCGAACGGCGAGATGGTCCGCGGCGAGGTCGAGCTTCCGCTGCGAGACTTCGTGCGCATGCTCGCGATCGGCACCGAGACGGTGGCGGTGCAGCGCGGGGGCAAGACGTGGCGCGAGGAGCGCCCGGCGATCGTGGTGAGGCGAGGGGGACGATGAACTACAACGACTCCCCCGAGGTCATCTTCGAGGCGGCTGACGCGCCAGCGGCGATCGCGTCCGGGGAGTGGCGGGAGCCAGACTCGACGAACCCCGCGCCGTAGCGCACAAAGGCAGAGGCCCCGAGCGTCCGCGAAACGCCCGGGGCCGAGCGAAGGCGCCCAACCTTCCGACGGCGAATGTAGCACAGGGCGTCGAGCGGGTCTCGGCGCGCGAGGAGGCAGGAGAGATGGATCGAAGGCTGGTCGAGGCCGACCGCATGCTGTCGGAACATTTCACGACGGCGATCGGTGTGCGGGCGCAGCGCTACGAGCCTGCGCCCGTAGCGACGGACGTATCCCCCGAGGAGATCATCATGGCCCCGGCGAACTGCCGGGCGCGCGCGCGATTCGACGCGGTGAGAGCGATGCTCGCGGATCTCGATCCGATGCACCGTCGCGTGATCACCCTCGTCTACGCGTACGGCACCGACGCCATGTCGGACGCCACCGACGAGAACGGCCGACCGCTGGCCGGCAAGCCTAGCGGGCTCGTCACCGCGGCGAACAACACGCCCGATCGCCTCGGGCTTCTCCGTGTCGCGCTCGCGCCGGCGTGGGGGCACGGCTCGTTCGTGCGGCTCGCGCTCGAGCAGGAACGGGCGCTCCGCGCGTTCGAGAAGCGATACCCGAGTGCCACGTCCACCCCGAACGCGGTGCTCGACTTCCTCGCCTACGAGGCTGGTCGCGGCGATGCGAGCGCACGGATGTTCGCCGAGCTGCGCGCCGAGTGCGAGGAGACGCGGACGCGCGCGCTGGTCGCGTTCGAGACCGCCCGGGCGGTGCACCACGCGCGCGCCAAGCAACGCCGCGCAGATGTGGAGGCGGCCGAGCGCCGTGCCGCCGAGGCGGCGATCCTTCGCGCCAGGGCCGCCCGCCTCAGCGGGCGCGTTCCGACGGCCCTCCGAGACATCGTCGGCGAGAGGCGCGACAGGCTCCGTGCAGCGGCCCTCCAGGTCCTCGACGCGCTCGAGCCGCCCCGCGAGGTGACGTCGTGACCACAAAGCTCGACAAGATCCTCTCGATCCCCGAGGTCGCGGCGATTGCGGGTTGGCATCCACGGCGCATGCGCCGCCACCTCCTCAAGCTCAACGAGGAGGTGCACGGGATGTTGCTCCGAAACGTCGGCACGAGGGAGATGCCGCGTTGGACGGTGACGCTCGCCGCGCTCCAGCGTGTGGCCCCGCAGTGGTTCACCTCTCCCGACAGCGTGGAAGCGCGTCTCGACTCGCTGGAGAGCGAAACGAAGCATCTGCGCCAGCTCGTCCTGAACCTAAGCAAGGCCGTGCACGAACTCACCGCGGCCTAACGGCCATCGCGTCGGTGTCCTCTACACCGACGTCTGGCGCACACGCTCTCACCGAAATGCGGTCACGAGCGTTCGTTCTGCGGTCACCTGCGGTCACGCACGGACAGCGTCAGCACCCAGAGGGTGGATGCAACGCGCGGTCGCCACCGATCGCGCAACCCCTCCTCTCGCCTCAGCCCGTCGGGCTGCCTCTCTGATCGTCCGAGCGGCGCCGGAGCCCCCTCTCTCCCTCCGGCGCCGCTCGGCCCCCTCCTCTGCGACGGACGAAGCGACGCGCAGCGGCTTGAGTCCTGGTCTCAGTTCCGCACCGGAGACGCGCGCACGATCAATGCGTCGATGGGACCGCCTGGTCTGCCTAGTATCAAGTGCGTCTCAACGAAAAGCGTTGACGTATCGCGGCTCTGCAAGCGCGAGAAACGTGTATTGTGCACGTACAGTGCGAGTAGAACGCGCGGGGCGGCAAGTCGGTGAGAGGCCGGCGGAATCGGGTCCGGCCTGCCTACACCCGTAATTCCTACAGAGTCCACCATGGGGCGACCTAAACGACCCGTCGCCGGCAAGCGCATTCGGAAAGCCGAATGGGTCGCGGAGGCGGTGCGTCTGGCCATCAAGGGCTGGAGCACCCGTCGCATCGGCGAGAAGATCGGCAAGCACTGGACGACGGTGCACGAGGCGCTCTGTCGTGAGTTCGAAAGGCGCCGCCCTTCCGACGAGGAGCTCGACGCTGCGCGCGAGGTGATGCGCGAAAAGTTGCTTCGTCGCGAGGCGAAGCTGAATGAGCTCATCCTCTCGCACTGGCCGAACGCGAAGTTCGATACCGACCACGCGAAGATCGTTCTCGACGCCGACAAGGGGCTCGACCGCGTGCACGCGAGCCTCTGCCGACTCGACGGCCTCGATGCTCCGAGGCGCACGGAGCTGACCGGGCGCGACGGCTCTCCGCTGGTCGAGGCCGGTGCCATCGATGATGTTCTCAGCCTCCTCGCTCGCCGCGCTCCCGACAGCGGAACGGGAGGCGCTGATCCGCAGCCTGACTCCTGAGCAGGCGACGCGGCTCAAGTACCACTGGAGATTCTGGGCGCGTCCCACGCAGGTCGCGCCCGCTGGCGTCTGGCGGATCTGGCTGATCCTAGCCGGTCGCGGCTTCGGCAAGACGCGCTGCTCCGTCGAGTGGGTGCGCGAGCAGGCGGAGTCCGGGCGCGCCGGCCGCATAGCCCTCGTCGGCGCGACGGCATCGGACGTTCGCGACGTCCTCGTCGACGGCGAGAGCGGCATCCTAGCGAAGTCGCCTCCCTGGTTTCGGCCGGTCTGGCAGCCGTCGAAAGGGCGGCTCGTCTGGCCGAACGGGGCGCAGGCGTTCACGTACACGGCGGAGGAGCCGGACCGTCTGCGCGGCAAGCAGCACGACGCCGCGGTCGCAGACGAGCTCGCCTCGTGGCGGTACCCGGACGCCTGGGACCAGCTCATGTTCGGGCTCCGTCTCGGAACGGACCCGAGATGCGTCGTATCGACGACCCCGCGCCCGACGCCGATCATCAAGGGGCTCGTCGCCCGCGCAAAAGCGGACCCGAACGATGTTCGGCTCACGCGCGGATCGACCTACGAGAACCGCGCAAACCTCGCGGACGCCTTCGTCCAGCAGATTGTCAAGCGCTACGAAGGCACGAGGCTAGGACGGCAAGAACTCTACGCCGAGATCCTCGACGACAACCCTGGTGCCCTCTGGAGCCGGACCCGGATCGAGGATCTGCGGACGAGCAGAGTCCCCCCGCTTCGCCGGATCGTGGTGGGGGTTGACCCCGCGGTGAGCTCGACGGCGGAAAGTGCCGAGACCGGCATCGTCGTCGCTGGGCTCGGGGAGGACGGGCACGGCTACGTGCTCGCCGACCACTCGCTACGCGACACACCGGCGACGTGGGGTAACGCGGTTGTCGCCGCGTACAACCTGTTCCAGGCCGACCGTGTCGTTGGCGAGGTGAACAACGGGGGCGACCTCGTCGAAGCCAACGTGCAGACGGCGGCGCGCGCCGCTGGTGGCACCGTCGCGTTCAAGTCGGTGCGCGCTTCGCGCGGGAAACAGACCCGTGCCGAGCCGATCGCAGCGCTCTACGAGCAGGGGCGCGTGCATCACGTCGGCGCGTTCCCGCATCTCGAGGATCAGATGGTCGAGTGGGACCCGACGGCGGGCGGACCGTCGCCGGACCGGCTCGACGCGCTCGTGTGGGCTCTGTCGGATCTGATGCTCGGCCCTCAGGGCTACCGGCACGAGCTCTACGACTACTACGACACGGATGACGCGTGACCCTCGCGAACCTTCCCGGATACGACGAGGCGGCCCGTGCGGCCGACGCGTACCTTACCCCGCGCGCAAAGTACATGCGCGACTTGGAGCGGTACGTCGAGGGCACGCAGTACGAGGGCCTTCCTGACTGGTTCTCCGACACGAAGCCGCTCTGGGAGCGCGCTCCGTGCATCGTGGATCCGATCGTCCGTCGGGCGATCGAGAGCAACGCGGACCTCTGCCTCGGCGAAGGTCGATTCCCTCGCCTGAGCGTCGAGGACGTCGCGGGGGACGATGCGGACGACGTCGAGTACGTGCTCGCGCGTATCGCGAAGGGAGCGCGTCTCCAGGTCGCCGCTCGCGAGGCCTTCGAGGCCGCGCAGGGTACCGGATCGGCCTGCGCCATCTTCGGCGTGCGCGCCGGACGGCTCTTCATCGACACGGTCAAGGCGCGATGGTGTGAGGTCGAACTCGACGCCGATGGCGCGGTCCTGCGGCTCGAGATCAAGTACCCATACCTCACCGTCGTGAGGATCGGCGGACAGCAGACCGTGAAGGCGATGCTGTTTCGCCGCGTCATCGACGATAAGCGGGACGTTACCTTCCTCCCGGGCGAGGCGCGCGTCGAAGGCATCGAGCCCGACTGGCGAGAGGATCCGAAGAAGTCCTTTGCCCACGGGCTCGGCTTCTGCCCCGTGGTCTGGTACCCGCACATGCGTGGATGCGCCGTCGTCGGCGACATCGACGGCAAGGCGCTGCACGAGCACCTCACCGACGAGATACGCGCGCATGACTTCGCGCTCTCGCAGCGGCACCGTGCGGCGCTCTACGCGGGCGATCCGCAATGGACGGAGGTTGGCGTCGAGCCCGGGTACAACCCGACCGATCCTGTCCGAAGGCCCGCGATCCCCGCGACGCTTCACGGTGGCAGGCCTGGCGAGGCTGGGCCGACGACCGGGCACTACGTCGAGCGGCCGCGCTCGAGCAAGGCGCGAAAGAAGAGCCCGGGCGCGGTCTGGCAGTACCCGTCCGACGTCGAAGTCAAGCTCCACACCCTCCCCGGCGACGCGCTCGAGGCTGTCTCGAAGCATGCGCGTGACCTCCGCATCAAGCTCTCGGAGTCCCTCGGCGTCGTCTTCCTCGACCCGGAGAACATCCCATCAGCGACGACGCTCTCGGGCCGCGCGCTCGAGATGCTGTTCGGTCGGCAACTGAATCGGTGCGACGGCTACCGCGCCGACTTCGGAGATCGGTTCCTCATCCCCGCAATGGGGATGCTGATCCGTATCGCGATCGCGAAGCGACTTCGCATACCGAAGCTCGACGTGGTCGAGAAAGTGATCGCCGGGCTCGGGGAACGCTGGTCCTGGCACTCCCCGCCCGTCTCGCTCACGTGGGGCCGCTACTTCCGCCTCACGGCCGAGGAGGAGGCGAAGGTCATCGAGCTCGTCGTGAAGGCTCGCGACGGCGGCATCGCCACGACGCGCGCAGCGGTCGAGAAGGCTAGCGACGTGCTCGGCGTCAAAGACATCGACGCCTACATCGCCGAGCTCCAGAAGGAGCGGCTCGATGGCATCGCCGATCAGCAGCGGATCGCGAAGCAGTTGATGATGCGCGAGCCGTCGCCGGATCCGGGCGACGAGGACGATACGGACGAGACGAGCTCGGACGCGGATGACGACGAGGAAACCGACGCCCGAGCGCGAGCTCGCACTTCAGGCCGCCGCGGATCTCGCGCGGCGTGAAAAGAGGACCGCGCGCGTCCTCCTGCGCACGGAGAAAGATGCGCTCCGCGACCTCACTGGCGTTGTCCGTCTGCTCAGCGAGACGGTCGCTGCATCGAGCAACCCGTCGCCGGCGGACGTACGAAGGCACATGCCGATCGCCCACGCGGCGATCGGCAACGGGCTGCTCAAGTCTCGCAAGTCGGCCCGCGAGGCTGGCCGGAAACGGCTCCTCGAGGAGCTTGGTCGCGAGATCCTATCCGGGCACGACCGGGTCTTCTTCTCGCCGCTCACGATCGCCGAGGCGGAGCTCGACGAGCTCGCCGCGTTCGTGGCGGCCTCGAGCCTCTCGGCCGCTTGGGGCCAAGCAGCGCTCACCGCGATCGCTGCGGACCGCTCGCCTCTGCGGGCGGTAGACGCGATCGTGCCGAACGTCGAGCGGACGGTCGCGACGGAGGTGGCACGGGCGTTCAACGACGAGCGCGAGCGGCTCCTCGTCGACATGGCCGAGTTCCTCGGGGGCGGGGATCGATCGGGAAAGCCGGATCTTCCGAGACCGGGCGCGTTCAAGGTCTGGAGCGCCGTCCTCGACAGCAAGACGTGCTCGAGGTGCTTCGCGGTCGACGGCGAGATCGTCGAACTGCACAAGCAGTTCTCGGTCGGCTCGCCGCCACCGCTGCACCCGCGCTGCCGGTGCATCGTCGAGTCCATCATCGTCCACAAGCCCGAGCGCCTCGAGGACATCCAGATCGACTACGGCCTCTTCAAGGAAGAGCTCCGTGACGTCATCCGCGAAGGCCGGGCGATCAGCGACCGCCGCGCTTTCGCGTTCGCGTCCGATTCGCTCGGCAAAGAGCGGTCGCCGAAGGTGCTCACCAAACGGTTCTACGAAGAGAGCTACGCGACAGCCCGCTCTCCGCGGGGTGGCGGCGACCCGAAGGAACGGCGCGAGGCCGCGAAGCGCGCGTAGGCGCATGTGCTCGACAACCAGACGGTGAGCCGCGCCGCGGGGCGCGAGCTCGCACGGAGAACCGCATGAAGGCTTGCCTGATCTGTGGCCACAAGTCGTCCGCGGACGCGTTCACGTGTCCGCGGTGCGGCGAGGCGTCGTGGTCGAAGGCCGTGGCAGCGAAACCCACGCCCTCGTCCCCGCCGGCAGCGCCGGTGCCCGATCAGAAACCGTATCCCGAGCCGTCGAGCGAGGAGGCCGCCGCCGAGGTCTTGCCCGGTGAGAGGCCGAAGCGCCGCCGAGGAGGTGCCCGGTGAGGACGAAGGAGACCTCCCTCTCGATCACCGTCGAGTCGCCTTCCGGGGCCGAGACGGCAGTCGCGGACAAGTCGTTCCAGGGCGGCATGCTCAGCAAGGCCGACCTGCTCGTCATCGACGCCGCGCTGAACGGACCGACCGGCGACGGCGCGAAGCTCGACGTCTACCTCCAGCGGAAGCTCGCCGCGGACGAGTGGGTCGACTGGATCCATTTCCCGCAGCTCTCCGCGGGAGACGCGAAGCGGTACACAGTCGCCATCGACGGCGCCGGATCGTCGATCGTCGCGGTCGGCGGCGGCTCCGACGACACCCCAGCGCCTGCGCTCGCGGCCGGCGAGGCGGTCAACGTGATGCCCGGCGGCGAAGTGCGGATCGTCTTCGTCGCCGGCGAAGGCACGACCGCTGGCGCCGAGCAGACGATCACGATCACGCCGTACACGGAGGCTCGATGAGCGGCCCGATGCAGTGGACGCCGCGGGGGCTGGTGCCCGCACTCACGTTCTCCCCGACGTCGGGGAGCATCCCTCGCGAGCCCCCGCCGATCGTCGGCGATGACCGTGAGGACGACGATCTCGACGACGAGGCGGTCGTCCGGGCTACCCCCGCGGCGAAGCCAACTGGTGCCCCCGCGCCGGCGCAGAAGCGTCGTCCGCAGCAGCGCGTGACCGACGCTCCCCCGAACGTGCTCAAGCTCGCGCGCGATCGGCTGCGCTACCTCGAGCGCGAGATCAAGAAGCGGCAGAAGTTCGAGCAGGAGGCGGTCGAGCTCCGCCGCCTTCTCGAGGCCGCGAAGGCGAAGCCGCGCGCGATCGTGCGCGCGCTCCCGACGAAGCAATCCGCCGGCTGACGCCGCGCGTGAACCACCAACCCCTTCAAACGGCCTCGCGCACGCGAGCGCCGACAGGAGACATCCATGGCCACGGCATCTGGCACCATCACCGGCGTCTCGCTCCTCCGCGCGAAGGAGAGCCTCAAGACGTACCTCGTCACGGTCGACTTTGCCGGCTCGTACACGGGCGCGTCGGATACCGCCGAGGTCGCCAATCTCGGCGCCACGATCGCCTCGCACGTGCGCAACGGCAAGAGCTGCACGCTCAAGTCGGTGCAGTGCATCGGCGCCGGCAAGTCGGGATCGACGGAGGTGTTCTTCACCGGCACGGCCGCGTGGGCAGCGACGATCAGCTCCGACGCTGCGACGGGTCAACTCTCGGTCGCGGCCGGCACCGAGCACTCGAGCCTGAGCGAAAAGACCGTCGGCGTCGAGCTCGCTGTCACCGTCCTCGAGTCGTGATGGACCTCACTGGCGCGACGATCAAGCCCGCCGAGGGCAAGATCGCGGTCAGGTTCGTCGACGACGACGAGGGGGAGCCGGGTCACCGGCCGATGGAACCGGACGAGCCCGTGCTCGCGACTGTCGTCGCCGTCGGTGCGAAGGTGCCTGGCGGCCTCAAGAAGGGCGACCTCGTCGTGCTCGATGGCTGCTCGCGCAACTGCCCTCGTCTCGGCGAGAGCCTCCACATCTGCGACGCGTGCCACCTGCTCGCAACCGTCGAATGACGCGCCCACCGCGCGTGCTCCGCAACGCCACCTCCATCCGCCCTGGGTCGAGTCACCCACGTAGGAGAACGCATGCGACTGATCAGAGACCTCGGACTTCCCACGCTCCTCAACACCGCCGCCGGCGACGCCCCGACCGGCGCAGGCGCCTCGCCGCCGCCGGCTGCTGCGCCGCCGGCTGCGGCCCCATCCGCTCCGGTGGCGCCTCCGCCCGCCGCCCTGAGCGCGACGGCCCAGGCGCCCGCGGCCACGCCTCCGGCGCCCGACCGCGAGCCGAACTGGCTGAACGATCGGATCGCGAAGGCGAAGAAGAGCGCCGAGGCGAGCCTGCTCAAGGAGCTCGGCGTCGAGTCGCTCGACGACGCGAAGAAGGCCATCGAGGCGCTTCGTGCGCAGGAGGAGGCCAAGAAGAGCGTCGAGCAGAAGGCCGCCGAGTACGAGAACGCGCTCAAGGCCGAGCGTGAGCGCATCGCCAAGCTCACCGACGCGCTCAAGGCCCACGCGAGCGCGCAACTCGCGTCGCTCACCGAGGAGCAGCGCGCCGCCGTCGCCGCGATTGCTGGTGACGACCCGGCCCAGCAGCTCAAGACGATCGAGGCGCTCCGTCCGACGTGGAAGTCGGGTGCCGCGCCTGCAACCGCACCCGCGACCGCTCCGGTCGCGGCACCTCCGGCAGCGCCGAGCGCGCCCGCGGACGATCCGATCGCTATCCGGGCACGACCGGGTCTTTTCCTCGCTGCCCCCGCAACCCCTGCGCCGCCTCCCGCCGACACGGCGCCGGCGCCGAACGCGCCGAAGGACGCCCAGAGCGTTTCGCCGGCCGATCCGAAGGCCGTCTACCTCGAGCTGAAGAAGACGAACCCCGTCATCGCGGCTCGGTACGCGCTTCAGCACGGCATCCACGACTCGAAGTGACCGCCGTCGGGTGAGAGTCCCGCGGCCCTACCTCCATCGAGGAACGAACCATGAGCATCTCTCGCGCGACCCTCCCCGAGAACTTCTACGACAAGACCAGCGATCGACTGCTCTCCCAGCCGGAGCCCCAGTACCCGCTGGCGCAGCTCTTCCTCAATGCCGTCGGCACCTCGCTGCCGGTCCCGTCGGGCATGGGCCTCGATGGGCGCCAGGTGCCCGCCGCCGGGGCGCCGTACGCGAGCGCCGACCGCGATCGCCTCAAGCTCGCCGAGGCGCTTCCGGCCTCGCTCTTCGAGGTCTCGGTCGACTTCTCGAAGGAGCCCGGTGACACGGTCCGCCTGAACCGTCCGGCCTTCCAAAACACGACGTACACGAAGGAGTCGCGTCGGATCTCGGCGAACGCCACGATCACGACCCAGCCGATCGGCATCTCGAGCGAGCAGACCCACCTCGTGCTCGAGCGTTACGCCGGTCCGTACGATCAGGCGAACGGGCGCGTCGCTCCGATCGGCATCGACGCGTTCTCGTCGAGCTACGGCGTACACCGAGCCCCCGACATGGTCGGGACGCACCTCGTTCGCGACTTCCACCGATTCCTCGACGCCGTCCACGTCGAGATGGCGGACGCTGCGCAGGCCATCTACCCGGAGGGCATGACCCAGGACGACGACGCCACGCTCGCCGGGTCGTTCCCGCTCACCCTCGAGCAACTCTCGCGGCTCGAGGAGGAGATGGACGATGCGAACCTGCCGACGCTGCCCGACGGCGCGCGCGTCCTCATGCTCACGCCGCGGCAGTTCAAGCAGCTCAAGCACGATCCGGAGTACCAGGCGCAGGCCGAGAGGCACCCGGAGTTCAACCTGCTCTTCCCGAACTACGTCGGGAGCGTGAGCAAGTGGCACATCTTCAAGTCGACGACGCTCAAGCGCGTCGCGAACACCTCGTCGGTGCCGATCCACCGCGGGATCGCGATCGCGCCAGGTGCCTTCATGGGCGGCATGGGGCGCGCGCCGCGCGTTGCGCCGTCGACCGACGACAACTTCGGCGAGACCGCGAAGGTCATCTGGCTCGCGTACCTCGCGTTCGGTGTCGCCGACATCCGGTTCTTCCGCTCCGTGCGGTCGGCCTGAAAGGAGCGCGCGATCATGACGGCGATCCTCTACGACGTCCACAAGAAGTCCGGCGACCTCGACGGCGTGGCATCTGGCACGACGGTGGCGGGCGAAACCGTCGTCGCCAACGTCAGCAACCGCCGCAAGGTCGAGGGTCTGTCGGCGATCCTCGTCGTCGAAGCGGAGACCGAGGACCTGACCATCACGGGCAAGTGGCAGGTCTCCCACGACAAGAGTACGTGGCTCGACGTCGCCAACGGTCCGCAGAACGCCGCCGGCGTCGCGGTCGCGACGGGCACGTCCGGCGATGATGCGGAGGTCAAGCGCGTCTACCCGGCGCCGGAGGCGGTGAACGGGTGGATGTACGCGCGCTTCGCGATCGTGACCGGCGGCACGACCGGCACGTCGAGCGACAAGTACTCGATCTCGTACGCGTACCGCGCGCTCTGAGATCGACACCGCAGGGGCTACAGGCTCGGGCGCCCGTCGTCCGGGCCTGGCGGCCTCGTCAGCATTGCGAGGTCGCCCATGGCGCTACTGCCCAGCGAGATCACGCGGATCAAGTACGAGCTCGGCTACAACGTCCTCGACGTCGGCGCCGACCCGTACATCGGCGTGGCGGCGATCTTCGAGGCCGTCATCCAGCCGTACGTCCTGAGCGGCGCGACGACGACCTCGTCAACGTCCGTGGCGGGTACGGGCGCGCCTGCGCTTGTCACGCTCACGCTCGCCGACGCCACCGGCTTCGACGAGGGCGCCGCGGTGATCGTCGACGTCGACTCGCTGCAGGAGCGAGCGACCATTCGGCACCTCTCCGGATCGACCATCCAGGTCCTCCTCTCGAACTCGCACTCGGGCACGTATCCGGTGACGGTCGAGGGGGGAGAGTCGCTCATCCGCGCAATCCTGCAGCGGCTGCAAGCGCTCGACGGTCTCGGCGTCGGCAACGGCGAGGGCGGCGTGATGGGCGGGGCGCTCGCGACGTCCGGGATCAAGAAGATCGACGAGATCGAGTTCTTCGGGGGCGAGGACGTGAAGCTCACCCAGATGAGCCAGCTCATGCGCGTCCGGGAGTACTGGCGGGACGAGCTCGCCAGCATTCTCGGGATCGAGCGGCTGAATCGCGGCCATCGCGGCGACGGCTCCGACGTGGCGGTGTTCTGATGGCGAGATCCCGAGCCAAGCGAACGAGTACCAGCCTCCCCACATGCGCGTCGTGCAAGTGCGACGTCGGGAAGGAGGCTGGGAAGATCCCCTTCAACGTCGACGACTCCGCGTCGACGCCCGGAGATCGCGCGAGGCATGAGTGTTTCTGTCCCCAGTGCTTCGTCTACGTGCGGAGCCCGCGCGAGCCGGATCGCTGGCGGCCCGGGTGCTTCGCCGCGATCAAGTGCGCGCGGTGCAAGCTCGAGTCGGTCGCCATCGGCCAGCCCGCCTGCATTCAGTGCGGATCGCCGGCCGTCATCCTCCTCCCGCCGAAGCCCGGCGTGGTGTGACGGCCGCGGGCTCGACGTCTTCGACGGGCCCATCACCGCGGGAGAGTGATCGATGTCGCTCCGCAGCTCCGCGCTGAAGATTGCTAACCGTCTCCGCGGCCTCGCGCCCAGCCCGGCGATCGACATCTATACAACCAGGGTGATCGTTCGCACGCGGACATGGACCGGCGGGCGCATCGGCGCCGACGGCGGCAAGGTCGACGAGGACCTCGAGATCCTCCCGCGGCCACGCGTCCGCGAGATCAGCCAGAGGGAGATCGCCGGCCCGGGCGGCCGGTACCAGGCGGGCGACGTTCGTGTCGGGCCGATCACGCCGAAGCACGCTGGCGGCGGCTACACGCAGGAGCAGCTTGCGCCGGCGGTGACGCAGAATGGCGTGGAGGTCATCTACGTGCTCGAAGGCGGGATCTCCGGCGAGTACATGCGGGTCGACCTCGAGAGCGACCGCGCGTTCCGGTACATGCTGATCCTGCGAAGGAAGAGGTCGAGCCCGTGACCTCGTGGCTCGCCATCGGCCTCGTGAAGGTTCTCGACGAGCGCATCGCGTACGTGGCCACCCCGTGGGACACGGCCATGCTCTCCCTCTGCTGACCCCTCCCCGACGAGGTCCCGATGGGCGAGACCTACACCGTCACGTCCCTCAGCCAGCTCACGTCGCTGATCCGCCGCCACCTCCGCCAGAAGGAGTCCCGGGTCCGCGCGGCGACAAGGAAGGCGGCCTCGCGCGGGCGCCGCGTCGTGAAGGCGAACGTCCCCGTCGCGCACGGCGAGCTCCGCGAGTCGGTCCACACCGAGGGACCGCTCATCGTCGTCGACGCGCCGCACGCCGCGGCGGTGAACAACGGCTCACGGCCTCACTGGCCGCCCCTCGAGCCGCTGGTCGCCTGGGTGAAGCTCCGCGGCATGCAGGGCCTGCTCTCCGAGCGGCAGCTAGCGCGCCTGCCCGGAACGACGACGAAGGAGGCGGCCATCGGCGTCGCCGCCATGCTGCGAGCGCACGAGGTCGGCGGGCCGTTCGGATACTCGCCGACGGACGCCGCCGTAGAGGTCGCAAGGGCGATCCAGCGCGCGATTGCCACCAAGGGCACCAAGCCTCACCACTTCATCGAAAAGAGCCTGCCGGACCTTCGACGCATCCTCCGCGAGGAGCTCCGCGCAGCCCTCCAGGCGCCGCCGTAGGGTGGTGGCGCTCCGAGCGGCGGAGGCGAGCCCCCGGCTCCAAAGCGACCCTTCCACCGTGCGCGGGATGCCCGCGGGCGCTTCGTCAAGACGACCTAACCCATGGCCCAGCGCGTCTCTATCCAACAGGCAGCGCGCAACGCGCTCGCGAGGTGGCTGACGTGCGAGCTCGCGGCCGAGGACGTCCACGTCGAGCCGCGATGGGTGGAATCGGACCAGCTTCTGCGCCCGAAGCAGATGACGATTATTGACGCCGGCCCGCGCGACGTCGAGTGGCTCGACCCCGAGGCGCTCAAGATCACGAACGTCGACGAAGAGGGCGGCCGCCCCGTCAAGAAGGCCGACGTCATCTGGCAGCTCGGGTTCATCACGCAGCCCGTGCAGCTCGACGTATGGGCGCGCAGCGACGTCGAGCTCGACGACCTGCTCTCCCGCCTGGACGGGTCGCTGAACAAGGGCGAGCGCGGGCTCGGTATCACGAACACCGACCCCTTCCGCCCCGGACTGCTCCTCCCCCTCCTCGACGGCTGGACGCCCGGCGTCGTCGACTTCCTCTTCGAGGAGCCGGTCATCCTGCAGGCGCCGTCGAGCGCGGGCGAGGGCGAGTGGCGCGCGATGTACCGCGGCCGCGCGACCGCGCAGCTCACGCAGCAGGCGCGTTCGCCGCGCATCGCCCGCATCCTCCTCGAGCAGCGCCTCTACGTGAGCGACGCCGACACGACGGCGGAGACGGAACAGACTGTCATCGTCCCCGAACCCTGACGCGCGCGCGAGCGCGCCCGGAGATCCCATGGCCCTCTTCATCACGACGAAGGCAGAGGCGACGCGCCATGGCGTGTACGCCATCGAGAAGCTCACGCCGCTGACCATCACGCCGACCGGCACGGGTGTCGCGGCGATCGTCGAGCAGTTCCCTTGGGGCCCGGCCCAGACGCTGACGACGCCGGACAGCCGCGCGCAGATGTTCAACATGCTCGCGCCTCCGGGCATGGATCGCACGGGCAGTGGCTACCTCGCGATCATCCGCAAGGGCTTCCCGCTCCTGAAGTTCCTCCGCGTGCTCGGCAACACGGCCGCGGCCGCCACCGCCGAGATCAAGATGGAGGACGACCCGGATCCGGTCACTCTCTTCACCGTCACGCTCAAGTACCCGGGCTCGGCCGGCAACAACGTGGTCATCACGACGAGCGCGGCCTCGGACGGCGACCCGAATCACTTCAACCTGACGGCGACCGTCACCGGGGCGTCGGGCGTCACGAGCGAGACGATCCACAACGTCAACTTCTCCGGCGTGGGCGCCGACACCGAGCTCACCGCCGAGCAGCTGCAGCAGCTACGCCTCATCGGCTCGATTACGAAGGCGAGCGGCGTCTCTGGCGTCCCGATCATCGGCAGCACGACGTGCTCCGGCGGCACGGACGGCACGGTCAACGCCGCGGCGTACGTCGGCACTGCGGGCACGGGCGACGCGGGCCTCTCCAAGCTGGAGGGCGACCGGACGATCCGTCACGTCTTCACTGGCGACCCCGGCAACTCGCTCCGGGCCGATGTCAACGCGGGTCTGAAGGCGCACGCGGATCTCCTCACCGACCGCGTCGCGTACATCAACGGCAATTCCGCGCAGAGCTCGGCCAGCGCGCGCTCGGACGCCGCGAACTACCAGTCGCAGCGCGTCGTCTACTGCGACCCCTGGGTCTACATCAAGGACGACGTCACGCAGTCGATGCGCCTCGTCCCGAGCGCGCCGTTCGCCGCGAGCGTCGCCGCGCAGCTCCCGCCGTCGACCAGCATCGCGTGGAAGGCCGACATCGTCGGCACCATGCTCGGCGGCATCGTCGACCTCGAGGCCGACCGCGGTGAGGGCGCGGCACTCAACACGGCCGCTGGCGTCGCGACCTTCATCAAGGAGGAGACCGGCGGCTTCCGCATCGAGGCGGGCGTCACGACGATCGCGCCTGCGAACCCGGCGAAGAAGAACCTGACGCGCACGCTTACCGGCATCTACATCGCGAGCTCGATCAAGCAGTCGCTCCGTCCGATGACGGACATGCCGAACCTGCCCATCTACCAGCAGAACATCGTCGACGCGATCACGGGGTTCATGGAGGGCATGAAGAAGAACGCGACCCGCGAGGACGCGGTCTTCCTGCCGCACGTTCTAGACTACGCGATCGGCGACCTCGACGCGGAGAACCCGCAGGCCGAGCTCGACGCGGGCGACTTCACCGTCCCCCTCGACGCGAAGACCAGCTCCGGCATGGAGCGGATCTTCCTCAACATCAACTACGGCGAGACGGTCCAGGTCACCTCGGCGTGACCGAGTCGATCGCCGCCTGCGAGTGACGCGCGCGGAAAGCCGCGCCGCAAGCGCCGTCGTGCGCCTTCACCTCAGGAGACATCCCGATGGCGGACAAGATCGTCCCGTTCATGGAGGGCCGCAACGGGCGGCTCGTCATCATGCAGGACAACGTGCCGAAGAGCTACCCGATGCGCTCCTACCGAGTGCGTCCGGTCGTGACGAAGCACGCGGACGGCGTTTGCGGCGAGCAGCGCGACCGGCTCAGCGTCACGCTGAACCACTACGAGGGCTCCTTCGAGATGTACGAGAAGGATGCGGAGTGGCTACGCGACTGGCTCGCCGCGCAGAGCGCTCGCGACGCCATGACCGTGCCGCTCGACCAGCAGGGCGCGCTTCGGTTCCAACCGAACAACGGAACGAAGCAGTCCTTCCTCCTCGAGGACGTGACCATCGACGACTGGGAACTCTCGCGCACGGGGCGCTCCGAGAAGGGCATGGTGACCGTCAACTGGCGGTGCACCGACATCAAGGAAGTTAAGTCGGTATGAAGCAGATCCTCTTGAAGGGCGCCGGGTACAGCGGGCGCGGCGTCCGCATTCGGATCCTAACCCCCAAGCAGATCGACCAGATCCGCGAGGAGGCCGCACACGCGATCCCCACCGGGGAGGACGCGACGCCCGAGGCGAAGCAGGCGGTCTACGCCAACGAGCAGAAGCGGATTGGCATCCCCGCGATGGTCGTGGAGGTCACCGAGAAGGGCGGCTTCACAAAACAAGACGACCTGCTCCAGGCGACGTGGAAGAAGGCGTCGGACCTCTCCGTCTTCACGACGAAGGACCTCGACGCGCTCGGCGACCTCTTCTTCAAGCTGCACATGGCGCAGGCGAAGGAGGTCGAAGACATCCTGGGGGAAGCCCTGGACGTCACCGAGGCGTAGACGGCCTCCGCTGGGCCGAGATCGCCAACGAGTGGCGTCGAACCGCGTTCATCTGCCGGTACGGGCACCAGGACGTCTACCGCATCCTCGGGCGTGACCCCGAGAAGGAGCCGCTGACGGCCCTCGAGCGCGAGCTTTTCTACCGCTGCCTCCTCGAACACGTCGAGGCGGAGGTGAAGCCGCGGGCGGACATGGCGCTCCTCACCGGGCGCATGGAGATCGACTGATGCCCTCCGACCGTGAGGCCCAGACCGCGACACCTGACGAGCTGATCGGCAAGGGCATCGACAAGCTCGTCGAGCTCCGGCCGAGCGCGCTCGCGCACGTGAACCACGGGCGCGGCGTCTACGCAAACATCTTCGCGGGCTGGAGGGCGCAGGCAGCTCTCGTCCTTCGGCGTGATGCGGACCTCGCGAAGAACGGGCGGCTCCCCTTCGCGGAGGGCGACCCGCTCCGCTTCCTCATCGGGAGCGAGTTCGACACGCCCGCCGAGCTCGGGCCGACGAAGGCCGTCGGGCAGGTGGTCCTCACGCGCGCGCCGGGGCGCGCCGGCGGCACGATCCGCAAGGGTGCACGGTTCTCCCGGCCGGCCGACACGTCCAGCCAGCGGCTCTACGTCGACGCGCAGTATCGCGCGGCCGTCGACGTGCACGTCGCCCAGGGAGCTACCTCGGTCGAGGTCCCGCTCGAGGCGGAGCGCGAGGGCGCGTTCGCTAACCGGCCTCGGACGAGCACGGTCGCCACCGAGCTCGTGATCGCTGACGAGATCCACGACCGGCAGGCCTGGACCGTGTCCTCCTACGAGATGGGAGGCGGCTCCGACGCGATCTCCGATGAGGAGCTACGCCGCTACGCACGCGCGTTCGCCTCGGGGCAGCACGGGCCGAACGCCAAAGCGGCGCTCGCCGGGGCGCTCCGTGCAGGCGTCCGGCACGCCATTGCCATCGATGATCCAAACCAGGCCGCCCTTGTCGTCTACGTCGCAGACGGCTCGTGGGCGGCCTCTACGCGTTGGGGGAAGCTCGTCCGGCAGAGCCTCTACGAGAACAAGCACGTCGGCTTCGGCTGTAAGGTCCTCGTCGCGCTCGTCACGAACGAGATCGTCGGCGTCGAGGTGACGTGCCGCGTCCGCCGGCCCGAGTACCTGGCCGAGACGACCTCCCTCGACGCCGCGATCCAGAAGGCGGTCCGCTCCTACTTCGACGATCGGCCGGACTGGAACCGCTGGAAGAGCGCCGCGCTCCGCGCCGTCGTGGCGCGGGCGGATCGGCGCCTCCTGTCTTGCACCTCCGCCACGGTGAAGCTGCTCGACGGCACGCCCGTCAGCGAGCCCGCCGAGGGCTCCTCGACGCACTACATGCTCCTCGACAGCGCGGTGCGCGTTACCTACCTCCCGCCGACCTGAGGTCGTTATGGCAGCGGACCTGACCTATCGGCTCATCGTGGACATGAGCTCGAAAGGCTCGCTTGCTCCACAGCTCGGCCAACTCGAGTCGCGAGCGAAGGGGATCGACACGTCGTTCAAGGGGCTCGGGAGCGCGCTGAAGGACAGCATCGCCGGCGCCGTCGGGCAGTTCGAGATGTTCAAGGGGCTCGGGAGCGCGCTGAAGGACAGCATCGCCGGCGCCGTCGGGCAGTTCGAGAAGCTCGGCGACACGATCGTTGGCATCGTGAAGGCAGGCGGCACACTCGCGGCGATGAGCGTCGGGGCCGGACTCGCGCACGGCGTCATGCACCTCAACAACGAACTCGAGAAGACGACGATCAGCCTCGCGGCGATCTTCAACGCGCAGGGCGTCACCAGCGGCATCAATGAGGGGCTCTCGCTCGCGAGCTCCACGATCAAGGAGATGCGCCGGGACGCCGCCAAGCTCCCCGGGGAGTTCGAAGACCTGCTGCTCTTCTTCAAGCTGGGCGCGACCCCTGGTTTCCAGGCTGGCGCGACCATCCCGCAGCTCGAGAAGCTGTCCGCGCAGGCCATGGCCGCAGCGGCGTCCGTCGGCGTGCAGATGGATCAGGCGGCGCGCGAGTTCGCGCAGCTCCTCCAGGGCCGCGCCGGGGCGCACAACGTCTTCGGCACGATGCTCGGCTTCACGGGCGAGGCCGCGTCGAAGTTCAACGCGATGACCGGCGCCGATCGCCTGAAGGAGATCGAGAAGCAACTCGCTCAGTACCAGGAAGCGATCGATGCCTTCGAAAATTCCTTCGACTCCGCCGCCGCGGCGATGACCGGCAACATTCGGCAGTTTATGCAGCGGGCAACAGCGCCCCTGTTCGACCGCGTCAAGGAACAGCTCCGGCTCGCGAACAAGTGGTTCGAGGACCATGAGCTCACGGTCGAAAAATTCGCCGACAAGATCGGGCAGAAGCTCCAGCGCGCCTTCGACTTCGGGCAGCGGAAGATCGCAGAGTGGTGGCCGGCGATCAAGGCGTTCACCGATCATGCTGCTCAGTCGCTCGAGCGGATCTGGGAGCGCTCGAAGCCGATCCTCGCGGGCCTCGAAAAGCAGGCCAAGGCCGCGGCGGCGAGCGAAGCGACGATGCCGATCCTCGGCGCCGGCGCGCTCGCCTACGGCGGCCTGAAGATCGGAGGCGCGCTCGCGCCGGTCCTAGGCCCGCTCTTCAGCGGGCTGAGGGGGCTTGGCGGCGAGTTGGCTGCGGTGGGCGCCGGGCTTGGCGGCGCCGAGTTGGCTGCTGCGGGCGCCGGGCTCGGAGGCATCGCATCGTCTGCGGCGGCTGCCGGGATCGCTGCGGGGGCGCTCGCTGCCGCGCTCGCTGTCGCCGGCGGTGCGCTTCACGCGATGACCGACGAGGCGAGCCTCTTCCACGAAGAGGCATCGAGCGCGGCGAAGGCGCTCCGCAAGGAGACCGAAAAGACGTTCAAGCACACTTCTGAGATGTGGGCGAAGATCGGCCCGATCGTCATCAGCGGCTTGGACATGGCCGGAGCGGCGTGGCTGCGCGCGATCTCGGTCTACATGAAGGGCGTGTCGATGGCCGTCGAGAGTATGGACAAGCTGATCGACAAGGCGATGCTCATCGGCGGGATCGACGTCCCGAGGCCACAACCCGATCCATTCGCGGATACAGCCATTCAGTTCGGCTTTAAGCGGCCGGACGCCGATCCGGGCGAACGGAAGACGAAGCCCGGTGCGGGCGGCGGGCACGGCGGCACGCACATCCAGAAGGTCGAGATCGTCGTCACCTCGAACCAGGACCCGAACCGCATCGCCCGGCTCACGGCCGAGCGGCTGATGGAGATCTCGCGTCACCCGACGAGTTCGCCGCGGGTCCGCAACTGGTCGGCGGCACGTCCGAGATGATGGCCCATGGGCAAGGAGTGGAAGTTCACCCAGCTCGGCGGAGCGCGGCGCGTGATGACGCTCGCAGGCGCCGTGGCGCCGCACGGGCGGCCCCGTCAGGGCCCGGTCGTGACCGACGGGGTGAGGCTGCGCCGCACGCGCGTCCACTATCCGGACGGCGCCGACCGCCCGCCGACGACGCACGTCTTCGGCGTCGAGTGGGTGCCGTGGGAGCTCAAGGGTCGCTTCTCCGATGTCCACCTCGGCAAGGGCGGCACGAAGAGCCTGATCAAGCAGTGGCAGTCCTTCGTGATGGACGCGCAGGTCGTCCAGATCGACTGGGGCGACATCCTGTCCGCCCGCGGGATCGTCGACGAGTTCACGCCCGAGCGCGAGAGTGAGTTCGAGTGCGCGTACACGATCACGCTCCTCATCGATGAGCGAGACGTCCGCGGCGGGCAGAGCGCGATCGTCATCCCGCGTCCGCCGATCGCGATCTGCCAGGCGCTGCAGGCCGAAATCGACGCGAACGTCGACGCGATCCCCACCATTCCAAGCGCAGGCGACCTCCGGCCGGACTTCCTCGATTCGATCGAGGAGAGCGTCGCCGACATCAACGGGTTCTCGGCTTCGCTCATCAACATCGCCGGGGAGATCGACGCGTTCACGGACGCGACCTTCGACGAGCTCGAGCGGCTCCGCGCCAACGTCGCGCAGATGCGCACGGCCGTCCACAAGCTTCGCAACACGATCGAGTCGACGGAGAACGACGCCGCGCTCCTCGCGCGCGCCGCAGACACCGACGTCCAGTGGTTCGCCAAGCGGGCGACGCTCGACGTCAGCACGATGCGCATTCTCGCCTTCCTCGATGAGCTCGACCGCGAGGCCGAGCTCGCGCGTCGGGCGCGAGCGTTTGCTGTGTACGTGGCGCGTATCGGAGACTCGTGGGAGTCGATCGCGACGCAGTTCTACGGCGGTCCGGACGAGGCCGGGGCCATCCGCGAGGCGAACGGCGTTCGCTTCGGGGAGCTCCCAATCCCCGGCAGGCAGTACCAGATCCCCACGGTGTGACGGCGATGAGCCATGTCCATCTACCGGCTGCGGATGATCGCGAAGCTCCTAGTCCCGCTGGACGTGGGCACGCCGGGCTCGGACACGCTCACGCTGAACGACCACAGCCACGCCGACGAGCTCGAATTCGAGTGCGCATGGGGCGATTACGTCTACCAGTGCCGCCCGCGGCCGGAGGAGGCGTAGAGCCATGCCGATCTACCGCCCACGGATGCACGCGCGGATGCTCGTCCCGCTCGACCACGGCGTCTCACCGAGCGAGCACCGCGTCGTCCTCACGCCTCGCCTTCGATCGGCGACGCTCACGCTGAACGACCACAACCACGCCGACGAGCTCGAATTCGAGTGCGCATGGAGCGACCTCGGGATCGATCCGCGGATGGCCCGGAGCGCCGCGGTCGAGTTCTACATGGCAGACGTCGTCGACGGCACGGACAACGTTCCGGCGACGCGCGCTAACTTCCGCTTCGCCGGGATCGTCGACACGGTCGAGCGCGCCGCGAGCGAGATGGGCCACATCGCGCGGGTCAGGTGCCGCGACTACACCGCGCTCTTCATCGCGATGAAGCCGCTTCCGCCTGAGGGCGTGCCGCTCGTGACGGACACGCTCGTCGACGCGTGGCGGCGGATCTGCGATCACACGGGCTACGTCGATCCGGAGGGCAACATCACGAGCTCGGTCCAACTCCTTCGAGACCGGATCGAATTCCGCGGAGGCGCCGATCCCGGCCTCGTGATCGCGGATGCCATGGCGGCGCGCTTTCGGCAGATCGGCGGTCCGATCCACGTGCCGCCGAAGGCCGACGCCTGGGCCGTATGGCAACAGGCCGTCGGGATGCTCGGGCTCGTCTCGTACATCGACCGCGATCGCTGCATCGTCACAACGAGCGTCGACGCGTACGCGGACGACGGCGAGGAGGCACCCGCGCTGATCTACGGGACCAACATCCTCGAGATGACGGAGACGGCCGACTCGGGATGGGATGGTAAGGGCGTGTGGCTCACGAGCTTCGACCCGCTCACCGGGAAGACCATCGAGGCGCACTATCCTCCATCGTCAGCGCCCGCGGCGAGGGGCAAGAAGGCCACCGGCTCGGACGGGACGACGCACGCGAGCACGCAGCAGCGGCGAGCTGCCGCCGGCGACGTGGTCGACGCGAAGGACTACTGGCACCAGAGCTACCCAGGCGTCACCGACCCCGAAACGCTCGCGCGGATCGCGCGCCGCGCATGGGAGGAGCGCGCGCGTCAGGAGATGCGCGGCACGCTGACGACGTGCGAGATGCGCGTCCCGGTCGACGCCAGCGTCGCGAGCGGCGCCGCGGTGCTCGGCGCTCTGCCATCGGCAACGCGCGGTGAGATCGACCTGCTCGACCTGCGATGCGGCGACTCGATCCGCGTCGAGATCGACCACGTCGACCGCGAGCTCTTCGCGCGGCTGCCGACGGAGGCCGCGCGCGCGAACTACCTGATCGAACTCGGCTACCAGCCGACGCCGGCGTGGATCCTCGCCCGCAACAGCCGCGCGTCGGCGTTCGGCCGCGTCTTCAAGGTCACGGACCTTCGCATCCACCTCGCCGCGGACGCCGACGGCGGGGAGTTCAGCGTGCAGATCAACTACGTCAACAAAATTGAACTCTGATGCTTGCCGAGGACGACATCACAAGTCGCGCGCGCGACTACGAGAGCGCGCAGATCGCCTTCGGGCGCGTCGGCTGGGACGGCGTCGACGCCCACGTCGACGAGGGCGACCCGAACGGCCCGGACGGATACCGCCACGCGCTCGTGCGCGTCACGCTGGAGGGCAGCGAGGGCGTCCGCGGCCACCGCCTCATCTGCTCGGTCAACTGCCTCAGCGGCCGCCGCATCCCGCAGAAGGGCGCACGCGTGCTCGTCGCGATCCCATTCGAGATGGCGGAGGTCCCCGGCGCACCGATGATCATCGGCGCCACCGAGAGCGACCGCCGCGACAACCTCTCGAACGGAGAGATGTCGATAGGCGCATCGGAGGGCGCCGGTCGCGTCGTCGTCCGCAACGACGGGACGGTGTCCCTGATCACGACGATCGACAACGACCCGACGGGGAAGGTCGTGGTCTTCTCTATCTCGCCGACCGGGCTCCGGTTCACGTCCCCATGGGGCTCGATCGTGCTCGACGCCACCGGCTTCCACGTGCGCACAAAGGCCGGGCCGCGCATCGACATGGGCGGAGTGCGCATCCCCGGCCTGCCCGACGAGCTCTCGGGTCTCCTGTCGGCATACGCACGCGTGACCGCACCGGTCATCAAACTCGACGGCGCGAGCGTGCTGCTCGGTTGCGGGGACCGCCACAACGCCGCGCGCCACGGCGAGATCGACCCCACCGCGCCGCCGCCCGGTCCGGCTCAAACTCCCGGGCTGCAATCGCAGACGGTCTGGATCGCCCCCTAAGGAGGACACATGGCTTGCCTGAAAGCTCCCCAACTCCCCCGGCCCCCCGGGCTCGACCTCCTGCTCCCCGATCTGGAGCTCGATCCGTCGCTGCCCAATATCGAACTCTGCTGCAACTTCGAGCCGCCGCCGATCCCCGGCTCGCCCTTCATCCTCCCGCTCAGCTCGATCCCGAACGTAGGGGTCATCCTCGCGCCGCTGCTCGAGGGAGTCACAAAGGCGATCGACGACGTCAACAAGCTCCTGGACGAGCTCCAGTTCTCCTGCCCTCTCGATTGATGCCATGAGCTCGCACGAGGCTGGACGAATGGCGGCGTCTGCTGTCGTCCTCGAGAAGTGGCGACGGCTCGCCGAGGCCGCGCGGAAGGCAGGCCTGACCGCGCCCGCCGAGAAGGCGGAGGAGCAGGTGCGGGTCCGGGAGCGCGCCGCGGCCACCCCTACGGGCAGCACAATGTGCTTCGCGTAACGGGGGTGCATCCCGGCAGCGTCTCGCCGGACGGGCAGAAGAAGGCTCGCTTGCCGGAGCATAGGCCGTCGTACGCTGCATGCCGCGTGCACGCACGGGCCGGGCAGCATGTCCACCGAGTCGTCCCCGCCACGACGAACGTGTAGCAGTCGGCCAAGCCAACCGGCGCGGCCCCGTTCTCGGGGCACCCGTACAGATGCCCGCCGCCACATTCGTCCGGGCACGTATGGCCGCTGAAGCTGCATGAGTCGGAGGTGCTCAACGGCACCGCCTTCGACTCGCACGAGCCGCCCGCCGACCCATCCTGGCTGGTGGGGTCCGCGTCCACCTCCGCGTCGACCGTCGACGCATCACTCTCAGAGTCGCCCCCGGCGTCGTGGCCCATCGCCACGCCAGGGTCACGGTCGTCGTGGCCCATCGCCACGCCAGGGTCACCGTCGATGGTGACCTCCTCGGCTCTGGCGCAACCATAGGCGGCCAAGACGACGAGCCCGGCGACGATAGCAAAGCGCATGCGGTGACCTCCCATGGCGATCGAGCTGACAGCCATCGTAGCAAAGCACGAGCGGCGGCTCCGCCTCGTTTTCTCGGGCCCCCTCGCCGCCGGCGCCTTCGGCACGCCCGGCCCACCCTACTACGTCATCGAGAACGAGGACGGCGCGGGCCCAAGTCCGGGCGTGAACGCCGCGATCATCGTCTCCGGCGCCGCGAACAACGTGGAGCTCGCGCTCGACGCGGACCTCGCCGAAGGCGCGCTGTACCGCGTCCGCGCGATCGGCGTCCCGGGCCAGGACTCGTCCACTTCGACGTCTGCGAGCGACCAGCACTTCCGGTTCGCGATCTCCGGGCGGATCGTCAACCAGGAGCCGAAGGTCAGCGACTCCGAGCTCCTACTCTACGGCCGCGACCTCGTCTGGACCGGCCTCGACTATGGCGAGACCGCCGAGGGTGACCTCGCCACGGTCGCGGGTGCGGAGAACGCCTTCGGGGCGATCAAGCGGCGCATGCTCGGCTCTCCGCTCGCCTGGGCGCCCGGCTACAGCCCGCGCGCGCGCGAGTATGTCGACGCACCACTACCGGCGATCGGCACGCTCCGAGGCCGGCTCGAGGCCCAGGCAATCCGCGACGATCGCGTGGCGGCGGTACAGGTCGAGCTCGTCCTCGACGAGGAGACTCCCGAGCAGTCGTTCTTTGAGGTCCGCCCGACGCTCAGGGGCGGGCACGTCCCGGGCAAACCGATCGACGTCCACGTCTACGTCTGACGCCCCATGCCCAGCATCTACGCCGAGCCGACGGTCGAGGAGCTTCTCGAGGCGTTCGCGGCTGGCGTGCGCGCGACGCGCGACAAGCACGTCGATGCGCGCGAGGGCGCGATCTACCAGCACTGGAGCGGCTCGGCCGCGATCCTCTGGAGCCGCGCGGCCCGACGGACGACCGACCTCTGGCGGGCCGTCTACCTGGACAGCGCCGAGGGCGAGGACCTCACGCACCTGCTCTACGAGCGCTATGGGTTCGAGCGCACCACCGACACGTACGGCGTCGGGACCGCGGACATACGCCGGCCGACGGCCGACGCCGGCTCTGGCACCATCTGGGCAGGCACGCGCATCCTCGTGGGGTCGCGCACCGAGCCCGCCTTCTACGTCGTCACGGAGGACGTCCCCGTCGGCGCAGCCATCACGAGCGCTCGCATCCCGATCCGTGCCGCTCGCCCCGGGCCAGGGACAAAGATCGCCGTCTCCGATCCCGGCAGCGTCCGCTTCGACGATCCGCTCTGGGACCCGACCTGGACTGTCACCGCGATCCGTTGCGAAGACGGAACGGCGTTCGAGCCGGCGCCGGAGGCGCGCGCTCGCTTCCGCGATCGGCGCCGCGCCGCGCGCGCGGGCTTCGTGGAGGCGATCGTCCAGGCGTGCAGGGACGCAGGCGCCGAGCACGCGCTGCTCTTCCCGAGCGACTATGCGGGTGACGACGAGGATCACGGCCTCAATATGGCCTACGTCGGCGACGCCTCCTACCAGGGCGACGCGGCGCTCGTCCGCCGCGTGACCCTCGCCCTCGAGCGCTGGCGCGTCCTCGGCGACCAGCTCCAGGTCCGGCCGCTCACGCGCAAGAACCTCGCGATCAAGGCGCGCGTCTACCTCTGGGCCGCGCCCGCTGGCGTGCCGCAGGAGGACACGATCAAGCGGCTCGTCGGCGGCATTCTCGGCTACTTCGAGGGCGGGAGCAGCGGTTTCGCCTACAACCTCGACGCGCTCGCCGGCGCGATGCTGAAGGCCGCGCCCACCGTCCAGTTCGTCGAGTTCGACGAGCCGACCTCCGATACAGGCGTCATGTCGATCGTCGACGGCCTACTCAACTTCCCTGCGACGCTTCCCCGGTACCGCGTCGCCCCAAACGACATCACCCTCCAGCTCCTGCCGCCGCTCTGAGGGGTGAGCGATGCCGACCCTTCCGATCTCCGCACCGTCGCCCATCGACGGCGGCGAACTCGTCGTCCGCTCGGAGCAGGACGTCCTCGCGCTCCTGCCTCCCGAGGTGCGCAAAATCGAGTCCGCACCCGTCCGCGACGCGCTCGCAGCCGCGCTCACGGAGATCCTCCGCGAGTACCAGCGACGGTCGAGCAAGGGTGCCGCGCTCGGCGACATTCTCCGCGCGACCGGCCGCCACCTCGAAGGGCTCGCGGCGGATCACGAGGTGTACAAGCAGCCGGGCGAGAGCGACGAGTCGCTCCGTGCGCGCGTCTTGCGCATCGGCGAGCTCGTCACACCCGAGGCGATCGTCGGCGCCGTCAACCGCATCCTCGCTCCCTTCACCAACCTCCGCGCGAAGTACTTCGAGAGCGAGGTCGACTGCTGGTTCGTCCACGACGGCACGGTCGAGGAGTGGGACTCCTTCGTCTTCGACGAGGACGGGGGCGCCGCCTCCCCTCGCTACCCCGATCGCCTCTACCCCGACGACGCCGCTGAAAACGAGGGCGACAGCATCGAGTCGCGTGAGGTGCTCGGCGCGTGGGCGTTCGGTGACGAGCTCGGGCGTCACTTCGTCCTGCGGTTGCCCCAGCTCGAGACCGTCGACGACCTCGGCTCCTTCGTCTTCACCGAGGACGAGGAAGAGGGGATGTTCGTGGCGGATGGCTCCGACACGGACGGCGCCGAGTCGGATGGATCTGTCGCGAGCTTCGTGTTCACGAACGAGGCGCTCTCCGACGAGCTCTACGCGGCCATCGTCAGCACCGTCGAGCTGCTTAAAGGCCAAGGCATGCGCTGGACCGCGTACGTCGACCCGCTGCTCACCTGAGAGGATTCGATGGAGGATCGCTACCAGCACACCCTGAACGGCCAGTCCGTCGTCCAGGCCGACCTGAACCTCCTTGGGGAGACGTCGGCGCTCGCAGACGACCGCGTCTTCGCGGAGCTGTTCCGCATGCAGCCGTACGACGGCTCGACGGTCCGCAAGGGGATCCTGCCGTACGCGCACCGCGCGAGCGGCCCCGCCGCGCTCGTCGAGCCGATCGGAGCGACCGGAGCGGTGATCATCAACCCCTTCCGCGCCTTCGTCGGATCGCGAACAGCGGCGGAGGACGACGCGAAAAAGAACTGGCGCGACATCCGGTCCGCGATCTGCGTCGGCGAGAACGAGCTCCCGCAGGCCGTCACCATTTCCGCGAACGCATCGGGCAACCCGCGGTGGGACCTCATATACGCGGCTGTCGCGGTCGACGCGAGCACGGCGAGCGTCACGCGCAAGCGCAAGGACCCGACGTCTAAGGTCGTCACGGCGGCGTCGGTCGTCACGCGACTCGCGACGACGGTAACGCTCGGTGTCGAGGCCGGCACCGCGTCCGCGACGCCCGTCTGGCCGTCGGTCCCCTCGGACGCTGGCGACGTCTACTACATCCCGCTCGCGTACATCCGGGTTGCCAATGGCTTCGGCGCGACCAGTACCGTACTCCCGGAGGACATCGTAGAGGTGGCGCCTTGCCTCGCGATGTCCCACGCCTCGGGCGTCGCAGCGGCCGAACCGGCCAATCAGCAGTACGTCGTCAGTACGACACGCCAGCAGGCGTGGGGTGCCGCCAGTGGAAAGCGTCCCACGACGTTCATCCCGCCGACGTTCACGGGGTTGCACTCGCTCTTCATTGCCCTCGACCTCGCCGACGAGGACGCGGGCTTCCACTCCCACCTCGACGGCGCCGTCCTCGACAACCGCGACTGGCGCGGACGCCTTTGCTTCTGGCAGGCGTTCGTTGCGAACGACACGCTCAGCGCGGCTGGCTTCCCATGGGACGACGACATGCAAGAGTACCCGGGTGTCGGCACGCTCTTCGATGGCAGCTCAATGTTCCCCGACGCCATTACTGAAGGCGTTCAGTCGAGCAACCGGGTTTGGATCGGCGCAGGTCAGACGATCGTCAAGACGTTCCACGAGCTCTTCCCCGAATCGTCCCTGATCGCACGCCTCGACGACGAGCAGTCCGATCACATGGAGGACGAGATCGCCATCGTCTGCGATCACGCGAACGATGGTGTGCTCCGGCTCTACAAGCCTGGCAATCCGCGCTGCCGCGTGTTCTTCAAGCTCGACTTCACGGCGCCCTACTCGAACAAGTAGACCTGATGCCATGGCGCGCAACCCATCGAAGATTACGACCGCGCTGGAGGTCGACGATCCGCTCGTCCAGAACGCCGGCTTCGCCTTCGGCAAGGACGACCGGCAGTATCTGGACAACCAGATCCGCGGGGTGCAGCAGCACCTCGTCAATGCGCTGATCCGCGGCCGGCACGGCACGTATGTGAAGATCGCCGGGTCGAGCCCCGCCCTGGCCGCCGGCGATGTCGTCTGCCTCGCGTCGCTCAGCGAGGGCGAGCCGAAGATCACGCTCGCGACGCCGGAGGCGCTCGCGGACGCGATCGCGGCGTTCGGGGTCATGGTGCTCGCCGGCGTGCCAGGTGCGTTCGGCTTCCTCGCCTTCGGCGGCGTGCTCCCGCCCGAGATCACCGGCCTCGCCCCGAACAATCCCGGGTTCGTGCGCGTGAGCAGCGCCGGCCGCTGCGAGCGCGTGGACAGCTTCCAGGTCAGCGACTTCGGGATCGGTGTGGTCGACAAGGCCGGCTACATGCTCGTTATCCCGGGGATCGGCGTGAGCGCCACCGGCTCCGCCGTGGCGTCGGCGGAGAACGTCGGCGAGGGCGCGGAGGTCTTCAAGGCGCTCGTCTCGACGACCCTCCAATTTCGGCGCATCAAGGGCGAGAACGGCATCCTCGTCTCCGAGGATGGCGACACCATCGTCGTCGACGGCAGCGAGGTCGAAGGCGGCGGGGGCACGCCGGGCGGTGACGACGGCGACATCCAGTACAAGGTCAGCGCCACGGAGTTCGGCGGGCACGCGAAGGTCCCAGTCGACAAGGGCGGCACGGGCCTCGATGAGAGCGACCTCTCGGGACAGGCTGGCAAGGCCCTCGCCGTAAACGAGGGCGAGGACGGGTTCACCTTCCTGACCATCCCCGCGGGCGCGAGCGTCCCGACGGGCACCGGCTTCCGACGCGTGACGGACGGCACCGAGGAGGCTGCGGCCGAGGCCGTCAACCTCGAGGGCGGCTCCACGTACGTCACGGGCGTACTACCGGTCGACAACGGCGGCACGGGCCTCGATGAGAGCGACCTCAGCGGCCATGCCGGCAAGGCCCTCGTCGTCAACGTCGGGGAGGATGGGTACACGTTCGTCGAGATCCCCGCGGGCGCGACGGTGCCGACGGGCACCGGCTTCCGTCACGTCGTGGATGGCGTCGAGGACGCTGCAGCGAAGCTCGTGGAGGACGCGGACGTCGCGAGCAACGCCAACATCGCGGTGACGAAGCTCGCGACCGGGAGCCAGGACGGCCAGGTGCTCTGCCGCATCGGCAGCGCGAACGGCTTCCAATACATCGTCAACGCGAACATCGCGAGCAACGCCAACATCACTGTCACCAAGCTCGCGGCGGGCAGCGCGAACACGGTCCTTACCACGGACGGCAGCGGGACGATCACGTGGGGCTCGATCAACCTCAACAGCAACATGACAACCGGGACGCTGCCCATCAACAAGGGCGGTACCGGCGTCACGGTGTTTCCTGGCTCGTCGGGCAACCCGCTGATCAACAGCAGCGGCGCGCTCGGCGCGGCGACGAACTGGACCTTCAACACTTCTGGCGGGTTCATCGGCGGGTCGAGCGGCTTCATTGCGTTGGGCGGCGGCACGGTCGCCACGACCGGCCTCGTGCGAATTCCCTTCAATAACAACGCCTCGATGCCCGTCATCGTTGCCCGAGGGACCGGCGGCAGCGACAGGCCCGGCGTCTCGTGGGGCCCAGGTGATGCGTGGTGGTTCGGCTCGACGAGCACCGACTTCCAAGCGCTCGGCGTCGGCGCACAGATGCTCTTTGCGGGCAACGTCACGATCTCCGGCGTCGGCGGAAACATTCTCTTTTCGGGCAACTGCACGATCTCCGGCGGAGATACCGTATCGTTGCAACGCAGCGGCGTCACGAACTTCGTGATCAACGCGACGGGCGTCTCGATCCAGCCCGGCGGCACGCAAAGGGCGTCCTTCACGTCGGACGGGGCGCTTCTCACATCGGGGACGGCGCGCAATATCAACGTGTCGAACTCCAACGGTGTCTTCCTCCAGTTCGACACGTCGTTCTTCGCCCTGGGCAGCAACAACGCTGGCATGACGGTCAACAACGCGCCACTGTTCTTTGCCACGCAGCGCGGACTCTCGCTGTTCTCGAACAGCGAGAAAATCAACTCTGGCTCCTCCAACGCCATCTTTCTCCCCGCCGGTTCCGTATCCGGCGGTAACCCGGTGGGAGGGATTTATATCTGGTTCGAGGGCGAGTTACTGAAGGCGATGCTGCCGAACGGGCAAATAAAGATCTTTTCGTGGTCCTAGCGAGGGGCGCATGTGAGCGAGACCGGTGCGTACGTGCAATCAGACTGACAGACCTTCGTGCGATACGTCCCCTCGGGGCACCCCGCCTGAATGTACTCGACCGTCCCAGGCTCACACCCCTGATCGAGACACGCGGCCTCCCATACGCAGGTGGACGTGCAGTACCGGACCAGCCGTCCGCATCGGTCACACCCACCCAACGGCTCCTTCTCTCCCGGTGCGCACGCGTGCGTGGGCGGTCCGCAGACCGCATCGGGCGCAGGCCCCTCTGCTCCGGCGTCGCCGTCGCCATCGCCCTCGCCCTCGCCACTCACACTGGCATCGTCCGCCCTGCCGCTCGACGAGGAGGACGTCGCCGGCGCAGACGCCGAGGCGCTGCCCGACACCGAACGCCCCTCCCCCGCCGGCAACGGGATCACCCCGGACTCCGTCCCCGAGCACGCGATCACGAGCACCCCGCCTGCCACGCCCATCCCCACGCGCATCCACTGCATCTCGACTCTCTCCCTTACTTGAACTGGACCTTGCCGACGCGGAACGATGAGCACCGCATGTCCCACGTCAGCGGTGGCGTAAATTCTTCGCCCTCGATCGAGTAACTCGCGGTCTCCCCGTTCTTGAGGGGATCCGAACAGCGCGTGGCCGTGCGCTCGAGCCCCTCGCACACCGCAATGGTCTCCCAGCACGCCACGCCGTGGCCGCGAGACATCGCGACCGAGCACGTCACCGAAGCGCCGATGCGGGAGCAGTGGACCCTCGCCTGAGCGAACGGCGAGCTGGCTGACGATCGACGGCTCGGCCCCGTCGAGTCTGGCGACGGCCTGTCGGTTACCAGCGCCAGCACCACGACGCCGATGATCCCCGCGCCGATCAAGCTGCCGACGATCCACGGCCACACGGGCGCGGGCGGCGGTGGTTGGTTCGGCTGTCCGTAGTAGCCCGGATATTGCTGCATCTCTCGCGGCTTCCTCCCCGCAAATCCTGCGAGCGTAGTCCAACTCGGCCCCGCCGCAAGCGGGCACCATAAGGCGGCTCCGAGAAATCCGGGAGTGTCGCCGATTTCTACGCCTGGTGTGAACGCATGGCCAAGGTACTCGTCCGCCCGCGCCCGCCGCAAATCGTCCCCGCGCAGCGGGCGTCTATCGTTTGGTCGGCGCGTAACGCGATCGTCTACCGAGAGGAGAATGACGACTCGGACCACGAGCTCGTCGCGTGCATCGATCTCGGATCGGGCCTCAGCGTGACCGGCATGTTCCGCGTCCGCTGGGACGACGGCGAGAGCGGCGGCGTCGTCTTCGAGGCGGCGTGAGGACGCCATGAGCGATCACCCTACCCCGCCGAGCGGGATGCCGGCGACGTCGTCGCAGATCAGCAGCGTTGAGATCGTCGCACGCCTCGTGGACATTCAGCGGTCCGTTGACAAGATCGACGGCACCGTCGGCGAGCTGAAGGGGTCGATCGGCGAGCTGAAGGGCAGCGTCGTCGCCCTCCGGAAGGTCGACGAGTCGCTCACCGAAGGATTCCAGGCCCTCACCAAGCGCGTCGAGTCGCTCGAAGGGCGCGTGAAGTCCCTCGAGGAAGATCGCGACCAGGACCGCCGCGAGCGAAGCGAGGAGCGCGACGCGCGTGCGAAGGAGACAGAGGCGATCATCTCGCACGTCTCTCGGCTCGAGGATGCGATGCGCGCGGCGGTGCAGCCGATCGCGGAACGCGTCGCCGCTCTCGAGAAGAACGACGCGGCGCGGGTGCTGGCGATGCGGGCGCAGGACGAGCAACTGGCGACGGTCGTGAACCTGCTCACCAAGCTGGGACGCTGGCAGTTTCCCTGGTGGGCCAAGTTCGCGCTCTCGATCGGCTTCGCAATCGGCGGCGCCGTCGCCGGCTACATCGCCGCGGGCGGGCACTGACCTCAGCGCGACCCCCACGTGTGGTGCGCGCAACGGCCGGCTTCATTCACTCGCGTGAGGAGCCAGCCACGTTCAAGGAGACAGACCATCATGACCCCCGAGACTCCCATCGGATGGATCGCCGTCGTGGCGATCATCGTCGGCGCGTGCGTTCGCGCCCTCAAGACCGACGGCATGAAGACCGTCCTCGCCTTCTTCGGGCTCCCGCCGATCCCGACGCGCGCCCTCCCGTGGATCGCACTCGTGCTCGGTGGTGTCGCGGCCGTACTCGACGCGCGTGTCGAGGGGGCATCGTGGGATGCGGCGGCGCAGGCGGGCGTGCTCGCCGCGGCGATCGCCGTGTTCGGTCACGAGCTCCTGAGCGGCGTGCCTGGCGTGAAGCGGCTACTCGTGGTCGCGTTCGTGGTGCTCGGTCCGACCACGCTCGTCGGCTGTGCGTGGCTCGAGAAGAGGGGCCCGACGCTCATGGAGCTGCTCGCCGAGAAGACGAAGTGCGCGCTCGAGAACATGAACCTGCCGAACGAGGAGATCCTCAAGCGTTGCGCGATCCAGCCGGGTGATGCCGAGCGCGTGCTGGAGCTCGTCGGCAAGGCGCGCGAGGAGGCGGCGCGCGAGGCCGCTGCCGCACGAGCGGACGAGCGCGCGAAGCTGTCCGCGGCCGCAGGCGCGTGCGCACCGGATGCTGGCGCCGGCGACGCTGGCGAGTGACTGGACAACCCGGAGGCACTGTCATGATCCGAGGCCTCGGCCACCGCGACGACCTGCCCGGCTTTGCCGATCGCCCTGCGAGCGCGCTCGTTGGCAGCGGTGCGCCGACGGCACGGGAACGAGACTGGAGGTTCCTGAGCGAGACCGTCTACGACCAGCACGACACCAACACCTGCGTCGCATGGTCGTGCGCACAGGCGGTCTACCTCCGCGGGCTCGCCGCCGAGCTCCGGGGTGAGGGTGATCCCGTCTCGTTCCCCTGCGTTCTCCACGGCTACACGTGGGGGCAGCTCGAAGACCAGCGCCTCGACGGCATTCCGCGCGAGCGGCGGAGGATCCTCGACCTCGGTATGCGCGCCCGCGCCCTCTTCTCCGCGTGGGCGAACCACGGCCTCGTGTCCGAGGCGCGGTGGCCGTTCCACATCCCCACGTTGCGAGCGATCGTGTCGGTGCCGACGGCGGCCGAAGCGTCGAAGCTGATGCCGTTCGATCTCGACGTCGCTGGCGCCGACGCGAAGATGTCGGGCTCCTACCGCATCAACGACAACGCGAAGAGCGTCGAGATCATGCGTGCGCTCGATCGCGCCCACTTCCCCGTGATGGCCATCAGGGTGTGGACCAACTTCGGCGACGTGCGCGGCGATGAGGTCTACACCACGCCGCGCGGCAGGCACGAGGGGAACCACATGATGGTGGCCGTCGCCTTCCGCCCCGGCGCCATCTGTTTCCGCAACACGTGGGGTGCCGGCTTCGGCGATCGAGGCCACGTGTGGATCTCGACCGACTTCCTCGACGGGCCGAACGGACTCGACGCCTGGTGCGTGACCGCGGCCCCTCCGCTGCACTGAGAGGTCACGATGCGCATCCTCATCCCCTCGCTCGCCGCAGCGTGCATCGTCGCGTGCGTGCCGAAGGCGCTCGCGCCCGAGACGCCATTCACCGACGACGGCGACCTCGCCGACGCGTGCGCCGTCGCATGCGACAACCTCGAGCGTCTGGAGTGTCCCGAGGCGGAGGCATCGCGCTCGGGGGAGACCTGCAAGGACATCTGCGTCCGCGCGAGCCAACTCCGAGAGCTTCCGCTCCGATGCTGGTCGGAGGCTCGCGACGTCATCGACGTGCGCGCGTGCGGCGCGCTCCGCTGCATCAAGTAGCGGCCACCAAGCTCCGCGCGCGCCGGATCGTAGCGCGCGCCCAACCCCACCAACCACACGCGCGAGCCGCGTGCACGGGAGTCGTGTGCCATGAGCATGTCGAATGCGCTCGAGAACGCCCTCGCCCTGCTGCTCTTCAACAACACGGCGATCGCCAACATCGGCGACGCGGCGGGCATCCAGCCGAGCGACGCCGACGGGAACCTCTACGTCAGCCTCCACACCAGCGATCCGGGCGAAGGTGGCGACCAGGAGTCCAACGAGGCCGACTACACCAGCTATGCGCGTGCCGCCGTCGAGCGCACGAGCAGCGGATGGACCGTGAGCGCCAACGCGGCCACGAACGCCTCGGCGATCACGTTCCCGCAGTGCACGGGCGGCGAGAACGTGATCACGCACTTCGGCATCGGCACCGCGTCGAGCGGGCCAGGCGTGCTGCTGTTCTCGGGCGAGCTCAACTCTCCGCTCGCCGTCTCCTCGGGCATCACCCCGTCGTTCGCCCAGGGGGCCCTGTCCGTGTCGTTCGACTGAGCGCGCTCGCGCGCGTGAAGAGGCACCTCTGCATGACGACCGCCCGCCGACACCTCGCGTGGACGCGCGAAGGGCGGAAGCTCGTCCTCGGTCCGGGACTCTACGCGTACACGGGATCGATCGCGCAGCAGAACATCGAGCTGCCCGACGGCACCTACGCGCCGTACGTCTGGAACGACGACGCGCGCGTCCTGCGGTACGCCGACGTCGAGGCGCGCTTCCGCGGCGGATCGGTCGAGTTTTGGCGCGACGGTACTCTCCAGGCCGTCACGCGGCCGCGTCTCCAGCGGCGCACCCGCCACGGATGGGTCGACGAGGAGGCGCGCGTCCGAGTCGAGCGGCTGTCGGACGAGGACGAACTCGAATCGATGGCGTTCGCGCGCGTCGCGATCGTCCTCGAGTCGGAGCGAGCCACGGCACGGCACATCCTCGTCGCCGGCTGCCGATCGCGCGCACGCGGCGACACGCAGCTGATCGCCCACCTCCCGGGCGAGTACAGGGTCGTGCTCGAGCACGATCTCGGCGGTCCGATCGAGACGTCGCGGCAGCCGCTCGCGTCCATTCCCTCGGCGGGATGCGTCGCGCACACGAGCGCGCTCGGATGGCGCGTCGCGTGGACGCTCGAGGAGGATCGCGATCGCTCCGTGCGCGTGACCGACCGCGGGCTCGCGATCGAGCTCGCTCCGCTCCGGCGCGCGCGCGGCCAGCGTCGGCCGGCCGAGCAGTGGGTGTCGCCCGACACCTACGGGCCGATCCTCAATGCCGGCGGTGGCAACGACGGGATCGCCGACGGCGTCACCGTCCTGCTCAATGGATGGCCGGTGGCCGATGGTGTTTGGCAATGGTGGATCGGGATCGATGACACCGACATATACACGCACATCAATTTCTTTCGGTTCGGCGGCGTCGACCTCGATGGCTCGCCGACGATTCACAGCGCGAGCCTCTTCAATCAGCGCGCCGTCGACCGAGGATCGGGCAACCACACCGTCCGTGTTCGATGTCAGGCGAGCAACACGCCGACGACGCCGACGGGCGACATCTCCATCGGCGAGAACCCGCTGACGCGGGTGTACCTGAGCGAGTACTCCGACTGCCTCGTCCCCCAAAGCAGCGCCGATCTAACGATGGACGTCACGACCGCGGTGCAGGGGTGCATCGCCGCGGGGTACAGCTACACGGGGGACCCCACGCACGCCATCTTCTTCGGCTGCGGAGGCAGCCAGTGGGCGGGCATCAGCACGGTCTCGTACGCCCACCTCGCATGGGACGCGGCCCACCCGACGTACGATCCAGCCCAGCTCACCATCGTCTACTCGGACGGAGCTCCTCCGCCCGGGGACATGGAGGGCTCGACGGCTGCGACCGCGACGGCGACCGCCACGCTCACCGGATCGGGAGCGCTCGCCGGGTCGTCTGCCGGCGCCGCGACGGCGACCGGCACCCTGTCGGGCGCGGGAGCGCTTGCCGGATCCGCGGCGGGCTCGGCAACGGCCGCCGGAACGCTGACCGGGGCCGCCGCCCTCGCAGGGACGTCGGCAGGCGCGTCCGCCGCGAGCGGCGATCTCACCGGGGCTGGGGCGCTCTCCGGGACGAGCGCGGGCACCGCGACCGCCTCCGCGACGCTGACGGCCGCCGGAGCCCTCTCCGGCGCCGCTACGGCCTCGGCAACGGCCTCGGGCGCGCTCACCGGCGCCGGCGCGCTCGCGGGCACCTCGAGCGGCGTAGCGGCGGCCAGCGGGGCGCTCACGGCCCAGGGTGCCCTCTCGGGCGTCGCGGCTGGAGCGGCCACCGCCTCCGGCACCCTCCACAACGCGACGCCGACCGGAGAGCTCTCCGGCACCGTCTCGTGCTCGTGCACGGTTTCAGGCAGACTCGCCGCAACAGGCGCGCTCTCGGGTACGGCGTCTAGCTCGAGCTCGGCCGCGGCCACACTGCGGGGCGACGGCGCGCTTTCCGGTACCGTCCAGGCCCTCGCGCTCGCCGCAGGCGTCCTCCTCGGCGTCGGCGCGCTCGGCGGCTCAGCCACCGCGTCGGCGACGGCGCGCGGGACGCTCACCGATGCGACGCCGCCGGTCGCGCTCGCAGGCACGGTTAGGTGCACGAGCTCGGCGACGGGCTCACTCACCGGCACCGGCGCGCTCTCCGGAACCATCACGGTCACGTCGATGGCATCCGGCGCGCTCACGTCGGAGGAGCTCGCGCCCTTCCCCGAAGGCGTGCCCACCGTAGCGGGACTTCCACCTACCGCCGAGGTTGTCGTCGGCGACAACGCCGCGACCGCGTGGGTCGACCAGAACGACGCGGAGGTCAGGACATGAGCTGGCCGATCAAGCGAGGTGACCGCGAGCCCGCGTTCACATCCCAGCTGCTCGTCGGAGGAGCGCCGGTCGATCTCACGGGGCGCACCGTGCGATTCCTCATGCGGCACGCGCAGACGGGCGTCCTGAAGGTCGCCGCGGAGGCGACGATCGTCGACGCGGAGAGCGGACGCGTCGCGTATGAGTGGCAGGAAGGCGACACGGATACCGTCGGCGTCTACCGGGCCGAGTGGGAGGTCTCGAGCGCTGGCCTGCGCCGAACGTTCCCGTCGCGTGGCTACCTGCACATCGAGGTCGTTCAGGACCTCGACAACTGAGGGATCGTCATGCGCGCTGCCTCCGCTCTTCTCGTCCTCCTCGTCCTCGCCGCGCTCACCATCGGCGCGACCTGCGACAGCCCGGTCATCAATCCGCCGACCGGACCAAATACCCCGTACCCATGCGGCGTCTGGGGCGTCGAGTGCCCGAACGGCGCGTGCTGTCCGCCTCGGCACGAGTGTGGCGGCAACCACAAGGGTCTCTTCTCGACGTGCCCCGAGGGTTACTGCTGCTACGTCGCCGACGACTGGCCGCGCGCGATGATCCCGGACGCCGACGGCGACGCGTCGGCGTTCGTGAGCATCGTTCCGGCGACACCGAAGGTTCGATGACGCCGGCCGAGGACGACAAGTCAGCGAGCCCCCCCTGCCCCGTGTGCAAGGGGATCCTCGTCGAGGTCGCGCCCGCCGGCCCTGGCGCCACGATCCGTACCGAGCACATCTGTGGCGGCCCGTGCGGCGGCATCGGGCTCGTCACGCGCGCGAGCGCACAGAAATGGTGGGCGGCACGTCCGCCGACAGCATGACCCGGCCAGCACGAGGAGGTCGCCATGCTCACCGTTCGTCATCGGACCGCATCGGGCGACCTCTCGAACTGCTGGGAGTTCGACCCGCAGAGGCGGGTCGTCGAACTCGTCCTCCGCCTCGGCAGCGCGGAACCGTTCGCGGTGACCGTCGCGGTCTGCCATCCCGATCGCCCACGCGCACACTCCCACCCGATTCTGCGCATGAGCGGCGAGTCGTGGCGGATCCTGCCGGCGATGTTCGTGCCGTCGTTCAGCGTGTATCGCGATCGCGAGCGTTCGCGACTCGATCCGTTCGACTGCACCATCCGCCTGCCGTGCGACCTGCACGAGCGGATCGGCATGCGTCAGATCGTGCTGACGAACACACCGCCGGAGCAGGACGAAGAGCTGGAGGAGCTGCGCCATGGGTGAAGAGCGCCGCACGACGTCGACGGAGATGACGGCGGTGATCCCGCGCGATCAACTCCCGCCGCCACGCATCCATCACATCATCGCGCTCGATCTCGACCCCGAGCACCCGGAGACACGAGAGCTCCTCGAGCGCGCGCGCGACGATCTGCGCAACCGGCCGACGATGGTGCCATGCCCAGCGGGATGCGCAACCTGCGACTGCTGCGGAGGCGCCGGCATGGTGACCGTCGAGCGCGCGGCGGAGTGGCGACAACGGCAGGTCGAGGCGCGTGAGGAGCCAACCGACGAGCCCATCGAGCTCGACGACGAGGACATCACTCTCGAATGAGACGCGCGAAGCACCGTGCTCGTGAGAAAAGGACACCTCCGGCTCGTTTGGTCGAGAAAGCCGCTCCTGAGCATCGAGCACCTTCGGCACTTCGAGACGCCGAAGACGTGGGCCGAGATTCGGGAGCTCGAGCCGCGGATGAAGATGTCTCGGTGGCGCGCTGGGATCATCGACGCCGACGAGCTCGGATTCGGATTTCTCATGTGGCTCCCCGCAGTGCGTACCGATCCTGACCGCCCCGGCGCGTGGGTGCTCACCGAGAAGGGGCGCAAGTACGTCGCCGCGCGCACGAACATGCAGCGCGGCTGAAGGCGGAGGCAGCGATGAACGTGTTCTACGTGCGCGAGACGCTCGCGGCCGTCCTGCTCCTCACCACGGCCGCGCTGGCCGTGTTCTTCGTGATGCGAGGCTGTGCATGACTCCCCCGACCATTCGCCGAGGCAGTACGGGCGAGCACGTCCGGGCGTGGCAGGAGATCCTCAACCGCGATGGCGCGGGGCTCGTTGTCGACGGTGTGTTCGGCGCCGCCACTGAGGCAGCCACGAAGGCGTGGCAGATCGCCCACGGCCTCGCTGCCGATGCCATCGTCGGGCCGGCGACGTGGGCGCTTGCGATGGGCGCGTCGAAGATCCGCGCGGAGGCCGCGTTCGTGGGCGCGCGTGGGGTCGACTCCCTGCCCTACTCGCAAGCCGGAACGAAGGCTCAGGCTGAAGCGCTCAAGGCGAGCGGGATCGACTTCTTCGTCGGCTACCTCGGCGTCATCAACCCGACGCGGCTCGGGTACCTGCTCGACGCGGGCCTGGCCTTCATGCCCGTCACGCTCGCAAACCGCTACGACGGCGCCGAAGCGGTGCGCCAGTGCCGCTCGCTCGGCCTCCCCGCTGGCTGCACCGTGTGGCTCGACGTCGAGGGCATGGTCGCCTACCGCACGCCGCCCGCGGAGTTGATCGCGACGATCAACACGTGGGCAGACACGGTCGAGGATGCCGATCTCATCCCTGGCATCTACGTCGGCGCCCCGCAACCGCTCACCGGCCCCGAGCTGTCCGCGCTGCACGTCAAGCGATATTGGCTCGGCATCGGCCGATGCGTCGATCGCAATGGCAAGGACGCCTACCCGACGCCGGGATGGTGCATGCACCAGCAGTGGCATGGGCAGGCGACCGGCATGTTCTGGCGAGACACGGGCGTCTTCGTCGACACGAACAGCATCCAATGCGACCACCGCAACCGCCTGCCTACGTGGGCGGTTCGATCGGAGTGAGATGTCGTAAAGCCCGCCGCCGCTTATCCGAGCTTCGCAACCCTCTCAAGGAGGTCTGCATGTTCGCTCCGGCTCACATGTCCCCCGAGGCGAGAAAATGGTGGCGCAAGCTCGGACGCAGCGCGCTCTCCAGGTTCGTGCTCGCCACCGTGGCCGCCGTCGGCACCAAGCTCGGCGAGGCCATGGTCGATGCGCTGCTCGGCAGGGACGACGGCAGCGGGGGCGACGATGACGACGACGGACCGGAGACGGAGATCGAGTCATGACGCCCGGACCCTCCCGGTGGACGCCGGAGAACATCCGCAAGGCCCAGGCGATCCTCGAGACGTGTGACCGTATGGACGTCGCGCTCGAGCTGATCAGCCAGGAACTACGCTTCCCCGTCACACGCCAGGCGATCGACTCTGCGTTCCGCGATGCCGGCCTGCCCACGCCGTTCCAACACCTGCGGCGGCGTCCGAGCGCGATCCCACCCATCGAGCAGCGCGACACCGAGCGGATGCCCGTGGCGCCGGCGGTGGAGCTGCCGGACGACTCGGGGACGACGGCGGCATCGGCGGCGTCCCCTGCTCCTGCCCCGGAACCATCTCCGAGCGCGACGGAGCTCCAGGCGCATCGACTCCGACTCCGCGTTTCGGATCTCGAGGCTCGCAACAAGCGGCTTCTCGAAGAGCTCGCGGCGAAGGAGGACGAGCTCTCGGCGTTCAAGATCCTCGATCGCCCGCCACGGCCGATCGAATCCTGGTCGATGCCGAGCGACAAGCAGCGAAAGGCCGTCCCCGTACTTCTCTGCTCCGACTGGCATGTCGGCGAGGAGGTCGACCCGGCGAAGGTCAACGGCCTGAACGAGTACAACACGGAGATCGCCGCGCGCTGCATCGATCGACTCGCGGAAGGTTTCGCGTGGATGTTGCACGACCCGCGCTTCGACTGCCGCGCGGCCGTCATCGCCCTTCTGGGCGACCTCATGACCGGCTACCTCCACCCCGAGCTCGTCGAGTCGAACACGCTCTCGCCGCAGGAGGAACAGCTCTTCCTCGTCGACAAGCTCGAAGCCTTCCTCCGCAAGATCCTCGCGACGTGCCCCACGCTCGAGCGCGTGATTGTGCCGTGCTGCTCAGGCAACCACGGGCGCGCGACCGACAAGCAGCGCGTCTCCACACGCGAGCAGAACAGCCACGAGCAGGTCGTCTACCAGACCCTCGCGCGCCTTTTCCGAGACGAGCCGCGCGTCGAGTTTCACATCGCCGCGGGCGAGTGGGTGGAGCTCGATGTCTTCGGCTTCACCATGGCGTTCACGCATGGCGACTCGTTCCGCTACGGCGGCGGCGTTGGCGGCATCTCGATCCCGATCCGGCGCGGCATCGCCCGCCAGTTTCAGGGACGCAAGATTCACCAGTTCTGCATGGGGCATTTTCACACGCGGCAGGACTACGGCGACATCCAGATCAACGGATCCATGATCGGCTACTCCTGCTATTCGATGCACGTCCACGCGCCCTACGAGGACCGGCAACAGAGCTTCTTCCTCGTGGACAGCGAGCGCGGGAAATGCATCAGCGCGCCGATATGGCTCTGACCCGCCATGGCCCGATCTCGCCGCTGCGTGAGCAGGTGAAAGAAGCGCTCGCCGCCTGGGGACCGTACCCCCAGAACGACGACGCCCCGGCCTCCGAGAGGAGGTCCGGGGCTTTCGTGCTTTGTGCGGTGATCCCACGCAACCGTCACCGCGCCCGGCCGACATGGGACTACTCGCAGGTTGCGGCTTTGCAGGCGCCTGACGTAGAGCGCGACATCATCAAACACAAACGCCCCGCTGCCCGAGAGGGCGGCGGGGCGTTTCGGCGTTTGTGGTCGGTCAGTCCGGCTCGTGCGGGACGCGAACGACGTAGACGTTGCCCCCTACATGGGCAACGATCCCGAGCCGGTACAAACTATAAAAAGCCCTTCGGTCGAAGGCGGCCGTCGGGCGGAAGGTGGAGGGCAAACAGATCGTGGTCCCGCCGCCGCGCCCGGAGGTGGTGCTGGCCGACCTCGACGAGCAGCTCATCGCGTCCGTCGGTCCGCTGCCCGGACCGCGCAAGGCCCGCGCAAGCTCGGCGCCGCCGGCGGCGCCGAGCTCGCCGACGCGCCGGCTGAGGCTTGCGCTCGGCGCGCGATGGAGCGTTCATCGAACCCCGGGAGGGTATCGATGAAAGCGACGAAGGCGACGATCGCGTGCTGTTTGATGGTACTGGTGGCCTGCGATGACGGGTTCTACACACCGCCGGTGCAGGCCCGAACCGATGCCGGCGAGGAGGGCGCGAGGGGTGAGGACGGCGCCGAAGGTGCCAAAGGCGACCTTGGTGCTGCTGGCCCAGCGGGTCCGCAAGGTCCGCCTGGCCCACCCGGTCCGCCCGGTCCTGCTGGCCCGGCAGGCACGGGCTCCTCGCCGAACGTGGAGACGAGCGGATCGCGACTGAAAGCGCGCTACACGACGACGACGATCACAGGCAGCGACGGCTCGAAGCAGACGACGCGCAACTTCGCCGGATGGTTTGACTCGCAGCGCAACGAACCGTGTTCGGTCGGCGTCGCTGCGGACGGGAAGAGGCGGTGCCTTCCCAGCGCGATCAGCATGGGCGGGTTCTTCGCTGACGCGGCCTGCACCACGCCCCTCGCTCAGACGTTCCGGGCGGTGACCAACCCGGCGTGCGGCGGGGCATCTGCCAACGCTCCGAAGTACGCATCGAAGGCGAGCTTCGACCCGAACGGGTGCGCGGTCACGCAACTGATGACGCTCGGCGCGAAGCACGGCGGCCAGGTCTACCAGGGGAGCCCGGCATTCTGCTCCCCCGCGAACACCGGGGACCTCTACGACTTCTATCTCGTCGGCGCCGAGGTGCCGGCGTCGAGCTTCGTCGAGGTCACGATGACCACGACGACGCAGTAAACGTCGTCGTCACGCGGCGCCTGCCGGCGCGACGACCCCCTGTCCACGGCACGTTCCGCAGACGACCAGGCCCTCGCCTCCGCAGCACGGGCAGAGCCGCGGGCCGTGAGCGCGGGCGATCGCGCCCTCGCCGCGGCAGCGCGGGCATTGCGTGACGTGCTCGCCTCG
>Ga0207864_1000560_pt1 | contig 50134 bp, 39 predicted proteins | sample HigsolmetaAR202D_FD_184834 | JGI IMG/M metagenome (GOLD analysis project Ga0207864, IMG submission 184834) | Ionic liquid and high solid enriched microbial communities from the Joint BioEnergy Institute, USA - AR20-2-D (SPAdes) (version 2) ...
GGTCGTTGCCGCCGACGACGGCGTCATGCCGCAGACGATCGAGGCGATTCAACACGCAAAGGCGGCCGAAGTGCCGATCGTGGTCGCGATCACGAAGATGGACAAACCCGAGGCGGATCCGGATCGTGTCAAGAACGATCTCGCGAAGCACGGTGTGCTGCCCGAGGACTGGGGTGGCGATACGTTGTTCGTGAACGTATCCGCACGTACGGGCCAAGGCATCGACGACCTGCTCGACACGATCTTGCTGCAGGCGGACGTGCTGGAGCTGAAATCCACGCACGAAGGTCCTGCTGCGGGCGTCGTCATCGAGTCGAGTATGGAAAAGGGCCGCGGCGCCGTAGCAACGGTGCTCGTCAAGCGCGGCACGTTGAAGCCGGGCGATCCGATCATCGCCGGACAAGAATTCGGTCGCGTCCGCGCGATGTTCGACGAAAAGGGTCAGCAGGTCACGGAGGCCGGTCCCTCGTTGCCCGTCGTCGTGCTCGGCCTTTCGGGTGCGCCGAATGCCGGCGACGAGCTCCTCGTCGTCGAGAGCGAGCGCAAGGCGCGTGAAGTTGCCTTGTATCGGCAAGGCAAGTTCCGCGACACGAAGCTTGCCAAGCAGGCTCCACAAAAGCTCGAGGACATGCTTTCGCAGATGGGCGACGGCAAGACGGTGAGCGTCCAGCTCATCATCAAGGCCGATGTGCAAGGCAGCGTGGAGGCGCTGCGCGATGCGCTGGTCGGACTGTCGACCGACGAAGTGAACGTGAAAATCGTTGCTAGCGGTATCGGCGGTATCACCGAGTCCGATGTGACGCTCGCGCAGGCTTCCAATGCGCGCATCATCGGCTTCAATGTCCGTGCCGACAGCGCAGCGCGCAACATGATCAAGGAGACGGGCATCGACGTTCGCTACTACAGCATCATTTACGAAGCGATCGACGACGTGAAGCAGATCGTTTCGGGCATGCTGGCGCCGGAGGTCAAGGAACAGATCGTCGGTCTCGCGGAAGTGCGCGAGGTGTTCCGGTCGAGCAAGTTCGGCACGGTGGCCGGGTGCATCGTGGTCGATGGCTATGTCCGCCGCAACAATCCGATCCGCGTGCTGCGCAACAACGTGGTGATCTTCGAGGGCGCCCTCGAGTCGCTGCGTCGCTTCAAGGACGACGTCAACGAAGTACGTGCCGGCACGGAGTGCGGTATCGGTGTGAAGAACTACAACGATGTGCGAGTCGGCGATCAGATCGAGTGCTACTCGCGCGTCGAAGTGGCTCGCACAGTCTAGTACGCTCCCTCTCACGCGCCGGGCCGGATCGAACCGGCCCGGCGCACGATCGTTTCATTCGTCATGAGCAACAAGTCCTTTCCGCGCAGCAGCCGTGTTGCGCATCAAATTCAGCGCGCGTTGAGCGAGCTCATTCGCCGCGAAGTCCGCGATCCGCGGCTTGGGATGCTGACGCTGACCGAGGTGCAGGTCTCCAAGGACTTGGCTTATGCGAAGGTGTTTTACTCCGTGCTCGGCGCGGACAAGACGCAAGTGCAGGAGATTCTCGACGAGGCAGCGCCCATGTTGCGGGGGCCGCTCGGCCGGGCGCTGCGCTTGAGGCACAGTCCTGAGCTGCGTTTCGTGAACGACGAGCTGATCGAGAAGGGCGCGAAGCTGTCGGCGCTGATTCAGCAGGCCGTCAAGGAGGACGAAGCGCGTCATGTCGACGACGACCCCGAGTCCCAACCGGAGAGCGATCGCTGATCTATGTCGAAGCCGCGCAGGTTTCATCGCGACATCGACGGCATCTTGCTGCTCGACAAGGCGCTCGGTCTCTCGTCCAATGCGGCGCTACAGCAGGTACGGGAGCTGTACGGCGCGAAGAAGGCCGGGCATGCCGGCAGCCTCGATCCGTTGGCGACCGGAATGTTGCCGGTGTGTTTCGGTCAAGCGACGAAGGTGTGCGGCCGTTTGCTCAATGCCGGCAAGCGCTATCGGGTCGGTGTGCAGCTCGGCGCTCGTACCGAATCGCTCGACTGCGAAACCGAAGTCGTCGAACGTGCGTCGGTTCCTGCATTGACCCGAGAGCACGTCGAACGCGTGTTGGCGAGCTTCCTAGGGGAGCAAGATCAAATACCCCCGATGCACTCGGCGTTGAAGAAGGACGGCCAGCGTCTTTACGAGCTTGCGCGCCGCGGCGAGTCGGTCGAGCGGCCGAGTCGCCGGATCACGATCAGCGCCATCTCGCTGCTCGACCTAGGGCCCGACCGCTTGGATTTCGACGTGAGCTGCTCGAAAGGGACCTATATTCGAACGCTAGCTGCCGACATTGCTCAGCGGCTCGGCACGTTGGGTTACGTTGTTGCGCTGCGGCGGCTCTCGGTCGATCCCTTCGGCGACCAACCCATGTACACGATCGAGGAGCTGCGCGGACGGCTCGATCAAGGGGGCCGCGGAGCGCTCGAAGAGGTGTTGCTGCCGGCCGACCTGGCATTTGCGGACCTCGGGGCCGCGATCGTCGTGGGTCCGAGCGAGGCAGCCCTGCTCAAGGGGCAACCCGTGTATCCGACTCAGGCAGTGCCTGCCCAACAACTCAGGGCTTACGGCGCCGACGGCCGTTTCCTGGGCTTGGTGCACGGTCAGCCGGACGGGCGCGTGCGGCCGGTTCGGCTGTTCGTCGGGGAGGAGCGCAGCGGGTAGCCTTTTCTTGCGTTTTCAGTCCGCAATTGCGTCGAGGATTGCTTGAGATCGTTGCGGACGCACGAGTAGAATGCGCGGCTTCTTAAAGCGACCAGTTACCAAAATACGGCGGATAGGATCGAGCAGATGTCATTGTCCAGCGAACAGAAAGGCGCAATCGTCGAGCAGTTTCGGCGCAGTGCAAACGATACCGGCTCACCGGAAGTTCAGATTGCTCTTCTTTCCGCGCGTATCAACGACCTCAGCGAGCATTTCGCCACGCACAAGCGCGATCATGCTTCCCGTCGGGGCTTGCTGAAGATGGTCAATCAGCGCCGGAAACTCCTCGACTACCTCAAGAATTCCGCTCCTGAGCGTTACCAAGAAGTGGTGTCACGCCTCGGACTGCGGCGCTAATGCAGCGCCGGCGGTCGACCGGCAGTGTTTCCAATTTGTCCGTAATGTTCCGCCATTCGCACGCCGTTGACGGACCATTCTCGCCGCGCGCCGCCCGTGCGTTGCGCTGTGCATCGCTCTGGATGCAAAACGTCACCGAATTCTCGAAGGCAAGAAAATCGCGCCGGCAGGGCCGGCACTAGGAAGCATCGTGAGCGCAATCAAGAAGACTTTTCAGTACGGCCAGCATCAAGTGACCTTGGAGACGGGGGAGCTGGCGCGTCAGGCGGACGGCGCGGTCGTCGTCACCATGGCCGATACGGTCGTACTCGTCACCGCGGTCGCTCGCAAAACGGCGGATCCCGGTAAGGACTTCTTCCCCCTGACCGTCAACTACGTCGAGAAGACGTATGCGGCAGGCCGTATTCCCGGCGGCTTTTTCAAGCGCGAAGGCCGTCCGTCGGAGAAGGAAACGCTCACTTCGCGGTTGATCGATCGCCCGATTCGACCGCTGTTCCCGGAGGGGTTCTACAACGAACTTCAGGTCGTTGCGACCGTGATTTCGTTGAATCCGGAAGTGGACGCGGACATTCCCGCGATGCTCGGCGCGTCGGCAGCGCTTGCCCTGTCAGGCGTACCGTTCCAGGGCCCGATCGGCGCTGCAAAGGTCGGATACAAGGACGGTCAATACATCCTCAATCCCACCGCTGCGCAGCTCCGCGAGTCCAAGCTCGATCTCGTCGTCGCCGGTACCGCCGACGCCGTGCTGATGGTCGAATCCGAGGCCGACAGTCTTCCGGAAGATGTGATGCTCGGCGCCGTGATGTTCGGCCACGAGCAGATGCAGGTGGCAATCAAGGCGATCAACGAGCTGAAGGCCGAGGCGGGCAAACCGGCATGGGACTGGCAGCCGCCTGCACCGAACGCCGCACTCGAAGCTGCCGTCGCTGCCCAGGCTGAGGCAGGCCTCACCGAGGCCTATCAGATCACCGAGAAGCAGGCCCGCCACGCCAAGATTGCCGAAGTGAAGGCTGCAGCGTTGCAGGCGTTGAGCGGCGGCGAGTCGCCGGCCTACAGCGCCGATGACGTTTCCAAGGAACTGGCCAACCTCGAGTACAAGATCGTTCGTCAGCGTATTCTCGAGGGCAAGCCGCGTATCGACGGTCGCGACACGAAGACGGTGCGCCCGATCACGATCAAGACCGGAGTGCTGCCGCGTACGCATGGCTCGGCATTGTTCACGCGCGGCGAGACGCAGGCGCTCGTCGTTACCACGCTCGGCACGGGTCGCGATGCACAGATCATCGATGCATTGACGGGCGAGCGCAAAGAGCCCTTCATGCTCCATTACAACTTCCCGCCGTTCAGCGTCGGCGAGACGGGCATGCTCGGATCGCCGAAGCGCCGCGAGATCGGTCACGGCAACCTCGCACGTCGCGGCATTCAAGCCGTGATGCCCGATATGTCGACGTTCCCGTACGTCATCCGCGTCGTCTCGGAAATTCTCGAATCCAACGGCTCGAGCTCGATGGCCAGCGTGTGCGGCACGAGCTTGTCGCTCATGGACGCGGGCGTGCCGATCAAGGCTGCGGTCGCCGGCGTGGCGATGGGCCTCGTGAAGGAGGGCGATCGCTTCCAAGTGCTGACGGACATCCTGGGCGATGAAGATCACTTGGGCGACATGGACTTCAAGGTTGCCGGCACGCGTACGGGCGTGACGGCGCTGCAGATGGACATCAAGATCAACGGCATCACCCGCGAGATCATGCAGGTCGCTCTCGAGCAGGCGAAGGTTGCGCGTCTGCACATCCTCGATCAGATGGATGCGGTGCTGGCGGCACCGCGCGCCAACATGTCCGAGTGGGCGCCGTCGATCATCACGCTCAAGATCGATCCGGAGAAGATCCGCGACGTCATCGGCAAGGGCGGTGCGGTGATTCGTGCGATCACCGAAGAGACCGGTACGACGATCGATATCGACAACGACGGTACCGTGAAGATCGCTTCCGTGAACGGCGCTGCGGGACGCGAAGCGCAGCGGCGCATCGAGATGATCACGGCGGAAGTGGAAGTCGGGCGCGTCTACGAAGGACGCGTCGTGCGCCTGATGGATTTCGGCGCGTTCGTGACGATCCTGCCCGGCAAGGACGGATTGGTGCACATCTCGCAGATTTCGGACGAGCGCGTCGAGCGCGTCAGCGACAAGCTGAAGGAAGGCGACGTCATTCGCGTCAAAGTGCTCGAGGTCGATCGTCAGGGGCGCATTCGCCTCAGCATGCGCAACATCGACAACTGAGACCCCCCACCGCGAGGCCGATCCCGAATCGGCCTCCTCGGACTTCTACGCCGACTCGTTCGCCTGAAGGGCTGCGCTACACGCGTTTCTCGTGCAGCCCATCCGCGCCTTCATCGTCCCGCTCTTTCGCGCGCATCGACGGCGAAGACATGGGGGGGGTCATGGCGCGGAACATGTCTTCCTGCATCGCTCGCCAGCGCTCGAGATTCTGCTGTGTCAGCGATGCGATCGAATCGTAGGCCTCGGCGCCCACCATGCTACGCATTTGTTCGCGCCATTGCTGCTGTTGGGATGTCAGCAGCTTCATGCTCTGCTCGAGGTACGTGCCCACCATGCTCTGCATGGCCCCGCCGTAAGAGCGGATGATCTGCGACAGGAAATCCTGGCTCATCAGCGGCTCGCCCATGTGCTCTTGCTCGGCAATGACCTGCAGCAAGATCGAACGAGTGATGTCTTCCTGGGTTTTCTTGTCGATGACGACGAAGTCGATCCTTTCGGTGACGAGTCGTCGAATATCGGCCAGCGTGATGTACCGGCTCTCCACGGTGTCGTAGAGGCGGCGGTTCGGATATTTCTTGATGACTCTCGGCTCGATCATGGACGCTCCTTCGTTTATAGCTTCGGAGCTAAGAACCGGTCGTATTCAAGGGCGCATCCATCCTGATCGCTCTCGGCCAGGACGGATGGTGCCGGCATCAATACTAATCCATTGTCACCCTGATGCCTAACAGGACCGGCCTGTGGACGAAGCAACGACTGCCATCTGACGTAACCCCCTGATCGGCGCTGTAGTCCAATGTTCGACTGCCCAGGCCCACAGCGTGCGCAAGTCGGCGGTTCTCAAATACTCCGGCGGGGACTGACGCAGGAATTCGAGGCTCCGCCAGAGCTCCTCGACCGGCCGAGTGACATCGACGGCACCCGCGCCGGCCGACTTGGAGAGTTTCACGCCCTGGCGATCCGTGGCTAGCGGCACATGTGCGTACATCGGTGTCGGCAAGGCGAGAGCTTGCTGCAAGAGAATCTGGCGAGGAGTGCTGGTGAGCAGGTCGGCTCCTCGAACCACGTGCGTGATGCCTTGCGCGGCATCGTCCACGACCACCGCCAATTGATAGGCAAAGAAGCCGTCCCGGCGCTTGACGACGAAATCGCCGCAGTCCCGGGCGACGTCGATGCAAATGAGGCCCTGGATTTGGTCTACGAACGCCACTTCCCCCGGTTCGACGCGAAAGCGCATCGCCATTGAGGCGCTGGGATCGCGGGGCCCTTGCCGACAAAGGCCGGGATAACGGGCCTCGTCCATGGCCGCTCCAGCTTGACCGGCCAATGCCGCGATCTCCTTGCGGCTGCATGAGCAGGGGTAGGCGAGATCGGCGCGGATGAGTCGCTCCAAGGCGGCTTCATAGGCCTCGGCGCGGGCGCTTTGACGCACGATGGGCCCTGCCCACTCGAATCCGAAGTGCTCCAGCGCGCGGACGATCTCGTCGGCGCTCCCAGGGACTTCACGCAGCCGATCGACGTCCTCGATCCGTACGAGCCATTCGCCGCCTGCCTTTCGAGCCTCCAAGTAGCTGGCTACGGCAGCGACGAGCGAGCCGAAGTGGAGGGGTCCGGTGGGCGAGGGAGCAAACCGGCCGCGATAACGAACGGCCGCACCGGCATCGGTACGGCCGTCTTCAGGCGCTTTCGATGTATTGCCGTGACCGGCAGGCGTATTCACGGCAGAGGGGCGACGGCGCTAGCCGCGAACTGTGGCGTCGAGGGGGTTCGTGGGGCTAGCCGACAATGCTGCCACCCGCCCACGGCCCGCGTTCAGCGATAGCGGTCGTCCCGGTCGCCGTACTGCTTTTCGAGCCGCTCGCGCCGTTCTTGCGCTTCGACACAGAGCGTGGCTACCGGACGCGCTTCGAGCCGCTTGATGCCAATCTCTTCGCCGGTCTCGAGGCAATACCCGTAGGTGCCGTCCTCGATCCGCTTGAGCGCTTCGTCGATCTTGCGGATCAACTTGCGCTCGCGATCGCGCGTGCGCAGCTCGAGGCTGAACTCCGACTCCTGTGTCGCGCGGTCGTTCGGGTCCGGGAAGTTCGCGGCCTCGTCCTTCATGTGAAGCATCGTCCTGTCGACTTCCTCCATGAGGTCGCGCTTCCAATTCAAGAGGATCTGGCGAAAGTGCTCGAGCTGCTCCTTGCTCATGTACTGCTCGCCGCGGCGAGGGATGTACGGCTTTACGTTCCGCGGGCCGGCCAGCAGGCTGGAGCTCGGGCCCTCATCCTCGTCGGAATCGGACGTATCCGCGTCCGGCGGCAAGCGAACCGCCGGATTGGCGGCCGGAATCGACGCCTTCGGCTCAGGCGCCGCAGCGAGCGCCTCTTCTTGCGTCAGTTGCGCGGATTCCTCGTTCTGTACTGTCTTTACGATTGCCTCCGAAGAAGCAAGGTTTTTTGCAGGTTTCGACTGGGTCACTGAACTGGTCTGGGATGCTCGGGTTTTCGCGGCGGCCTTCGCCGAACCCTTGGTTGGGGGTGCAGCTTTACGCCCCGCGGATGCAGCTGGTTTCTTTGCGGATACCGCTTTCTTCGCCGGTTCCGGCTTCTTGGCAATGGTTTTCTTCGACGCGGTCTTCTTGGCCTGGGTCGCCTTTGCAGACGTTTTCTTCGCGGCCATTTAGCAGCCTCCATTACCGAATTCGGTCCGACGTCGGGGTCGAACCAAAAAGAGGGCCGCGATTATACAGACGGCGCCCTGCACGTACAGCCGAAAAAGCTGCGGCATGTCCCGCTCGGTTTGTCGGTGGAAATCCGCCCGTTCCGGCCTGCGAGGACGCCGACTTTCATCGCGGTCGCGAACGTCATTTGATGCTGCGAGCGCGGATTCGTTTCACGTACACTTACCGTCATCGAGCTTGCGGCAGGCGCGCTGCTTCGGTAGGCGTCGTGCGCGTGCACTCCACACACGCAAGCGATCGCGACATGACAACTCAGTAAGGCTGCTTCCGCCCGGAGCGCGATGCGACTCAACAAAATCAAGCTGGCCGGCTTCAAATCTTTCGTCGATCCGACCACCGTCAACCTTCCCAGCAACCTCATCGGGATCGTCGGCCCGAACGGCTGCGGCAAATCGAACATCATCGATGCCGTTCGCTGGGTCATGGGCGAGATCTCCGCCAAGCACTTGCGCGGCGATTCCATGGCCGACGTCGTGTTCAACGGCTCGAGCTCGCGCAAGCCGGTGGGAACCGCTTCGGTGGAGCTCGTCTTCGACAACTCGGATGGGCAGCTCGGCGGACAGTACGCCGGCTTCGCCGAGGTTTCGCTCAAACGCGTCGTCTCCAGGGACGGCAACTCGGCGTATTTCCTGAACGGCACCCGTTGCCGGCGCAAGGACATCACGCAGCTCTTCCTCGGGACGGGTCTCGGGGCGCGTAGCTACGCGATCATCGAGCAAGGCATGATTTCACGCGTGATCGAAGCGCGTCCCGACGAACTGCGCGGCTTCATCGAGGAGGCGGCTGGAATCTCCAAATACAAGGAGCGCCGCCGCGAGACCGAGAATCGCATCTCGCACACCAAGGAGAACCTCGAGCGCCTGAACGACGTGCGCGAGGAGGTCGACAAGCAGTTGCGGCACCTGCAGCGGCAAGCCGCGACCGCCCGACGCTACCAGACGCTCAAGCAGGACGAACGCAAGCTGACGGCCGAGTTGCTCGCACTGCGGCTCAAGGCGATCGAGCAGGATTCGCAGAGCAAGGAAGGCATCATGCGCGAGCGCGATACGGCCATGCAGGCCGCGATCGCCGATTTGCGTTCGATCGAGTCCGCGATCGAAACCGCGCGCGAAGAATTCACGGACAAATCGGAAGCCTTGAACAGCGTTCAGGGCCGCTACTATCAAATCGGCGCGGAGATCTCCCGTACCGAGCAGTCGATCCAGCATGCTCGCGAGCTGCGCCAACGTCAGCGCGAAGAGCTCGAACAGGCCGAGCGAGGCGCGGCGGAAGCGCAGCTTCACCTGACGCGCGACCAAACCCAAATCGACGAGCTGACCGCCGAGCTCCAGCAGCTCGAACCCGGTCTCGTCGAGGCACGCGAACGCGAACGCGCTTCGAGCGCGGCGCTCGAACAGGCCGAGCAGAACATGCAGGTCTGGCAGGAGCGTTGGGAGGAGTTCAACCGCATCTCACGCGCAGCAAGCGAACAGACGCAAGTGGAGCGCGCGCGTCTCGAGCAACTCGAGCATCAATTGCAGCGACTGGCGGCGCAACGCGAGCGCCTCGCAGCAGAGCTCGGAACGCTCGATACGACCGAGATCGAGGCACGCATCGAAGCCTTGCAGCTCGAAGAGGAGAGCGCGCGGACGCAAGGCGAATCGACGGACGAGCAGCTGCGCGCGACCGTCGATGAGCTGCAGCAGCTGCGCGAGCGCGAGCGTCAGCTCGTTGCGGCCGCCGATACCAGCCGACGCGAGCTCAGCGAGGCGCAAGGCCGGTTGATGTCCTTGCAGGCGTTGCAACAGGCTGCACTCGGACTGGCGCAAGGCAAGGTTACGGAATGGCTCGCCGAGAACACGCTGAGCGATCGTCCGCGGCTGGCTCAACAAGTCACCGTCGAGCCGGGTTGGGAGCGCGCCGTCGAAACCGTGCTCGGTTCGTATCTGGAAGCCGTCTCCGTCGATGCAATCGATTCCATTGCAACGAAGCTCGAATCGCTTCAGGTCGGTTCGGTGAGCTTCTACTCGGCGGGCGAGTCGGCACCTACAGCCTCCGACGCGACTCAGCTCTTGGCCAAGGTTCAAGGCCCTGGTGCTGTCGCAGCGTTGCTGAACGGCATCATCGCCGTCGACACGCTGAGCGAAGCGTTGGCGAGACGTCCGAGCTTGGCACCGGGCGAATCGGTCATTACGCGCGACGGTATTTGGATCGGACGGGATTGGCTGCGAGTCAGCCGCGACAAGGATGTTCATGCCGGCGTGATCGGCCGCGAGAAAGAAATGCGGGAGCTGCGCGAAGCCGTCGAAACGGCAGAGCAGCGGCTCGAAGCGCTGCAGGACCAGATTACAGACACTCGCACACGCGTTGCCGATCTCGAGCAGCGCCGCGATGCTTTGCAGGCCGACGTCAATCGGCTCCATCGCGCGCAAAGCGAATTGAGCGCGCAGATCGCATCGCTGCGTGCCAAAGCGGAACAGAACGCCGAGCGCGTTCAGAAGGTCAACAGCGAGACGAGCGAGATCGCTGCCGAATACGCCCGCGCGGAAGAGGCGATTTCCGCTGCGCGCGCCCGCCTGGAAGAGGCCACCGAGCAGATGGCGCAGTTCGAAGAGCAGCGTCTTACGCTCGAAGCCGAGCGCGAATCTTTGCGCAACGACTTGGCGGCCAAGCGCGCGCAAGCGCAGGCCGACCGCGACGGCGCTCAAGAGGTCGCAATCAAGGTCGAATCGAAGCGTTCCGCATTGACCTCCATTACCGCCGGTCTCGAACGGCTGCGCACTCAGCTCGAGCAAATGACCGCGCGGCGCGAGGAGCTCACGCGCCAGCTCGCGGACGGCGATGCGCCGCTGGAGGCGCTCGGTGCCAAGCTCGAAGAACTCTTGCAACAACGCATTGCTGTCGAGCAGGAGCTGACCGCGGCGCGCGAAGCGCTCGAGTCGGCGGAAGGTCGCATGCGCACTTTGGATCAGCGCAGGATGGAGGCCGAATCGGCCGTGGAAGAAGCCCGCGCACGCCTGGAGGATGTGCGCATGGCGGCGCAGGAGCTCAAGGTCCGCCACGAAACGCTGCTCGAACAATTCAAGGCGACGCAGTTCGACTTGGAGGCCGTCTATCAAGAGATGCCTGCCGATGCAGACATCGCTGCTTGGGAGCAAACGCTCGTCGACCTGTCGCAGAAGATCGAACGACTCGGCCAGGTGAATCTCGCCGCGATCGACGAGTACAAAGAACAATCCGAGCGCAAGGAGTATCTCGACAGGCAATACAAGGACCTGACGGATGCGCTCGAGACGCTCGAGGCGGCAATGCGCAAAATCGATCGCGAGACGCGCACGCGCTTCCAGGACACTTTCGATCGCGTCAACGCAGGCTTGAAAGAGCGTTTCCCGCGCTTGTTCGGTGGCGGGCACGCGTATCTGGAGCTTGCAGGCGACGACATCCTGAGCGCCGGTGTGTCGATCATGGCGCGCCCGCCTGGCAAGCGAAACAGCACGATCAGCCAACTCTCGGGCGGCGAGAAGGCACTGACGGCCGTCGCGCTCGTTTTCTCGATCTTCGAGCTGAACCCGGCGCCGTTCTGTCTGCTCGACGAGGTGGACGCGCCGCTCGACGACAACAATGTCGGCCGTTTCTGCGAGACCGTCCGCGAGATGTCCGAGCGCGTGCAGTTCATTTTCATCACGCACAACAAGACGACGATGGAGCTGGCCGATCAGCTCATCGGCGTGACGATGCATGAGCCCGGCGTGTCGCGGCTGGTGGCCGTGGATGTGGACGAGGCCGTGCGGATGGCGGCAATGTAGGCGCGGTGCTTGGCACGAAGCCAAACCCCGCTTCTGAATTCACTGGTGCGTAGCGCGTAACCTTTCCGTATGCCCGAGCTTCGCTGGATTCTGATCGCCTTCGGTGTCGTGCTGCTCGTGGCCATCTACGTGTGGGGCCGGCGCGAATCGGATTCCTCCCGAGCCCGCCCGCGGCCCGATCCGGCATTCGAATCGGGCGTGGATGCTGCGGAGCCTGTCATCGAAGCCGAGCCCGATCCAGTCTCTGTAGAAGCGCGCGAAGCCGATCCCGTCGAGTCGCCGGTCGAGGAATCGAGCGTCGAGCCCGTGCTCGAAGAGCCGAGAATCGAACCGGCGTTCGATCGCTCCGAGCGACATGAGCGGTTTGCACGCATCGAGCCGACATTGGGCGACGACGATGCAACGGCCGAGCTGCCGGCCGACGAACCGGAGCCCGTCTTGGAAGCGGAGCCGATGCAGTCTTCCGATGCGCCCGAGCAGGCAGTGGGGCACGCGCCGCCACCTCGACGCATTGAACGTCGCAAGATCATCGCGCTGCGGCTAGCCACGCTTCCGGAGCGCATTCCGGGATCGCAGCTTCGGGCAGCGCTCGAGGCCGAAGCGCTTCAGCACGGCAAGTACAGCGTGTTTCACAAGCTTGCCGACAACGGCGAGATCGTTTTCAGCGTGGCCAGCATGGTCGAGCCCGGCATTTTCGATCTGGAGAAGATGCCCGACGAAAGTTATCCGGGCGTGACGCTCTTCGCACAGCTACCGGGACCGATTGCAGGCATGCTGGCGTTCAACGAATTGATTGCTTGCAGCCGCCGGCTGCAGGCGGCGCTCGGCGGAACGTTGCAGGATGAGCGCGGCGTGCCGTTGACAGTGCACCGCATCGAGCGCATACGTCAGGAGATCCGCGAGTTCGAGCATCGCCTCGGCGGCGACGCCGGCCTGCACGCGAGCCCGCTCGGGTCCTGAAGCCGGAGTGAATTCCTCTCGAGGCTGCTGCACTCGTTATGACGACGCACGCTTCCGCGCAGGCTCGCGCGATCGAGCTTCGTAAGCTCATCGATCATCACAACTACCTCTATTACGCGCTCGACAGCCCGGAGATCTCCGATGCGGAGTTCGATCGGCTGATGAACGAGCTCAAAGCGCTCGAAGCAAAGTACCCGGATCTCATTACACCGGATTCGCCCACGCAGCGCGTCGGAACCAAGCCCGTCAGCGGACTGGCCGAGGTCGTTCACGCCATTCCAATGTTGTCGCTCGACAATGCGTTCACGGACGAAGACGTCATGGCTTTCGATCGTCGCGTCCGCGAGCGTCTCGGTACGAGCGAAACCGTCGAATACGCCGCCGAGCCGAAGCTCGACGGTCTGGCGGTGAGCTTTCGCTACGAGGAGGGCCGCCTGGTTCAGGCGGCGACGCGTGGCGACGGCACGCGCGGCGAGGACGTCACTCACAACGTACGCACAGTCAAAGCGGTACCGCTGCGGCTGCGCGACGGCGCGCCGGAATTGCTCGAGGTGCGCGGCGAAATCTTCATGCCCATCGCTGGCTTCAAGGAAATGAATCGCCGCGCGCTCGAGAAAGGCGAGAAGACGTACGTGAATCCGCGCAACGCGGCGGCCGGCATCGTGCGGCAACACGATCCGCGCCTGACCGAAGGCCGGCCGCTCGATGTCTATTTCTACGGCGTCGGCGAAGTGCGCGGCTGGCAATTGCCTGCGACTCACAGCGAAGTGCTCCAGCAGCTTCGGCTGTGGGGTTTGAAAATCTCACCTTTGCTCAAAGTCGTGCAGGGGGCGGAAGGCGCGCTCGAGTACTACCGAGAGATGGGCGCGAGGCGCGAGCAGCTTCCGTACGAGATCGACGGCGTCGTCTACAAAGTCAACCGGCTCGCATTGCAGCGCGAGCTCGGTTTCGTTGCGCGCGCACCGCGCTGGGCCATTGCGCACAAGTTTCCGGCGCACGAAGAGAACACGATCGTCCGCGACGTGGAGTTTCAGGTCGGACGTACCGGTGCATTGACACCTGTCGCTCGTCTCGAGCCGGTGTTCGTCGGCGGCGTGACGGTCAGCAATGCCACGTTGCACAACATGGACGAAGTGCAGCGCAAGGACGTGCGCATCGGCGACACGGTTGTGATCCGCCGCGCAGGCGACGTCATTCCGGAGATCGTGAAAGTGATCCTGGAGCGGCGTCCGCCGGATGCGCGCGTCGTGACGCTGCCGTCCAAGTGCCCCGTGTGCGGATCGGACGTCGAGCGGGAAGAGGGCGAAGCGATCGCCCGCTGCACGGGCGGCTTGTACTGTCCGGCGCAGCTCAAGGAATCCATTCGACATTTCGCGAGCCGCCGCGCGCTCGATATCGAAGGACTCGGCGAGAAACTCATCGATCAGCTCGTCGACAACGGTCTCGTGAAGACGCCCGCGGACCTCTACAAGCTCGAGCTCGCGACGCTCGCGGATCTGGACCGTATGGGCGAGAAGTCGGCACAGAAACTCCTGGATGCGATCGAGAAGAGCAAACAGACGACGCTCGCGCGATTTCTATACGCGCTCGGCATTCGCGACGTCGGGGAGGCCACGGCGGCATCGCTCGCGAATCATTTCGGCAAGCTCGATGCACTGGTCGAGGCGAGCGAGCAAGCCATTCAAGAAGTGCAGGATGTGGGTCCGGTCGTCGCAGCACACATCCATCACTTTTTCCAGCAGAAGCACAACCGCGAAGTCGTCGACGAGCTGCGCCGTCTCGGCGTGACCTGGAAGGAGCAGCAGCCTCGTACGAAGGTCGAGGGGCCTTTGTCCGGCAAGACGTTCGTCATTACCGGTACGCTCGACGACATGAGTCGGGATCAAGCCACCGATCGGATTGTCGCGCTCGGCGGAAAAGTCTCGGGAAGCGTCTCGAAGAAGACGTCTTACGTGGTCGTCGGCGCCGAACCCGGCTCGAAGCTCAAGAAGGCTCAGGAGCTCGGCGTCGAAATCCTCGACGAGGCCGCATTCTTAAAGCTGCTCGAGCAGAACGAATAGGGCACTGGGCGCTGGTACGAGGGCTCGGGGCGTGGGGCTCGGGGCTCGAGGCAAGGACACCACGCCAACGGGCGGTTGCTAGTGCTTACAGCTGCAACCGTCGATTGGGGTCGCGCCTCGACGCGACCCCAGCTATCAACTATCCATTGTCAACTATCAACTCGCTCAGATCTTCTTTTCGATCTTCGCGTTCTTCTTCAAGTCGTCGAGATAGCCCTGCAGCTTCTTGCGCTGAAGGATCATACGAACCTGATCCTTCACATCTTCGAACGCAGGTGCTTCGGAGGGGCGAGAGTCTTCCAGTTTGATGACGTGCCAACCGAATTGGCTTTGCACCGGCTCCGCCGTGATCTGGCCGGGCTGCAGCGCCGCGACCGCATCGGCAAACGGTTGGACCATGGTGTCGAGCGTGAACCAGCCTAGATCGCCGCCGCTCTTGGCCGAGGAGTCCTTGGACTTCTGTTCGGCGAGCTTGGCGAAGTCCGCGCCTTTTTGCAGGTCTTTGGTGATCGCATCCGCGGTCGCCTTATCCTCGACGAGGATGTGACGTGCGTGATACTCGCGCGGCAGGGCGGCCACTTGCGCGTCGTACTCCGGTTTGAGCTCGGCTTCGGTTACCGGGTTCTGCTCCAGATACCTCTGCAAGCCGGCATCGAGCAGCACGTTCATGCGCGCGAGCGCGAGCTGATCCGCAACCCTCGGCTCTTTGGCGAGACCGGCTTTCTCGGCCGCTTCCGCGGCGAGCTTCATGCCGATGAATTGATCGAGCACCTGCGACTTTTCCTCGTCCGTGAGCTGGCGCCTCGATCGCTGCTCCACGTCGTTCAAGTAGAGCTCGAACTCGGTTTTTCCAACGGGTTTGCCGTTCACGGTCGCGACGACCTCGGCCGACTCGGCGGCATTCGGGCTCGCGGCGTTGCCGCACGCACCCAGGAGCAACAACGTCGGCAGCACGGTGAGTGCGGCGATCTGGCGATTCATGGCGATCCTCGTGTTGATGAAAGGGGACTCTAAGACGGTTGAGCTTCTTCTCGCGTGAACGCGGCGATGCTCAACGCATGAATGTCGGTTTTCATGAGTTCGTCGAGCGCACGATACACCAATTGATGACGTTGCAAGGGTCGTAATCCGGTAAAGGCATCGGACACGATGCGCACGCGGAAATGACCCTTGCCGTCGCGTGCGCCCGCGTGACCGGCGTGCAGGTGGCTGTCGTCGATGACCTCGACTTCGTGCGCCGTTAGCGCTTCGGTCAGGATGCTGCGGATACGTTCAACGCGGTTGCTCATCGGCGGTCCCTTCGGCTGCGGGTTCCTGTTCCGGGAGGCCTTTCCATTTAACGACGATCCAATACATCTGGACCATCAGGAACACCATGAACACCCCGAGCAGCACGAACTTGGAAACGACCCACGTGTCGCGCGGGTAGTTGAAGGCGATGAACAAATTCAGGCAGCCGAGCACGAAGAACACCGCAATCCATGCGTACGAGAGACGAACCCAGCGCTCGTGCGACAAGGAGATCTCGCCTTGCAGGAGTTTCTCGACGATCGGCTTGCCCGTGATCAAGTGCCCGCCGATGAGCACGAGCGCCACCAGCCAGTAGAAGATCGTCGGCTTCCATAGAATGAACCGGTCGTCGTGCAGCAGGAGCGTCAGGCCGCCGAATACGAGCAAAAGCACGGCCGAGCCGATCTGCATGTGCGTCAGCTTATGGCGGCGCACCAGGCGATAACCCACTTGAAGAATTACCGCGATCACGATGACTGCGGTCGCGACATAGATCCCGGCGAACTTGTACGCGACGAAGAAGGCCAGGAGCGGGAGGAGTTCGAAAAGAATCTGCATCGGTTGGGCAATGCCGGAACGGGTCGCTATCATACCGGCGGCGATCTGGCTTGGCATCGCAACCTCGCCCCCGGTGCTCGCATTGGCACTCGAGGTGCAGGGCATCGACACCGTCAACACTTCCCGGACAAGACCCAACGCTCGACGCGAATGCCGAGTCGATTCTTCGAGATTCATCCCAAGGACCCGCAGCGGCGGCTGATCAAGCAAATCGCCGAGATCATTCGCGGCGGCGGAATCGTCGTATACCCGACGGACTCCTGTTATGCGCTCGGTTGCCACATCGGCGACAAGGCCGCGATGGAGCGCATTTCGCGCATTCGTCAGACCGACAAGCATCATCACTTCACGCTTGTCTGCCGGGATCTGTCGGAAATCGCGCGTTACGCCCGCGTCGACAACCGGCAATACCGCACGCTGCGTGCGTTTACGCCGGGGCCGTACACATTCATCCTCCAGGCGACGAGGGAAACGCCGAAACGACTCCAGAATGCCAAGCGCCGGACGATCGGCATCCGTGTGCCGGAGCATCCTGTCCCGCAGCTCATGCTCGAGGAGCTCGGCGAGCCAATCATGAGCTCGACGCTCCTGCTGCCTGGAGATCCGTACCCGATGACGGATGCGCGGGAAATTCAGGAACGCCTGTACCACTACGTGGATGCGGTCATCGATGGCGGCAATTGCGGCCTCGAGCCGACGAGCGTCATCGATCTGGAAGGCCCTGCGCCCGTGATCGTTCGGCGGGGCAAGGGCGATGTCAGCGTGTTCGAGGGGTGAGCGCTCAGCGCCACGGTTCACGCATCGCCCGTCATTCGCCGTGCATCCTCCGTATAATCGAAAGCCACCCACGAGCATCGTCTGCTTGGTCTAGAAAGTTCGTATAAGACATTGAATTCACTAGGTCTGCTGTGCGCGGGTGGCCCGGCAGGCTCGAAGGAACCTGATTTGAGCGCAAGTACCACGAGCAATCGGCGAGTTCTTTCCGGCATGCGCCCCACGGGCGCACTCCATCTCGGTAACTACTTCGGGGCTCTCAAGAACTGGACGGAGCTGCAGTACGAGTACGAGTGCTACTTCTTCGTCGCGGACATCCACGCCCTGACGACGGGCTACGACGATACGTCCGTCCTCGAGGACAACGTGTGGAACATGGTCATCGATTGGCTCGCGGCGGGCTTGAATCCGGCGAGCTCGACGATGTTCATCCAATCGCGCGTCCCCGAGCACGCGGAGCTGCACTTGCTGCTGTCGATGATCACGCCGCTCGGATGGCTCGAGCGTGTACCGACGTACAAGGATCAGCAAGAGCAGCTCAAAGACAGGGATCTCGCCACCTACGGCTTTCTCGGCTATCCGTTGCTGCAAAGCGCCGACATTCTGCTTTACAAGACGGCGTACGTGCCGGTCGGCGAAGATCAGATCGCACACGTCGAGATCACGCGCGAGGTCGCACGACGTTTCAATCACCTGTACGGCCGCGAGCCGGATTTCGAGGTCAAGGTCGAAAAGGCCATCAAGAGTCTCGGTAGCCGCAACGGCACGCGTTACAAGGAGTTGCGGCGGCTTTATCAAGAACAGGGTGATGCCGAAGCGGTCGAGAAGGCGCGAGCCTTGCTCGAAGGCAACGCGCGATTGACGCTCGCCGATCGCGAGCGACTCATCGGCTATCTGGAAGGCACGGGCCGCACGATTCTCGTCGAGCCCGAAGTGCTGCTCACTGCTACGCCGAAAGTGCCGGGCTTGGACGGCCGCAAGATGTCCAAGTCGTACAACAACACGATCGGGCTGCGCGAGGATCCGGATTCGGTCGTCAAAAAGCTGAAGACGATGCAGACCGATCCAGCACGCGTCCGACGCACGGATCCGGGCGATCCCGATAAATGTCCGGTGTGGGATCTTCACAAGATCTTCTCGGACGCGGACACTCAAGCTTGGGTGCAGCAGGGTTGCCGTAGCGCCGGAATCGGTTGCTTGGATTGCAAGCAGCGATTGGCCGATGCGGTCGTCGCAGAAATCTCCGCAATCCGTCAGCGCGCGCAGGAATTCGAAGAGAATCGCGATCTGGTCCGAGGCATCATCGCGGAAGGGTGCGAGAAGGCGCGCGACGTTGCGCGTCAAACGCTCGAAGAAGTCCAGCAGGCGATGGGATTGGTGTATCGGTAGGCGACACAGGCCACAGGCTACAAGCCCTGACAAAGCCCAAGGCGACGATTTCGAGCTCGAGTCGAGGAAGAATGCTCAAACTACACATGACAATCGTTCTTGCTGCGCGACGCTTTCTCTCGCGGTCGCTCGTGAGCCGTCGCCTGTCGTCGGCGCACGGTGCATTGCGTTCCTTGCCGCTTCCTGTCGCTTGTAGCCTGTCGCCAGCGCACGGAGTGCGCTCATGAAACCCGAGCTGAAGCTCGTCGAGAACACGGGTTCGATGCTCGAACAGAACACGTTCGAGACGCCTCCGCAGCAGACCGAAATGCCGTTCGCTATCGTCGAAGGCGAGCCGATCACGGAGCTGCCGAAGGACTTGTACATCCCGCCGGATGCGCTGCAGGTCTTTCTCGAAGCGTTCGAAGGACCGCTCGATCTGCTGCTCTATCTGATCCGGCGACAGAATCTCGACATCCTCGACATCCCGATTGCCGAGATCACTCGACAGTACATGCAGTACATCGAGGTGATGGCGGAGCTGCAGCTCGAGCTCGCCGGTGAGTATCTGCTGATGGCCGCAATGCTCGCGGAGATCAAATCCCGCATGTTGCTGCCGCGACCGAAGACCGACGAAGGGCAAGAGGAAGAAGATCCGCGTGCAGAGCTCGTTCGTCGCTTGCAAGAGTACGAGCGTTTCAAGAAGGCGGCCGAGGACCTCGACCGTCTGCCGCGCATGGAGCGCGACACGCTGATCGCTTCGGCCGAGGTTGCCGAGCGCAAGGTCGTGCGCATTCCGCCGAAGGTGACCTTGCAGGAGATGCTGCTCGCTTTCCGCGATGTGCTGCAGCGTGCAGAGCTGTTCGCGCACCATCACATCGCACGCGAGCGCCTCTCGGTTCGTCAGCGCATGACCGACATCCTGAGTGCGCTTCGCGAAACCGCTTTCGTGGAGTTCGTGCGCCTGTTCCGTGCGGAGGAAGGCCGCATGGGCGTCACCGTGACGTTCATTGCGATGCTCGAGCTCATGAAGGAAGGCCTCATCGAAATCGTCCAAGCCGAGCCGTACGCGCCGATTCACGTCAGACCGGCGAGCGGTGCGCGTCATTTGACGGTGGTTGCCGACAACGAATCCGCTGCGGCGGATGCGGACGCCGACAACGTTGCGGCGCTCGCGCAGCCTGCGCTTCCGGACGAAGACGAAGAAGACGACGAGGAGTTGGAGTTCACCGTCGGCGATGAGGACGCAACCGCGCAGTATTCGATCGAAGCACACGCGGCCGAGGCCGACGTCGCGGAGCCCGTCGACGGCGATTCGCCGCAAGAACATGCATCGTCGGTCGATTTCGACACAGACGAGCCGGACCTCGCCGACGAACAGATCGCGGCCGCTGAGGCCAGTGCGCAAGACCCGGTCGAGGCGCGAGCGGAGGAGAGCGACTCCGCAAACCGAACTGCCGACGACAATGACGGCTCGGCTGAGGGAGACGTCGACGCGTCGTTGCGCGACGACACAGTGACCGACGCGGGCGACCACGACGACACTACGAGACAGGATCCATGAACGAACACGATCTGAAGATCACGATCGAAGCAACGCTGCTTGCAGCGGGGCGGCCCGTACCGACGCAGCAGTTGCTCGAGTTGTTCGACGAGCGGGAGCGTCCGACCAAGGAACAGCTCCAAGCCGCTCTCGATGCGCTCGCGCAGGACTATGCCGACCGCGGGATCGAGCTCGTGGAAGTCGCGAGCGGCTGGCGTATTCAAGTGCGCCAGCGTTGTATCGACACCGTCTCGCGCCTTTGGCAGGAACGGCCGACGAAATACTCGCGCGCGCTGCTCGAAACGCTGGCCCTCGTCGCGTATCGCCAGCCGATCACGCGCAGCGAGATCGAGGAGATCCGCGGCGTGTCCGTCAGCTCGACGATCATGCGCACTCTGCAGGAGCGAAATTGGATCCGGGTCGTCGGACATCGCGAAGTCCCCGGCCGGCCGGAGCTGCTCGGTACGACGCGCGAGTTTCTCGACTACTTCGGTCTGAAGAGCCTGGATCAGTTGCCGACGCTCGCGGAGTTGCGTGACGTCGAAACGATCGGCGTGCAACTCGAGCTGCCTGCGGGCGAGCCTGAGCCTGCGAGCAGCGAGGGCGACGATACATCCGGCGCTCAGGATGCGGCGAGCTCTGCGGAAGCGACGGTTTCGGAAGAGACCGGCACGGAAGGAAGCTCGGGAGAAGAGGCCGCTCCTGGAGAGATTTCTGCAGCAGCCGACACCGCCGAAGAGGCTGCCGAGCCGAGCGAGGACGAAGAGACGACTGCGGAGTCGAATCAGGACGACCCTGAATTGTCCGCGGATGCCGACGAGCAGGACGACGAGGAAGTGACGCCGACGCTCGTTGCGGCCGAAGCGGATGCCGAGGAACGTCGCATCGGCGAACCTCCGCGCGATCGAGACTAGTGTCGCGCTCGCACGTCCGGTCGATCGGTGACATGTCCGAGCGGCTCCACAAGCTCCTGGCGCAGCATGGTTTCGGCTCGCGGCGCGAGATCGAGAAATGGATGCTCGCCGGGCGCGTCCTGCTGAACGATCGACCTGCTCAGCCCGGAGATCGCTACGTCGAAGGCGATCGCGTGATCGTCGATGGCAAAGACGTCACCTCGCGGTTGCGCGTCGCTGTGGCGCCGAAGGTCTTGATCTATCACAAGCCTCTCGGCCAACCCGTCGAAACGCGCAACGAAGCGGGCGAGGCCGGCGAGTCGATCGAGACCGAAACCGTGCTCGAACGCCTGCCGCGCGTGCGAGGGGCACGCTGGCTACCCATCAATGCAATGCAAAGAGGCGACAGCGGCTTGCTGCTCGTCACGACGGACGGCCGTCTCGCCGATGCATTGAGCCGTCGCGCGGCCGGCATTCCGACCTCTTACGCGGTGCGCGTTTTGGTGACGGATCCGGATTTCGATGTCGAGAGCATTCCGCGGGTCGTTCGCTACAACGAGCAGGCGGTCGAATTCGATCGAATCGAGGACTTGGGCGGCAGCGGCGCGAATCGTTGGATTCGCGTGGATGCGCCGCGCGCACATCGGCGCGCTGCCGTGCGCGCATTGTTCGAAGCGCGCGGCCTAGGCGTGAGTCGATTGATCCAAGTGCGATTCGGACCGCTCGAGCTGCCGCGCGATCTGCCTCGCGGCAAACATCGCGAGCTTTCCGAGGCGGAGCTCGAGGCGTTGTACGCGCTCGCCGATCTAAAGCCGCCGCGAACGGATCGCGAACCTCGTCACGAGCCTCGACGAGAGCGCAATCGACCTGCGGCGCGGCGCGCGTCGGGGCGCGTTACTGGCACTCGACGGTCTCGCCGGTGACATTCCGGCTGTCGGGGCCGAGCAGATACAGATACGGCGCGACGATCGACTCTGGCTCGGGCAGAGTCGATCGATCTTCGGCCGGATAAGCTTGCAGCCGCATGTTCGTGCGCACCTTGCCGGGATTGATGCTGTTCACGCGCATGCGCGGCTGCGACTCGAGCTCATCGGCGAGCATGTGCATCAAGCCGTCGGTCGCCCATTTCGAGACTAGATACGCGCCCCAATACGCACGCGGCCGAGGAACGACTCCGCTCGACGTGAAGACGATGGACGGATCCGCCGACTTGCGCAGTAACGGCATGCAGCGCTGCGTGAGGATGAACGGCACATTGACGTTCACGTGCATCGTTCGCAGCCACTTCGTCACGTCGTAATGCTCGATCGGCGCGCGCTCCCCCAGGATGCCCGCGTTGTGGAGCAAGCCATCCAAGCGGCCGAATTCCTGGTCGATGGCGCTGACGAGCTGATCGAACTCGGCCGGGCCTGCCTTCTCGAAATCGAGCGGAACGATGGAGGGACGCGGACCGCCCGCGGCCACGATTTCGTCGTACACGGCTTCGAGCCGCTTGACGTTGCGACCGTGCAGGATGACGCGCGCGCCGTGCGCTGCGGCGGCTTTGGCGACAGCGCGGCCGATGCCGTCGCTCGATCCTGTGATCAGCACGACACGGTCGCGCAGGGCATCTGGAGCCGGAGAATAGCCTTCGAGTTTCATGGAGTAGGTGTCGATCAAGTGGCGCGGCGAGCAGCGCGCCAGGCAACCCAAGGTTTCTGCAAGGGGCCCAACTCCATCCGCTCGGTGCCGACATCGAATTGCCGTTGCGCTATGCGGCCCAACAGCGCCGTATAGAGGCCGGCGAGGACATACAGCGGGCGCAAGTATGCCCGCATCGGCGTCGGGATCGAAGCCAGACTGGCGGCAAATTCCTCGCGCACGTGGTCGGCGAGCGTCTTCAGCGCTTCGCGCGGCGCAGAACCGAGATCTTTCTCTCGCAGATCCTCATGGGAGAAGCCGAGTTTTTCGGCGGCATCGAGCGGCAGATACATGCGTCCGTCGTAGGCGTCCTGACGCACATCGCGCACGATCTCGACGGCGCGAACGAGGGTGCCGATCTTGTTCGCGGCATTGCGCGTGGTTTCGTCGAGCGGCGTGGGGTGTGCCAGCACTCGGGCAATCAGCTCCGTGACGGCACCTCCGCTGCGCGCGCAGTAGGCAAGCATTTCGCGCAAGTTCAGATAGGTCATGCGCGCGAGATCCATGTCGGCGGCCACGATCAGCTCGTGCAAGCCCGCATATTGCCGGCGATCGATCGGCAATTCGCTCAGCAGACGCGTCGCCGGATGCAGGGCGTTCGCGTTCACGAGCCGATCGATTTCCTGACGCCACCATTGCAAGCGTGTGTGCGCCACGTCGTGATTCGCGCTTTGTGCGGACTCACGAATTTCTGCATCGATGACGAAAACTGCCGTCGCCGCATCGCGTTTCTCTGGCGGCGCGTAGAGCAGGGCGAAATAGCGCATGGAGCCTGGCGGGGCAGCGCGATTGACGAAGGAGGAGTCGAGAGGCATGAGTCTAGGCGACGGGCTACAGGCGACGGGCTACGGGCTGCGCGCGAGGGCGCGCTCTTCCTTCAGCCTTCAGTCTTCAGCCTTCAGTCTTGAACTTCTTGGTTGCTCGAACAAGTCGTCCGCCTCTTTGATCTGCGGTTCGCGAGTCAAACGGTCGATCGGCTCGAGCTGTTCGATCTCGCGGTCGGGGCGGACGCCGAGCTCCGTGAATTTCCTCGCGCCGGGCAAGACCTGACGTTCGAGCGAACCCACGGCGCTGTTGAAGGCATCGACGGTCGTGCCGAGATTGCGACCCATTTTCGTGAGATGCGAAGCAAATACGGCCAGCCGCTTGTAGAGATCTTCCGCCAGCGTGCGGATCGTTTCGGCGTTCTGCGCAAGCGACTGCTGACGCCAGCCGTAGGCGACGGCTTTCAGCAGCGCGACGAAACTCGACGGCGTGGCGATGATGACATCCTGCCGAATTGCATCTTCGAGCAGCGTGGGCAACTCGGCGAGCGCCGCCGAAAGGAACTGATCGCCGGGAATGAAGAGAATGACGAAATCGGGGCTGTTCTCGAACTGCGCCCAATAGCTCTTCGCACCGAGCTGCCGCACGCGCTCGGCGATCTGTTGCGCGTGTCTGCGCAAGGCGGCGGCCCGCTGTTCGTCGGTTTGCGCATCGACGGCTTCGAGGTACGCATCGAGCGGCGTCTTCACGTCGACGACCAGATCGCGGCCGTCCGGCATGTGTACGACCATGTCGGGCCGCAGGCTGCCTTCGGAAGTCCGGACGTGAACTTGTTCGGCGAAGTCGCAGTGCTCGACCATGCCTGCGAGCTCAGCAAGCCTGCGCAACGTCAGCTCGCCCCATTGTCCGCGCACTTCCGGTCGTCGCAGTGCGTTCACGAGTGAGCGCGTTTCGCGTTGGAGGGCCTGCTGCCCGAGCGCGACGGATTCCAACGAGGCTTTGAGCGAACCGAACGTCTCGGCGCGTTCCTTTTCGATCCGCGCCATCTGCTGCTCGGTCTTCGCGAGCGCTTCGCGGATGGGCTGGAGCATCGACTCGATGGCCTTTTCCCGTTCGCTCAGCGACGCAACGGCTTTTTCGTGATGCTGCGCCAGATGCTCGCGGGCGAGCTTCAAGAACATCTCGCTGTTGGCGCGCAGGGATTGGCCGGCTACGGAATCGAAGACGGAGGTCACGCGCTCGATCGCGAGCTTGAGCGCCTGCTGGCGCTCCTGTTCGAGTTGCTCTTCGGTTTTCACCTGCGACTTGAGAATCGCAAGCTCGACGTGCAAGGCCTGCGCGCGGGCGCGGGCGCGCAGAGTGGCGATGAGCGCGCCGAGCGCACCGCCGACGAGCAGCGTGCCTGCCGCGATCAGCAACGTGGTCGTGAGATCGAACACCAGCGAGCGGTCCTTTTCTGTTTGCAGCGGTCAGTCGGACCGCTTCAGGTGCATCATGTAATTCACGTCGACGTTCGTGCTTTGACGCGCCGTTTCGCGGACCGGATCGTACTCGAGCCCTGCGATGTCGACGACGTCGAGCTCGGCGGCGCGTGCCCAGCGAGCAAGCTCGGCGGGCCGTATGAAACGTTCGTAGGAGTGCGTGCCGCGCTCGAGGAGCCCCATTACGTACTCGGCGCCGACGATCGCAAGCAAGTAAGCCTTGAGATTGCGATTGATCGTCGAGACGAACACATCGCCGCCGGGTTTGACGAGCGTCGCGAGCGCCCGCATCACGCTCTGCGGCTCGGGAACGTGCTCGAGCATCTCCATGCACGTCACCACGTCGTACGCGGCTGCATTCGCGAGCGCATGCTGCTCGGCCGATTCGCGCAAGTACCGCACGGAGACGCCGCTTTCGAGCGCATGCAGCTCGGCCACTTCGACGGTCGCCGTACCCAAGTCGATCCCCGTGACGTCCGCGCCGGCCTGCGCCATCGCCTCGCTCAAGAGCCCGCCTCCGCAGCCGACGTCGAGTACGCGCTTGCCGCGCAGCGGCGCGCGCGACGCGATGTACGCAAGTCGCACCGGATTCAGGACGTGCAAAGGCCGGAACGCACCGTGCGGATCCCACCAGCGTTGAGCGGCCGCGTCGAACCGGGCGATCTCCGCCGGATCATGCGTTCCATGAGTCTGTGCGTGCGATGTGTTCATGATGCGGATCCGCCGATGCGCGCGCGCCAAAGCCGAGCGCGCCTCAAGATGTCGTCGAGATCGAGTTGTGTCAGCGTGCCCTGGTCGAGCAAGGCGCGCCCAGCCACCCAGACGTCGGTGACTTGATCGCGCGAGGCTGCGTAGACGAGGTGTGCAGCAGGATCGTAAACCGGCTGAGTCTGTGGGCGATTCAAGTCGACGCAGCAGATGTCGGCCCATTTACCGGGAATCAGTGAGCCGATCTGTTCGGCCAGCCCCAAGGCGCGAGCGCCGTGCAAGGTTGCGATGCGGAGCCAGTCGTGCGCACTCAGGAAGCCTGCATTCGGCCCCACGTTCGCGAGTAGCGCGGCGGTGCGCACCTCGTCCAGCATGTCCAAGTCGTTGTTGCTGGCCGCGCCATCGGTGCCGAGACAAACCGCGATGCCGCGCTCCAGGAATTTCCCGACCGGTGCCACGCCGTTGCCGAGCTTGAGGTTCGATTGCGGGCAATGCACGACGGCGATGCCGCCGCGCGCCGCGCGCTCGAGATCGTCCTCCTCGACATGGACCACGTGAATCGCGGTCAGCAGCGGGGAGAGCAGTCCCAGACGCTCGAGCCGTGCGAGCGTGCGCTCGCCGCTCGGGTGAATGTCGGCGGCGTTTTCGTTCACATGCATCGCCACCGGCGATTCGAGCTCATCGGCCAGACGTTGTACGCGGCGGAGCGTCTCGTCGCTCACGGCCCACGATGCGTAGGGCGCCAACATCGTGGAAACGAGCGGGTCGTTGCGGTACTCGTCGTGCACGTGGATGCCCTTCTCGAAGTATTCGTCCGTGGAGCCCGCCCAGACGGTTGCGAAGTCGACGACTGGACAGCCGACACAAGCACGAACCTTCGCTTCGGCGGCAGTCTGCGCAACGACTTCGGGAAATAGATGCATGTCGGCAAAACAGGTCGTGCCGCTCGAGATCATATCGGCGATCGCAAGCTCAGTGCCGTCTCGCACGTATTCGGCGTCCATCCAGCGTTGCTCGAGCGGACGCACTTGCTCGTGCAGCCAATGCTCGAACCGCCCGCTCTCGGCGGCACCGCGCAGCAATGCCATCGCGGCATGCGTATGGGTATTGACGAAGCCGGGCAACAGAACGTGGGTCGGGCGGCTGATGTAACGAGCTGCGGGATAGCGTTCGCGGAGCTCTTTTTCGGGCGCGACAGCCGCAATGCGCCCGTCCCGAATCGCAATCGCATGGTGTTCGAGGACCGTTCCGTGAGGTTCGATCGGAACGATCCAACGAGCCGCGATCAGCGTATCGACGTGGTCCATGAAAGATCCGGAAGTGAGGCGAGAAAGTATAGCGTCGAAGGCACCAAAACGGTTCGGATAGGCGTGTCTCTATGCTAGTATTTGCCCTTCGCTACGCTGAATTTGCGGCGGATAAAACGAGGTAAGAACTGATCGAGTCTTTGCTGTGTCCCGCCCCGTGGACGGGACGCGCGTAACGGGCTGACCGCTCGCCGGAAAGCTCCACTCATCAGCTGAACTTTGTTGTCGATCGATCGGGCGCGGTTGCGGTCCGATCGGATGCCGCAGCAACCCGTCGAGAGAAGGTCGTAGACGATTCATGGCTGAAATCGCCCGGGAAATATTGCACGTCAATCTCGAAGACGAGATGCGCCAGTCGTATCTCGACTATGCGATGAGCGTCATCGTCGGGCGAGCCTTGCCCGATGTGCGCGACGGCCTGAAGCCCGTCCACCGTCGCATCCTCTATTCGATGCACGAGAACAATAACGTCGCGTCGCGCCCCTACGTGAAGTGCGCGCGCGTCGTCGGTGACGTGCTCGGTAAATACCATCCGCACGGCGATACGGCGACCTACGACGCGCTCGTCCGCATGGCGCAGCCGTTTTCGATGCGCTACCTGCTCATCGACGGCCAGGGCAACTTCGGTTCCGTGGACGGCGACCCGCCGGCGGCCTATCGCTATACCGAGTCGCGGATGACGCCGCTCGCCTCGGAGCTGCTCGCCGACATCGAGAAAGAAACGGTCGATTTCGTCGACAACTACGACGGTAAGGAGAAAGAGCCGACCGTTCTGCCGACGAAGGTGCCGAACCTGCTGATCAACGGCGCATCCGGTATCGCGGTCGGCATGGCGACGAACATTCCGCCGCACAACCTCGGGGAAGTGATCAATGCCTGCATCGCGCTGATCGACGATCCCGAGATCTCGATCGCCGGCTTGATGCAGCACATTCCGGGACCGGATTTCCCGACCGCCGGCATCATCAACGGCACGCAGGAAATCGCCACGGCCTATTTGACCGGTCGCGGCCGCGTGTACATGCGCGCGCGCACGACGATCGAAGAGGACGACAAGGGCCGCCAGGCGATCGTCGTGACCGAGCTGCCGTATCAGGTCAACAAGGCGCGCCTGCTCGAGCGCATTGCCGAGCTCGTGCGCGAGAAGGTCATCGACGGCATCGCCAACGACGGCTTGCGCGACGAGTCCGACAAGGACGGCATGCGCATCGTCATCGAGCTCAAGCGCGGCGAAGTGGCCGACATCGTGCTGAACAACTTGTTCAAGCACACACCGATGGAGACGGTGTTCGGCATCAACATGGTCGCCCTGCAGGACGGCCAGCCGAAGCTGCTCAACCTCAAGGAGATGCTCGAGGCCTTCTTGCGGCATCGGCGCGAGGTGGTCACGCGGCGCACGATCTACGACCTGCGCAAAGCGCGCGAGCGCGCTCACATCCTGGAAGGGCAGGCCGTGGCGCTCGCGAACATCGACGAGGTCATTGCCGTCATCAAAGCATCGCCAACGCCGGCCGAGGCCAAGGTCGCGCTCATGGGACGCGCTTGGCCCGCAGGTGCCGTGCCGGCAATGTTGGAACGTGCGGGCAACGTGCCGACGCGTCCGGACGGGCTCTCGAACGAATTCGGATTGAAAGAGGACGGTTACCGCCTTTCCGATGCCCAGGCGCAGGCAATTCTCGATTTGCGATTGCATCGCCTGACCGGCCTCGAGCAGGACAAGATCGTCGGCGAGTTCCAGGAGCTGCTCGCACAGATCCAGGATTACGGTGACATCCTTGCGCGCCCCGAACGCCTGTTGAAAGTGATTCGCGACGAGCTCGAGGAAATCCGCGAGAAGTACGCCGATCCGCGTCGTACGGAAATCGTACAGACGCATTCGGACCTGACGATCGAGGATCTGATCGAGCAGCAGGACGTCGTCGTCACGCTGTCGCATGGCGGTTATGCGAAGGCGCAGCCGGTTGCCGCCTACCAGGCACAACGCCGCGGCGGTCGCGGCAAGGCGGCTACGACCGTGAAGGACGAGGATTTCGTCGACAAACTGTTCGTCGCCAATACGCACGACACGCTGCTGTGCTTCTCGAGCACCGGCAAGATGTATTGGCTCAAGGTGTATCAGCTGCCGCAAGCGAGCCGCGGCTCGCGCGGCAAGCCCATCGTCAATCTGCTCCCGCTGCAGGAAGGCGAGCGAATCACCGCCGTGTTGCCGATCCATGAGTTCGAAGAGAACAAATTCGTGTTCATGGCGACCGCACACGGCACGGTCAAGAAAACTTCGCTCGAGGCGTTCTCGCGCCCGCGCCAGGCCGGCATCATCGCGATCGAGCTGGATCCGGGCGATCGGCTCGTCGGTGTCGATATCACCGACGGCCAGAAAGAAATCGTTCTCTGCACGAGCGGCGGCAAAGCCATCCGATTCGAGGAAGGCGATGTGCGTCCGATGGGCCGCACCGCAGGCGGTGTCCGCGGCATCCGGATGCCGGAGGGCGATGACGTCATTTCCTTGATCGTCATCAACGATCTGCAAGGGACGATCCTCACGGCGTCGGAAAACGGCTACGGCAAGCGCACCCCGGTCGAGGACTTCCCGGTTCACGGCCGCGGCGGTCAGGGCGTGATCGCCCTGCAAATCACCGAACGCAACGGCAAGGTCGTCGGCGCGTTACTGGTGAAGCCGGAAGACGAAGTCATGCTGATCAGCTCGAGCGGCACGCTCGTGCGCACGCCGGTCAGCGATATTTCGATCCAAGGCCGCAATACCCAAGGCGTCCGCCTGATCCGGCTGGATGAAGGTGCTCGTCTCGTCGGCATGGAGCGTCTCGTCGCCGAGAGCTCCGACGGCGAAGGCGAGAACGGCGAATCCGCCGAGTAGTCGGCGCCGCGAGTCACGAGCCACAAGTCACGAGTCACGAACCAAGTCACATGCGCGTCTACAACTTCAGTGCCGGTCCCGCCGTACTTCCAATCGAGGTACTCGAACAAATCCGCGAAGAGCTGCTCGATTGGCACGGCAGCGGCATGTCGGTGATGGAAATGAGTCATCGAGGCAAGGAATTCGTCTCGATCGCACAGGAAGCGGAGGCGGATCTGCGCGAGCTCCTCGCAGTGCCGAGCAACTACAAGGTGTTGTTCTTGCAAGGCGGCGCGACGGGACAGTTTGCGGGCGTGCCCATGAACCTCGCGACGCCGGACAGCGTCGTCGACTTCATCAATACCGGCGCCTGGTCGAAGAAGGCGATCGGCGAGGCCAAGCAATACTGCAAAGTCAACGTCGCTGCGGATGCGGGCGAGCCGTACTGCTCGATTCCGCCGGAATCGACCTGGAAGCTGACGCCGAACGCCGCGTACGTGCACTACACGCCGAATGAAACGATCGGCGGTGTCGAGTTTCATTTCGTACCGAACACGGGCGACGTGCCGCTCGTCGCCGACATGTCGTCGACGATCCTGTCGCGTCCGATCGATGTTTCGAAGTTCGGCGTCATCTATGCAGGTGCGCAAAAGAACATCGGCCCGGCGGGATTGACACTCGTCATCGTGCGCGAGGACTTGCTCGGACGTGCACGGCCCGGAACGCCGACGTTCATGAATTACGCTGCCATGGCGAAGGACGGTTCGATGCTCAACACGCCGCCGACGTTCGCGTGGTATGTCGCTGGGCTCGTCTTCAAATGGCTCAAGGCCAAGGGCGGGCTTGCAGCGATGGGAGAAATCAATCGAGCGAAGGCCGAGAAGATCTATTCGCTGATCGACTCCTCGTCCTTCTATCGCAATCCGGTCGCAAAAGATGCGCGCTCGTGGATGAACATTCCGTTCACGCTCGCCAAGCCCGAACTCGACAAGACGTTCGTCGCCGAGGCGAAAAAAGAAGGGCTCGTGACCTTGGAAGGCCACCGCAGCGTCGGCGGTATGCGTGCCAGCATTTACAACGCCATGCCGATGGAAGGCATCGACGCGCTGGTCGGGTTCATGAAAGAGTTCGAGCGAAAGTATGGATAAGGGCGACGGGCGACGGGCTACAGGCGACAGTCAGAACGGGTGTCTGTGGTCCCGGTCGAAACCGGACTCTCTCCAACCGTAGCCTGTTGCCTGTAGCCTATGTTCAAGATCCTCACCCTCAACAACATCTCGCTGCGCGGTCTCGAGCGATTGCCGCGCGATCGATACGAGGTCGCCTCCGAGATCGGCCATCCGGATGCCGTGCTCGTGCGCTCGGCGGACATGCACAAGTTCGACTTACCGGCGAGCGTGAAGGCCGTAGCGCGTGCGGGTGCGGGAACGAACAATATTCCAGTCGCGAAGTATTCGAAGCTCGGCATCCCGGTGTTCAACGCGCCCGGTGCGAATGCGAATGCCGTCAAGGAACTGGTGATTGCCGGTCTGTTCCTTGCGGCCCGCAATATCTGCCAGGCGTGGGAGTACGTGCGCAATTTGAAGGGCAGCGATCACGACCTCGAAGAGGAGGTCGAGCGCGGCAAGAAGAAGTTCGTCGGTTATGAGTTGCCGGGCCGCACGCTCGGCGTGATCGGACTCGGTGCGATCGGCGTCGAGGTGGCAAACGCTGCGCATGCGCTCGGCATGCACGTGCTCGGCTTCGATCCGCAGATCACCGTACAGCGCGCCTGGCAATTGTCTTCCGGCGTCGAGCAAGCGTTGTCGCTCGAAGATTTGTTCGCGCGCTCGGACATGGTGACGGTGCACGTGCCGTTGCTCGACAGCACTCGAGGTCTGGTCAACGCTGCGCGTCTCAAGCTCATTCGCGACCGCGGCGTGGTGCTCAACTTTGCTCGCGGCGGGATCGTGGACGAGGAGGCCGTGTTGGACGCGCTGAACTCGGGCAAGCTGAGCGCGTACGTGTGCGATTTCCCGACGGCGCGGGTGAAGGATCACCCGAAAGTGGTCGCCTTGCCGCACCTTGGCGCGTCCACGACCGAAGCCGAAGAGAACTGTGCCGTCATTGCGGCCGAGACGCTGCGCGACTTTCTCGAGAACGGCAACATTCGCAACTCGGTCAATTTCCCCGAAGCCGTTCTGCCGCGCACGTCGGGCGCGATGCGCCTTGCCATCGCCAATGAGAACGTGCCGAACATGGTCGGCCAGATCTCCACGGCGCTGGCCGCGTACAATCTCAACATCGCCGATCTTCTCAACAAGTCGCGCGGCGACCTCGCTTACACGTTGATCGATGTCGACGGCACGATTCCTGATGAGGCCGTCCACAAGATTCGCGCCATCGAGGGCGTGCTGGCGACGCGCGTCATTGCTTGACTCGTATGTCACGCTCGAAATCTTCCGCCCGTACGAAACCCACCAAGAAAGCCGGTGCGAGGAAAGCCGATCCGTCGGTCGCCGAAGGAGTGAACGATCTCAGCTCGTTTCGCGAGCAGATCGATCGCATCGACGAACAGATTCACGAGCTGCTGAATCAGCGCGCGCGGCTTGCGCAGCAAGTCGGTGTCACGAAGCAGGCGCAGGGGTTGCACACGGCCGATTTCTATCGACCTGAGCGCGAAGCGCAAGTGTTGCGCAAGGCGATCGAGCGCAACCAGGGGCCGCTGCGCAACGAGGAAATCGTTCGGCTGTTCCGCGAGATCATGTCTGCGTGCCTCGCGCAGGAAGAACCGCTCAAGATCGGGTTTCTCGGCCCAGAGGGCACGTTCTCGCAGCAGGCCGTCTACAAGCATTTCGGTCACTCGGTACGTGCGTTGCCGCTGCCGGCGATCAGCGAAGTATTCGAGGAAGTGCAAGCGGGGCATGCCGATTTCGGCGTCGTGCCGATCGAGAACTCGACCGAAGGTACGGTCAACAACACGCTCGATATGTTCCTGAGCTCGCCGCTCAAGATCTGCGGCGAAGTGGAGCTACGGATTCATCAGAACCTGATGGGGCGTATGAAGGGCCTCGATAAGATCGAGCGCATCTGTTCGCATCCGCAATCGCTTGCGCAATGCCGACAATGGTTGGACGAGCACATGCCTGGCGTAGAGCGAGTTCCGGTGAGCAGCAACGCCGAGGCTGCACGCCGTGCGCGGGACGAAGAAGGTACCGCTGCGATCGCTGGACAGTCGGCCGCGGAAGTCTACGGATTGAACATTCTGGTTCCGGAGATCGAGGATCGGCCCGACAACACGACCCGCTTCCTGGTCATTGGCCGTAAGCTCTTCAGTCCCAGCGGCAAGGACAAGACGACGTTGCTCGTCTCTGCGGGAGACACGCAGGCGCCCGGAAGCCTCTATCGCCTGCTCGAGCCGTTTGCCCACAAAGGCATCAGTCTCACGCGAATCGAATCGCGGCCTTCGCGCCGCCGGAAATGGGACTACGTGTTCTTCATCGACGTCGAGGGTCATGCCGAACAACAGCCCCTCAAGGACGCGCTCGAAGAGCTCAAGAAGCGCGCCTCGCTGTTCAAAGTGCTGGGGTCGTATCCGTGCGCGGTGGTGTGAAGGGAGGGCTCGGGGCTCGAGGCATGGGGCTCGGGTAAGATTCGCGGATCCCATGCTCATACTGATGCGCTAAGTTCCAAGCCCCAAGCCCCAAGCCTCAAGCCCCAAGCGTCAAGCCCATGTCTTCCTTCGATCCCACCTCCCTCGCTTCCCCTTACGTCCGCACGCTCGCACCCTACGTGCCCGGTAAGCCGCTCGAAGAGCTCGAGCGCGAGTACGGCATTCGCGACAGCATCAAGCTCGCTTCGAACGAGAATCCGCTCGGTCCGGGTCCGCGTGCGCGCGAAGCAATGGCGAAAGCGTCGTCGGATGTGGGCCTTTATCCCGACGGCAACGGTTTTGCGTTGAAACAGGCGCTATCGCGCAAGCACGGCGTGCCGCTCGAATGCATCACGCTCGGCAACGGTTCGAACGATGTCTTGGTGATGCTTGCGGAAGCATTTCTGACGATGGATTCAGAGGCCGTCTATTCCGAATATGCGTTCGCTGTGTATCCGATCGCCGTGCAAGCGACGGGTGCCACGGCGCGCGTTGCAAGAGCGTTTCCGACGACGCACGCAATGCCGCTTGGGCACGATCTCGATGCCATGCGCGCGCTCGTCAACGAGCGCACGCGGCTCGTGTTCATTGCGAATCCCAACAACCCGACGGGAACTTGGGTCGATGCGGCGCCGCTGCGCGCATTCATCGCCTCGCTACCGTTGACAACGCTCGTCGTCGTCGACGAGGCGTACATCGAATACGTCGAAGACGCGAGCTTTCCTGACACGAGCCGTTGGCTGGCGGAGTTTCCGAATCTGGTCGTCACGCGCACGTTCTCGAAGGCCTATGGGCTTGCCGGATTGCGCGTCGGCTATGCGTTGTCGCACCCGAAAGTGGCCGATTTGTTGAACCGCGTGCGTCAGGTCTTCAACGTCAACTCGATTGCGCTCGCCGCAGCATGTGCAGCGCTCGAGGATCGCGAGCACCTCGAACGCTCGATCGCATCGAACCGCGAAGGCTTGAGACAAGTTGCGGAAGGGCTCGATCGGCTCGGTGTGAAGCACCTTCCGTCGCGAGGCAATTTCGTCTTGATCGATTGCGGACGCTCGGCTGCCGGTGTCTACGAGGCCATGCTCAAACAGGGTGTGATCGTTCGGCCTGTCGCGAACTATGGATTGCCGAATCACCTGCGTTTGACGATCGGCACGCAAGAACAAAATCAGCGTATGCTCGCGGCCCTCGAACAAGCACTGGCAACTTAACGCTAAATGTCCGACTACGTAGTACAGCCGAGTCGCACGGTGGGCGGTTCGATCCGCGTCCCCGGCGACAAGTCCATTTCGCATCGCGCGCTGATGCTGGGCAGCATCGCGGAAGGCGTCACGGAAGTGCGCGGTTTTCTCGAAAGCCAAGATTGCCTCGCGACGATGCAGGCGATGCGTTCGCTCGGCGTGAAGATCGAGCAGGGCGGAGCGCACGAAGTGCGCGTTCACGGCGTCGGGTTGCACGGCCTGCGAGGCGCGGGTCATCCGCTCGACATGGGCAACTCGGGCACTGCCATGCGACTCATGACGGGGCTATTGTGCGGCCAGCCGTTCGAGAGCGAGCTGATCGGCGATGCGTCGCTGATGAAGCGGCCGATGGAGCGCGTTGCAGCGCCGCTGCGCTTGATGGGTGCGAACATCGCCACATCAGACGGCAAGCCTCCTGTGCGTATCGAGCCCTGCGGCGGACTCAAAGCGATCCGCTACGACTTGCCGGTTGCCAGCGCACAAGTGAAATCGGCCGTGCTTCTCGCAGGACTGTATGCGAACGGCGCGACGGAAGTGATCGAGCCCGCCATCACCCGCGATCACACCGAGCGGATGCTCATGGGCTTCGGTTGCTCCGTCGACTCCGTGCAAGGACACATCAAGCTCGAGCCGCCGGTGCGGCTGGAGGCATGCTCGCTCGATGTCCCCGGCGATTTTTCGTCGGCAGCGTTTTTCATGATTGCCGGTTTGATCAGCCAAGGCGGCGGGCTCACCGTGAAGGGCGTAGGCATCAATCCCACGCGGACGGGGCTGCTCGACATTCTCGCGCTCATGGGCGCGGACCTACGGCTCGTGAACCATCGATCGGCAGGGGCCGAGCCGGTGGCCGACATCGAGATTGCATCTGCACCGCTCAAGGGCATCGAAGTCCCGCCGCACCTCGTACCGCTCGCTATCGACGAATTTCCGATTCTGTTCATTGCTGCTGCCTGCGCCGAAGGTGTCACCACCGTGACTGGCGCGGAGGAGCTGCGGGTGAAAGAGAGCGACCGCATCGCCTCCATGGCGGAGGGGCTGACCGCGATGGGCGTTCGCTGCGAGGTGTTGCCCGACGGCATGCGAATTTACGGCAGCGGATCGCCGACCGTATTCAGCGGCGGGGAAATCGACAGCAAGGGCGACCACCGGATCGCGATGTCGTTTGCCGTCGCCAGCTTGCGGGCAGCCGCGCCGATTCGGATTCGCGACGTGGCCAACGTGGCGACCTCGTTCCCCGATTTCGTCGGCACCGCGAACGCCGCAGGGCTGCAGGTGAGCGAACAGGGCTGATGAGCTCACCGGACGTTCCGATCATCACCATCGACGGGCCGAGCGGCTCGGGCAAGGGCACCATTGCCCGGCGAGTCGCGGACTACCTCGGCTGGCACCTGCTCGACAGCGGCGCCTTGTACCGGCTGGTTGCCTATGCCGGCCAGCGGAGGGGGATCGATCCGGAGGACGAGGCCGGGCTTGCCGCCGTGGCTCGGGACCTGGACGTGCGATTCGGTACCGATTCCGAGGGTAATGAGCAGATCTGGCTGGATGGTGAGGAGGTCAGCCGGGAAATCCGCACGGAGCGTGCAGGAGAGGGCGCCTCGCGCGTTGCGGCCATGCCCGCCGTACGGGCGGCCCTGGTGGACCGTCAGCACGCCTTTGCGCGTCCGCCGGGCCTGGTGGCCGACGGCAGGGACATGGGGACGGTCATTTTCCCCTCGGCAGGCCTGAAGATCTTCCTGACGGCGAGCGCCGAGGAGCGGGCGCGAAGGCGTTATAAGCAGTTGAAAGACAAGGGCCTGAGTGCTAACCTCGCCGCCCTTTCGCAGGAGATCGCCGAGCGCGATCGGCGCGATGCAAATCGACCGATTGCCCCGCTCAAGCCGGCCGACGATGCGATCATCGTGGACTCCACCTCGATGACGATCGATGCCGTCGTCGCGCGGGTGTTGGAGCTTGCGGCCGCTAAGTTTCCCGCGAAGTGAGTTAATGGATTTTGGAGCCTCGCGAGGCTCGCGGGGCCGCTTCTGGCTTGAGACCTTCGATTCCAGATCGAAGCATGCGCGTCGATCGATCTGACCCAAGGCCCCGCGCCCCAAGCCCTTTTTTGTATTCGATTTCGTTAGGTGCCGCGCTGGAGTGCGCGGTTTGATTCAACAACCCCTGGCAGTCAGGAACGACCGCAAGGACTACGGGCGAAAGCCCTGGACGTACTCATGACCGAAAGTTTTGCGCAACTGTTGGAAGAAAGTCTCGCCTCGCAACAGATCAAGCCTGGAGCGATCTTGACAGGGCGGGTCGTCGAAGTCGGAGAGGACTTCGTTATCGTCAATGCAGGCCTCAAGAGCGAGGCCGTGATTCCCGCCGAACAATTCAAGAACGATCGCGGCGAAATCGAAGTGAACGTCGGCGACGAGGTCGAGGTGGCTCTCGACAGCGTCGAAGACGGTACGGGCGAGACGCGACTGTCGCGCGAGAAGGCCAAGCGCGCTCGCACTTGGGCCCGCCTGGAAGCTGCCTTCGAGAAGCAGGAGATCGTCAAGGGCGTCATCAACGGCCGCGTCAAGGGCGGCTTCACCGTCGAGATCGACTTCGTCCGCGCGTTCCTGCCTGGTTCGCTCGTCGACGTGCGCCCGGTGCGCGATCCGTCGTACCTCGAAGGCAAGGTGCTCGAATTCAAAGTCATCAAGCTCGACCAGAAGCGCAACAACGTCGTCGTTTCGCGCCGTGCGGTCGTCGAGCAGGAGTACAGCGCCGAGCGCTCCGAGCTGCTCGAAAAGCTGCAGGAAGGTGCAGTCGTGCGCGGCACGGTCAAGAACCTCACCGACTACGGTGCGTTCGTCGACCTGGGCGGCATCGATGGTCTCCTGCACATCACGGACATGGCGTGGAAGCGCGTCAAGCATCCGTCCGAAGTCGTCAATGTGGGCGACGAGATCGATGTTCGCATCCTGAAGTTCGACCGCGAGCGTCAGCGCGTCAGCCTCGGCATCAAGCAGCTCGGCAACGATCCGTGGCAGAACATCGCCCGTCGCTATCCGACCGGCACGCGCCTGTTCGGTAAGGTCACGAACATCGCCGACTACGGCTGCTTCGTCGAAATCGAAGAGGGCGTGGAAGGTCTCGTCCACGTGTCCGAGATGGATTGGACGAACAAGAACGTCAATCCGTCCAAGGTCGTGCACATCGGCCAGGAAGTCGAAGTCATGGTGCTCGACATCGACGAAGAGCGCCGCCGCATTTCGCTCGGCATCAAGCAGTGCCAGCCGAATCCGTGGAAGGAGTTCGCGGACAACTACAACCGCGGCGATCGCGTGAGCGGCCAGATCAAGTCGATCACCGATTTCGGCATCTTCATCGGCTTGCCGGGCGGCATCGACGGTCTCGTGCATCTGTCCGACATCTCCTGGGACGTGCCTGGCGAAGAAGCCGTGCGCAATTACCAGAAGGGTCAGCAGATCGAAGCGATGGTGCTGTCGATCGATCCGGAGCGCGAACGCATTTCGCTCGGCATCAAGCAGCTGGCGAAAGATCCGTTCTCGACCTGGATCGCCGAGCATCCGAAGAACTCGATCGTCAAAGGCATCGTCCGCGAAGTGGATGCCAAGGGCGCCATCATCGACCTGGGCGGTGGTGTCGAAGGCCACTTGCGCGCTTCCGAGCTTTCGCGCGATCGCGTCGAGGACGCGCGCACCGTGCTGAAAGTGGGCGACGAGGTCGAAGCGAAGTTCACCAACGTCGATCGCAAGAGCCGCACGATTGCTCTGTCGGTGAAGGCGAAGGAGATCCACGAGGAAGCCGAAGCCGTGCAAGGCTACCGTGCCGGCGAGACTTCGACCGGCACGAGCCTCGGCGATCTGCTCAAGGAGCATATCGGCGGCCAGGATTCCTAACGGAATCCGGCTATAGGCGGTAGGCTGTAGGCTGAAGGGAGAACGGGAAATGGCGGATGCCGTTCTTGTTCTCCGGCCGCAGCCTGCAGCCTCACAATAACAACGGGCCCGCGCATGACCAAATCGGAACTCATCGAGCTCATTGCAGCAAAACAGAAGCATCTTCCCGCCAAGGACGTCGAATTGGCCGTGAAGCAGATTCTGGAGATCATGAGCGACGCGCTTGCGCAGGGTAATCGCATCGAGATTCGCGGCTTCGGCAGCTTCTCGCTGCATTTCCGCCCGCCGCGGCAGGGACGCAATCCGAAAACGGGCGAGACCGTCGCGCTGTCCGGCAAGTACGTTCCGCACTTCAAGCCCGGTAAGGACTTGCGCGAACGCGTCAACCAGGGCGCCGGATTGCCGATCAGGGATTGATCGCTGCGCATTTTCCGATTGCGGGTAGCGGCCGGTTCGTTCCCATGTCCCGCTTTTTGGTCATTACCGTCGTCGTTCTCGTCGGCCTCGTGGCGCTCGTTCTGAGCGCGCTGAATTCTTCTCCGGTCGAAATCGAGCTTGCCTTCGCACGTTTGAGAAGTCCTTTGGGCGTGGCGCTCATCGTGGCGTTCACGCTCGGGCTGCTCGGCGGTCTCTTCTGGCAGGCGAAATGGATTGCCCAGCTTCTCAACGAACGGGGAAGACTGCGTCGAGCGCTGCGCCTGGCGGAATCGAAAGCGCGGCGGGAGAGCGAGGCGGCATAGATAGAGGCGACAGGCCACAGGCTACAGGTCACGGCAAGCGCACGCGATGCGTGCACGGCTTGGAGCGTGGGGCTACAGCTGACACGTTACCGGCGACAGCAAGAAGGCGCACACTCGTGCGCTACCTTCGGCCTTCAGCCTTCAGTCTTCAGCCTTCAGTCTTCGCGGGTACGGATGCGAGGGGACGTGAGAAAGGTTCTCGTCGGTGCGGAGATGTTCAGCATCGGTCCGAATACGAAGCTTCTAGGACTCGAAGCTGTATGACGACGGCGGCAGCGAGGGGCGGACGCTCATCCCGGAGGTCGAGTACTGCGAATGAAAATGCAAAGGCGCCGACTTTCTGGGCAAATTGCCCAATTAATCGCGCACCGCTGAGGGACCCGCAGCGTCAAACTGTGCTACGCCTGCACGAGCAGGCGCGAACTTGGAAGCTCAATTCACTCAATTCAGTTGCTAAGGAGTGGCGTCATGAAGAATTCGGTTCTCACAGCTTCGCCTGCGGTCCGTCGTTCGGTGCAGGCGCTCATTGCCGCGTGCTTGCCGCTGGCGGCGATCGCAGGTCCCGTCGACATCAACACGGCCGATGCCAAGACGATTGCCAAGGAGCTGGACGGCATCGGAATGAGCCGCGCGCAAGCCATCGTCGAGTATCGCGAGAAGCATGGCGCCTTCAAGAGCATCGACGATCTGAAGAAAGTGAAGGGCGTGGGGGCGAAGACGCTCGAACAGAACCGCGCGAACATCCGCTTCGGCAGCGCCGAAACAAAGAAGTCCGGTTGAGCGTTTGCTCACGCATCACGGCTTCATCGAACCGCAAGCGGCTTCGCTGCACGTGCGGATCAAGGGTGACGCCCGTCTTAGACGGGCGTCATCCTTTTTCGTCGGCTCGATGGGCTATCATCTGGCGAACGAAAACGATTGGAGATCGTCTGCGTGAGTCAACACAAACAGATCCGAACAGCGGTGTTTCCTGTCGCAGGACGAGGCACGCGGTTCTTGCCTGCGACGAAGGCGAGTCCGAAGGAGATGCTGCCGATCGTTGACAAGCCCCTCATTCAGTACGCGGCCGAGGAGGCGCTGCAAGCGGGTGCACGCAAGCTCGTATTCATTACCGGCAGCTCCAAACGTGCGATCGAGGACCATTTCGACAGAGACAGCGAGCTCGAGGAGGCGCTCGAAGCGCAAGGCAAGGAAGAGCTGCTGCAGACGTTACGGGGCATTCTGCCGAGCTGGGCCAGTTGCATTTACATCCGGCAACCAGCGCCGCTCGGCTTGGGACATGCAGTGCTGTGTGCACGTCCCGTCGTCGGCAATGAACCGTTCTTCGTGCATCTTGCTGACGATTTGATCGATGCACCGACGGCGTGTTTGCGGCAAATGGCCGATGTGCATGCCGAGCGCGGCGGAAGCATCCTGGGGGTCGAGACCGTGCCGCAATCCGAGACCGATAAGTACGGCATCGTGGCAACCAAGGATCGCGAGGGTCGCGTCAGTCGTGTCACGAAGATCGTTGAGAAGCCGAAGCCGGGGAATGCGCCTTCGACATTGGCCGTCGTGGGACGCTATTTGTTGTCGCCGGCCATATTCGACAAGCTCGAGCACACGGGCCGCGGTGCCGGCGGCGAGATCCAGTTGACCGATGCTATCGCGGATCTGCTTGCAGACGAGCCCGTCTATGCGTACGAGTTCGAAGGGCGACGCTACGACTGCGGCAGCAAGCTCGGATATCTACAGGCGACTGTCGAGTACGGACTGAAGCACGAGCAGCTCGGCGCGAAGTTCGGCGAATGGCTCGCCGAAGTGGTCGGCAAGCTCAACACGAAGTAGGCCGTCGGCAGGCTGTACCCATTCCGGGGTGACAATGTTTCACTTCGCGAGCTGATCTCGCGAGGCGCGGGCATTCGCGCATCGGACACAGCGATCGATTTCGTAGATCGAGCTCTCCCTTGCTCAATGTCGCGATGCCGCCGTTTTCAGGCGCTGACCCTACGCTGTCGAAGCAGAGCTGCGCCAGCGAGCAGTAGCAAGCTCCAGCCGAACGATCCGCCTCCGCCACTGCTACCGGATTGAATCGGCGGAGGGATCGGTCCGGGCGTGGGCGGGGCAGCCGACACCGTCGAGATCGTGACATCTTTCGTGTCCTGCGCGCCTTGATCGTCCGTAACCGTCAGGCGGAGCGTGAACTGCGTTTCTCCTGGAATGGTCAACGTGGTCGCGCTCGCATTCGCATTGCCGACAGTCGGCATTACTCCCGTGACGTCGTGTACGCTCCACTGATGCGTGACGATCGCGCGACCTTGGGCAGCGAAGCTGTTCGAACCGTCGATGTTTATCGTCGCGCCGGCCGCAATGTTTCCCGTTGTCGTCACGACCGCGAGCGGTCGCAGAGCAGCGACGATGGCAGCGCCCGTGTTGAGCATGCCCGCACCACAGGTTCGCGTCGTGCAATTGCATTCTTCGAGCTGCGGCGCGCTCGAAGCCGTCGGAACTCTGCACGACGATACGGCAGGGTTCACGGGAAACGGAGCGGCGCTTTCTTGCAACAGCCAAGTCATTTGAGCCGGCGTGAGCGTCGGATTGACCGCCAACAGCAGCGCCGCAGCGCTCGCGACCATCGGAGCAGAGAAACTCGTTCCGACATTGAAATTGATCGCATCCGTGTAGCCGTTGGCGGCTGGCGTCGTCGTGCCGGTATTCGTCGCCACGACGATGGAGAACAAACACGGTTGTCCGACTTGGACGTTCACGCAATTGCCCCCCGGTGCCGCAATGCCGACTTCCGGCCCGAGATTGCTGAAGCCGACCTTCGTCCCGATGTGCCGCAAGCCCGCGACGCCGAGGACGCCGTTGCAATTCGCAGGCGCGCTGACTTGCACGCCTTCGTTGCCGGCGGATGCGACGATCAGCACGCCACGCGCAGTGATCTCGTTGACGACCTGCTGATACAGCGCATGGCACGGACCTTCGCCGCCCAAGCTCAAATTGATGACGTTTGCAGGTGTCGGGTTCTGGATGCCATCGACCGGGATGCCCGCAGCCCAACGCATGCCATCGATGATGTCGAGGTCTCGACCGCCGCACTTGCCGAGCACACGCACCGGGAGAATGCGCGTATTCCAGGCGTTGCCGGCCACGCCTGCGCCGTTGTTCGTTTGCGCACCGATCAAACCGGCCACCCGAGTGCCGTGCCACGAGCTGTTACGAATCGTGCCGAATTCCGGAAGACAGTCTTCATCCAAGAAATCGTTGGGATTCTGCTGGATTTCAGCGAGCGTCACCCAATCGCCCGGATCGGACGCATCGTTGTCCCGCCCGTTGCCGTCGTTCGCAATGAGCGGGTCGCTGATGAAGTCATAACCGTCGAGCAGCTTGCCTTGTAGATCGGGATGCTCGAACCGAACGCCCGTGTCGAGCACGGCGACGATGATCGACGAGGAGCCTTGCGTGATGTCCCAGGCGCTTTCCGTACGGGTCGCCGCGGGCTGATCGCCGAGCAAGTACCATTGCTCCGTCAAGAACTGATCGTTCGGTAGCAGATGCGGTTTGCGTATGAACTCCGGCACCGCGGCCTCGACATCTGCATCCGCGGCCAGGCGCGCCGCTGCTGCTTCGAGCTCAGCCAAGCTCGGCGTGCCTTCCGTTTCGAGCGCTTCGTAGTCGGCACCGGTCGGCTTGCGAGCACGAAGCTCGAGTCCGGATACGGCAGAAGCTTTCCGACTTCGGGCAGCGGAATCGAGCGCACGTGCCTGGCCGCGCCATTTCACGATGATGCGTCCGGTGGGCTTTGCGCGGGCCGAACGAGACGGTTCGCCGTTGTATTCCGCTGTTCCTTCCGAGACCTGCTGCGCCACACAGGGCAGGGCGAAGACGGCGCAGACGACCAGAGCAACCCATTTGCAGATTTTTTTCTCCATACCTTCCGGACCCTTCTGCAGCGCCGACTTCCACTGAGCCGTCTCGAAGCCTAGCGCAAGATCTCCTACACACGTTGCGCGAGCGTTCGCTTTTGAGTGTCGTCCCCGCAGGTCAGGTTCTCGGTCCGGAACCTGTCGTCAGCTGGCGACGACCCCATCTGACAAGCATGCGTGTTCGTGCTGAAGCAGAGCTGAATCACAAGACATCGGCGGCTCATCGCATAATCTTCGGCCATGGCAAGGCAATCGGATTGTCGTCGAGCAACGGGGCGGGCCGCCGCGCTCCTGCTGGCATTGTTTCTCGGGACGGTTGCGTTCTCCGTGTGTGCGCAGCCGCCTGGCGGTCGGATCGTCGATGCGGAGACGGGATTGTCGGTCGAGGAAGTGCTCGTGACCGGCGAGCATCCCGGGCCGGGCATGTGGCAGGTCCGAAACGGCGACAACGCGTTGTGGATTCTCGGTACGCACGCGCCTTTACCTCGGCGGCTCATCTGGCGCTCGCAGGAAGTCGAGTTCGTGGTCAGCGAGGCCCAGGAAGTGCTCGGCAGCTATTCGGCATCGTTCGTCGTTCGCGGAGAGAATCCATTTGCGATCCGAGGCAAACCGCTTCGACGGCTGCTCTCTCGGCGCTCGTATGCGCAATGGCGCGCCCTGAAGCGCAAGTACATCGGCGAGAACGACGAGATCGAAACCGCGCTGCCGGTGATCGCCGCGCTCGTGTTGCGCTCGAACGCATTTGCGGCGGCGGGGTTGGGCAACGCGGACGTCGTGCTCCAGGAGTTGCATCGGCTAGCGAAGGACTATCAAGTTCCCGTGACCACGGATCACCAGGTGACGAAAACCATCTGGAGTGTCCCGCTCGACCGCGCGGCAGAGCGCCGCGGGATTGCCTTCCTCGAACAGACCATGAACAACCTCGAAACGGATCTGCGTACCGCGCGCATGCGGGCGAATGCATGGTCGACAGGCGACATCGACACACTGCGTGCGCAAGCGGATGCCGATACGACGGCAGCGCAGCTCTATGCGGCCAGTTGGCCGTTTCTCGACGCGATGGAACTTGCGGAGCTTGCAGACGAGACCGATCGCCGATGGCTCGAGGCGGCTGAGCGAGCGCTACGCAGCAATCGCACGACGGTGGCGACACTGCCGATTTTCATGTTGCTGCGTGAAGACGGTCTGCTCGCACATCTGCGTGCACGCGGCTTCGAAGTGATCGAGCCGAACTGATCGCAACGATCGGGCGGGGAGAGTCGTCAGAACCCCGACGCGTGTAATTTTTCTTTGGTCGTGTGAGCGTGTCGTGCGTGCATAACGGATGGCGCTGCGCGCACCTGTCGCGCATGGTTTTGCTTTCGCGTACGCACGACGTCGGGAGCAGGAAATGGACACCATCACTCGACTTGCGGCAGCGACTGCCGTGGCATTCGGAACGTCCTCGATCGTACTCGCCCAGCAAGCACAAACGGATCAACAAAGCGCGCTTTTTGGCGTCGAAGAGATCGTGGTGACGGGAACCGCAGTCCGGGAGCGGACGAAGTTCGAATCGAGCGTTGCCATTTCGACATTCGGTGCCGAGGACATTCAACAGCAGGCACCTGCGAGCGCTGCAGATCTGATTTCCGCCGTACCGGGCTTCTGGGTCGAATCCACATCGGGCTCGACCCAAGGAAATGTTTTCGCTCGAGGCATCATTCAGGACGGCGGATACAAGTACGTCGGGTTGATGGAGGACGGAATTCCGATCTATCCGATCTTCGAGCTCTCGTTCTACAACCCGGATCAATTCATCCGCGTCGACGAAACGATCGAGCGCGTAGAAGCGCTGCGCGGCGGCACCGCGCCCATTTTCACCGCAGGGGCCGTCGGTGGCGTGATCAATTTCGTGACACGCAGCCCGAAGAACCTGGCGGAAGGCATCGTCAAGCTCGGCATATCGGACTACAACTCGTATCGCGCCGATATTGCTTGGAGTGCGCCGCTCGGCGGCACATGGGGAATCGCGTTGGGCGGCTATTACCGAGAATCGGACGGCATTCGCGATCCGGGATACACGGCAGATGAAGGTGGGCAATTCAGGGTCAAGCTTGCTTCGCAGTTCGATGGCGGAGACGTCGAGATCTTCGCCAAGTACATCAACGATCGGTCGCTGTTCGTCGTGCCGATTCCGCTGCAAGGATCGCCGTCCGATCCGGATGCGGTCAACGGGCAGGATGCCGGTTCCTATTCGCTGCACAGCCGGGATCTCGCGCGCGCCGGTTTGCCCGTGACTGCAGCAGAAGTCGGCTTGCAGGGCTCGAATCTCGAAGACGGTATCCATCCTTCGCTGTGGACCATCGGCGGGCGTGTGCGGCTCGATCTCAATGACACGGTGTTTGTCACGAATCTGATTCGTTACACCGATGGCGATGTGAGATTCGACGGCATTTTCTCGGGCGAAGCGCCGAAGACCGGGCTCGAATACGCCGCGCAGCCGTTTCCAGACCCGAGCCAAGAACCTTCATACAGCGTGCCGCCGAATTTCAGCTATGCGGAAGGCGGTGCGCCGTATCCGGCAACCGGTCTCGTGCAAGTGCACGGTCACTGGGTGGTCGACAAGGAGTTCAAAGCCATTCAGGACGATGTGCGAGTCACGTTCCAGCTCGGCAGCAACAACTTGACCGTGGGGGCGTACATCGCCGACTACGGAATGAAGGATCGTTGGAGCCTCGGGAATCAATTGTTGATGGATGTGAGCGATCGCCCGCGGCGTTTGCTGTTGCCGGGCGTCACCGATGATAGGGGTTTCGCCAGCTATTCCACGTTCAACTTGCTTACCGATTACGACGGCTTCACGTACTCGCTCTACGTCTCCGATGAGTGGAATGTGACCGACGCGCTCCGCTTGGATTTCGGCGTCCGTTACGACTCTCAGGACATCGAGGGGACGCTTCGCGAAGGCTCGACGCAGGATGCCGACGGCAACCCGACGACTCGGTATGACAATTGGTCGTCGCTCATCGGTTCGGCATCGCGTCGGGTGGACGAAGACTTCGACAACGTCGGCTTCTCCGTTGGCTTCAACTACGAATTCACGCCGCAACACGCCGTGTTCGGGCATTACACCGATTCGGCCCGCCTGCCGCACTTCGACAACGTACGCGAAGGTTTTCTAGACAAGGACTCGGTCGAGAACATCGAGATCGGCTACAAAACGTCGCTCGACCGGTTCGCCGCATTCGTCACCTTGTTCCAGACGGAATTCGACAATGTCACGTTCAACGACATTCTGCCCGACGGCTCATCGGTGCGTCGTTCCGCGGCGACGCGCACGCGAGGTATCGAGATCGAGGGTCAATTCGAGCCGCTCGACATCCTCTCGATCGGGTTCAGCGTCACGTTCCAGGATCCGGAGTACAAGAGCTTCACGGGCGCGTCGGTCGACAATACCGGTAACACGATTCGGCGCATCCCGAAAACGATGGGGAGATTGACGCCCGCCTTACGGCTTCTCGAGGATCGACTGCGCATTTATGCGACCTACGGTTATTTCGGCAAGCGCTATTCGAACGACGAGAATACAGTCGTGCTACCGAAATACACGAAGCTCGATGCGGGCGTGATCTTCGAGGTCAACGACATGTTCAGTCTGCAACTCGTTGGGGACAATCTCACGAACGAAGTCGGCTTGACCGAAGGCAACCCGCGTACCGATGTCGGTGCATCCGGTGTCGGTGCGATCTTCATGGCGCGTCCGCTGTTCGAGCGCTCGTTCACGCTGTACGGCACGGTGAAGTTCTGATCGTCGGGGAGGGCGGCTCGGCACGCTATGAATGATCGATCGATGGAGCTCCGTGGCCGCAGGCGCAGCTCGCTAGCGCTCCTCTATTGCGGTTACTTGCTGGGACTGCTGGCTGCCGGCTGCGCGATGCAGCCGGCGAGCGCGCCGGCTACCCCGTCCGAGCTCTACGGCGAGCTGTTCCATGACGTACAGACCCAGGGCGTGTTCGCCGACAGCAAGACCTTCGTCGATGCCATCCCGAAACGCAGCCCGGCGGATGTTCTCGCCGACTACCGCAAGCGCAAAGACGATCCGTCGTTCGACTTGCGCGCCTTCGTGGCGCAAGAGTTCGTGGTCAGTATTCCCGTAGAGACTGCATATAGAACTCGCCCAGGCGAGGACGTCCGAACGCACATCGACCGGCTGTGGAAAGTGCTCCGACGCGAGCCGGTACCCGAACCGCCGAACTCCACGCGTCTTCCATTGCCTCGGCCGTACATCGTTCCAGGCGGACGCTTCAACGAGATCTACTACTGGGATTCGTATTTCACGATGCTCGGTCTCAAAGCCAGCGGCGAAGTGCAGCTCATCCGCGACATGTGCGACAACTTCGCGCATTTGATCGAGCGTTACGGTCACGTGCCCAACGGAAATCGAACGTACTACTTGAGTCGCTCGCAGCCGCCGTTCTTTGCGGCCATGGTCGAGCTGTTGGCGAGCATCGACGGTCATGAGACTTACGCACGTTATCGCGATGCGCTGCGTCGCGAGTACGAGTTCTGGATGGAAGGTGCAGCCGCGCTCGAACCCGGCGAGACGCACCGACGCGTCGTCAGGCTCGCGGACGGCACGATTCTCAACCGCTATTGGGACGATCGCGCCGTTCCGCGCGAAGAATCGTATCGGGAAGACATTGCGACGGCGCAAGCGTCAGGTCGCAATCCGCAAGAGGTGTACCGGCACTTGCGTGCGGCAGCCGAGAGCGGCTGGGACTTCAGCTCGCGCTGGTTCGCGGACGGTCGGACGTTGAGCTCGATTCGCACGACCGATCTCGTGCCGGTGGATTTGAACAGTCTCTTGTTTCAGCTCGAGCTGACGCTCTCTCGTGCGTTCGAATCGAGCTCGGCGGCGCTCTCCGAGCGTTATCGCAATGCTGCACGCGCCCGACAGGACGCCGTGCGCCGATATTTCTGGAACGAGCGTCTCGGTGCGTTCTCGGATTACGACCGGCAGGCCGGTGCGCCTACGGAGCATTTGACTGCCGCTACGGCAGTGCCATTGTTCTTCGGTATCGCCAGCGACGAGCAAGCCCGCGCAACTGCACAGACGATACGCGTTCAACTACTCGCGCCGCACGGGCTCCGGACAACGACTGTGACGACGGGCGAGCAATGGGATGCGCCGAACGGATGGGCACCGCTGCAATGGATGGCCATCGAGGGACTGAACCGCTACGGCGAGCGTGCACTCGCCGCGGAGATCGCGCACCGCTGGATCGCCCAAAACATTGCCGTGTTTCAGCGCACGGGCAAGCTCGTCGAGAAATACGATGTCGTGAATGCAGACGTCGGCGGCGGCGGAGGCGAGTATCCGCTCCAGGACGGTTTCGGTTGGACGAACGGTGTTCTGCGCGCGTTACTGGAGAAATATCCCCAAACCTCCGTCGGTTCGAGAATGCCGTGAGCGATGTGTAGCGCGGCTGCACCTGCGGATTTCCGGAGTTGATATGAATCCGCTGTAAGACCGAGACTGCATCGCAGGTTCTGCAAGGAGTGCGCGATGAAACTCATCCCCGTCGGTGCGCTGATCATGGTCTTGGTCGCCGAAATGACCGTCGCTGCCGAGGCCAAACGCGTCACGTTCGGAACGTTGAAGGACGGTCGCGAGGTCGAAGCAGTCGAGCTTTCCAATGCGAAGGGGATGTCGGCGCGGATCATTGCGCTCGGCGCGGCGCTTCAAGCGCTGTCCGTTCCCGATCGGCAAGGCCACAGCACCGATGTCGTGCTCGGATACGCATCGGCTACCGACTATCTGGACAATCCGCAGAATTTCGGTGTGACGGTGGGTCGTTATGCGAATCGAATTGCCAACGGTCAGTTCACGCTCGACGGGAAGACGTACACGTTGGCAAGGAACGACGGACCGAATCATCTTCACGGCGGAAAGCGAGGGCTCGGGCGCGTACTTTGGAGCATCGATGCTGCGGAGAGCGGTTCGCGCGCACGCGCGGTTCTTTCGTACACGAGCCCGGATGGCGAGGAGGGTTATCCCGGCAAGCTGGAGGTCACGGCGACGTACGAGTTGAACGACGACAACGAGCTAGCCATCGACTATCGCGCGACGACCGACAAACCGACGGTGGTGAGCCTAACCAACCACGCTTATTTCAATCTCGCGGGAGAGGGGAGCGGTACCACGATTCTCGGGCATCGTTTGCGGCTCGCAGCCGAAGAGTTCACGCCCGTGGACGCTACACTGATTCCGACCGGCGAGCGACGTGCGGTGGCGGGGACGCCGTTCGATTTCCGGATGGCGACGGCCATCGGCGCGCGGATCCGCGACGGTCGCGACGACCAGTTGCGACTCGGACGCGGCTACGATCACAACTTCATCGTGATGGGCACGCCGGGCACATTGCGCCTGGCCGCTCGGCTCGAGGAGCCGAGATCGGGACGCATTATGGAGCTGTGGACGACCGCGCCGGGTCTGCAGCTCTACACGGGAAACTTTCTCGACGGCACGATCGTGGGCAAGAGCGGCCGGCTCTATCGGCAAAGCGATGCATTGTGTCTCGAGCCGCAAGCCTTTCCGGATGCGCCGAACCAGAAGGACTTCCCGTCAGCAAGGCTCGATCCTGGCGAGACCTATCGCCATCGC
>Ga0207864_1000563_pt1 | contig 49926 bp, 47 predicted proteins | sample HigsolmetaAR202D_FD_184834 | JGI IMG/M metagenome (GOLD analysis project Ga0207864, IMG submission 184834) | Ionic liquid and high solid enriched microbial communities from the Joint BioEnergy Institute, USA - AR20-2-D (SPAdes) (version 2) ...
TGGCCTAGCCTCAACCATCAGTGGTGGTCGCTTTAATACAGCCTCAGGAACCGGTTCAACTGTCGGGGGTGGGGGTAGCAACGTCGCATCTGGAGCCAATTCGGTTGTATCCGGTGGAAACTCCAATAAAGCCTCAGGAGCCTATTCAACTGTCGGGGGTGGGGTTACCAACAACGCATCTGGAACCTATTCGGTTGTATCCGGTGGAAACTCCAATAAAGCCTCAGGAGCCTATTCAACTGTCGGGGGTGGGTTTACCAACGACGCATCTGGAACCTATTCGGTTGTATCCGGTGGAAACTCCAATAAAGCCTTAGGAGACTATTCAACTGTCGGGGGTGGGGTTGCCAACAACGCATCAGGATCCTATTCAACTGTATCCGGTGGTTCCTTCAATACAGCCTCAGGAACCTATTCAACTGTCGGGGGTGGTGCTGGTAACACTATTGATACCCACTATGCCGGGACACTGGCTGGTCAGGGACTCCGCTTGACTGTTCCCCATTCCTCTGCTGTCGGTAAATACAACGATCCAACCCCCTTCATCTATTCTGGTCAACCCAAGGTCGGCCCAGGACAGGTTCCCGTCGTCGACTCTGCCAGGATCTTTATGGTCGGATTCGGGACGGACCCGGACGGTGGTGGAACTCGAAGCAATCTCTTTTCAGTGACGGCGGACGGAAATGGTCACTTTGCTGGTTCAGTGATCACCTTTGGTGGTGCCGATTTTGCAGAGTACTTCGAGTCTGAAAGTGGCCAGAAGATCCCAATTGGAACTCCAGTCGTCTTTGTCGACGGGACCGAGAAGATTCGGCCAGCTCTTCCCGGAGAGATCCCCTTTGGAGTGATCAGTACCACTGCGGCCTACATTGCGAACGGATCGGAGGAATGGCCTGGTAAATATGCTCGAGATGAATATGGGAACTTCATCTATGAAGAGTACGAAGAGGAGATCATTCGACCTCAGGTCGAACTTCCTAATGAAGAGAAGATTTCTGAGATCAAGCCGATCCGGGTGAAGGGGATCCGAAAGAAACTTTCACCCGACTTCGACCCCTCCAAGAAGTACATCCCTCGAAGTGCCCGACCCGAATGGAATATTGTCGGACTCCTTGGAAAGGTCAAGATTCTGAAGGATACACCGAAGGATCCTCGTTGGATCAAGCTTCGTGATGATGGCATCTACGAGCTCTATCTCATCCGCTAGACGATCTCTATGAAACGACTTCCTACTGTCGAGTAGGAAGTCTCACCTCCCGGAGAGTAAATTGATTGCATAATACATCCCTGGGTCTAGTAGACAACCCACTACTCAGACAATGGCAGCTGCTCAAGTCTCCGTCTCATCGTCCGCTTCCGCGCCGGCCACAGAGAAGCGTCACCGCAAGTACGAGACCGCCGCTAATGCCAACAACCGAGTCGGTGTCATCTGGACTCCCGAAGAGGAGGCCGACCTTAAGCGCGAGTTCTTCGAAAACAAGTCGCTCGACGAGATTTCTCAGCTCCACAAGCGTACACCTCGTTCGATCGAGCTGCGCCTCGCCAAGATTGCCGCTGATGAGCTGATCGAGGCGATCGACAGTGGCACCGATGCTTACGTCTCGGCTTCGACTGTCGCCAGCAAGTACCGCGTGACCGAGACGATGGTTCAGAAGGCACTCACGAAGAAGGTAAAGAAGGCCAACCCTAAGCCGGCTCCAGTTAAGAAGATCGATCTGATCGCTCGCATCGAGTCCCTCGAGGAACAGGTCCGTCAGATCCGCTTGGAGATGCAACAGTTCATTCAGGGCGGTACCCGCTAAGAGGCCTCTCATTCATCTCTAAAAAAGCCCCACCGCTTTTGGTGGGGCTTTTTTTAAAGCCTCTCCGAGACAATCATGTCGAGAAGAAAGTAGTGTCAACGATCCCATAACCGCAGAGAAAAGGAACTCTACAGCTCCTGTACTATCGACAAGAAAAAGGAGAAGATACTACGAGGCAAAGGAGTATATCGAGGAATCTCTCAACAAGGCTGTCCTGCTCGGAGAGCTTGACAAAAAGATTCATCAGGCCAAGGAGAAGACCCGCACGATTCAATAAGCTTCTACTTCCAACTGGAAGTAGAATTAGTCAGATAGGAGCTCGATCTTGATAGTAGGATCGATCTTGTCTTGATAATAAGCGAGCCCCTTCATGAACTGATCGGTCGTGTTGACAAAGTTTTTGGACATGGTTCCCACTTGAACTCGACAACCGACATCCTCGTAGATTGTGTTGAGATCCTTTCCACAGATTCTCTTCATAAGTGCTTCGTTGGATGATGGGTCGATGAAGGGAAAAATGTAAGTTCGAATGATATCGTAGTTACCGTAGGTCTGCCACGTCTCATCGTAAAAACATTCGATCTTGACAAATCTTTGGGCCGAAAGTGGGAAGAAGAGATATGGAACGGCGGCGACTCCCCCAAGAAAGCCGTCGTCGATCGACTCGAATATCTCTTCGTATTCGTCGGCCCCCTTCCAGTACCTGATTCGAATCTTCATCATTCACGAACTTGGGTTGTCGAACTCATTTCTGACTTTTCCTGCTCAATCTTCAGCTCGTTCTGCTTCGATTTTGTAGGCAGTCGACTACAAAACCGATCAGTCAAAGAGCATTTCTGTAGGAGGACCCAGGAAGATTCTCGAGTGGATTCCTCACTGAACAGGTTCCTTCCAGGTCAGGAAGGAATCGAGAAGTTGCTCCAGATCAGATCGGTTCTGTTTCCGGGCGGCATCATAAGCTCCCTGAGCAATGATCCGAAGATGACAGGAACGTTCGCGTCCGACCTGCATCTGCATCGATTTCAAAAGAATATCAAGAGCTTCTTCCGCTCCCTCCTCGACCAGTTGAGTCAGGAGCATCGAGAGAAGAGGTTTGTATAGGAGGATCTCGTCCTCGAAGGTGATGAGCTGAGCTTTCTGAAAGTATCTTGGAATCTGGTTGATGCCCTCATCAGTGATTGCAAGGATCAAACTCAGGGACGGTTCATCCTTCTCCAATCTTGCTAGTTCACGGTATTGTTCGAATGGGCTGGCTGCCTCGACATGCGAGAGAGAAATTCCAAAGTCTTGTCGAGCTCGAGCTTCCCAGAAAGCCGGAGCCAGCCAGATCTCCCAGGTCCTCATGTTGGTTCGACAATAGGAGAAGGCCTCTCGGGGCGTGAGCTGAGAAAGATATCCGAACTGAATCTCATACGGAAGCCAGCTGAAGTCCATTTTATCTTGATCTGTTTAGATCAAGATCTTATTGACAACTGTCGCGTCTGAACTAATTTCAGAAAGCCATTTTCAAGGAAGAAGAACATACAGACCGAGATGACTACTTCGATTATCAAATAGATTTCGGGAAGATCGGTCTCTGTGATCTGGATCGCTCCAAGGAAGACTGTTGTTATCAAGAGGTCGATGATCCAGCGATTCTTCTTTTGAATCTTTCGATTCGGATTCCCGAAGCCATCGATAAATTTTAATTAGGGAGACGATCGAGGCAATGATTGTCAGGATCATGACGAGGGAAAGAACAATCACTGTCAAAAGGAAGAAAACTCCTGCTTCTGTCACGAATGACTTCACAATCAAGGCAATCAAGTTGAGTGGGACCAGCCACTCCAATTCCGATGAAGAGAGTAAGACGTATTCTCTTCATCCAGCGACTCCTGTCGCCGAGATTGCGAGCTCTTAAAACAAGATACTAGGCCGAGATCAGAATGATCGTACCTATTACACTGATGAGCATACCGCGTGGTCTTTTGAGATGAAGAAACTGTCCAAAGGGCGACCACAACCAAACGTGAAAGAAGAAAGACTATTGTGATCCCTTTGATTAAAGAGATTGGGGTGTACTTCTTTCGATACGTGTCGAGCACCATCTCGAAAAAGATAACAGAGGAGCATAATGAGATAGAGGAGAAATCCAATCGCTGGATAGATCAGATCGAGCCGATGATAGGCCGCAAAGATAGTTTGATTACATAGAGTTGCCGGATCATAGTAGATCGGACATGAACAAGTACTTGATCTATATTGACATTTACCTGAGTTCATACAGATCGTGACATTATTACATTCGGGAAGCATTCTTTCTAGAGAAGCCAAGGCGAAGTTAAAAATCTTCTCAATCGACCGCTTGCTTTCAAGTATCTCCTTTATGCCATGACATGACTGGATCTCTCTTCATCCAACTGTATAAGCTCTTTGATAGTCAATGTACAGAACTGGACATCTTCATCGATTGGAGTTCTAAAAAATACGATTTAGTTACGTCTGAATCGACCTGAGATTGAAAGACAGTGATTCAATATACCTCCATGACTTCAATTTTTCATTTAGAATCTATATGGAGAACACCTCAATCTCCGCATGAAGAATTCCTGAATGTTCTAAATTCATTTCAAATAAAAGGAGAAAAAATTATCATCCGTCTACAAAGACGACATCATGTCGACGTTTACTATCCATCAGTGCCACAAGAAACATAACGAGTTTGTTAAGAAGGCTTTTAAGTCGAAGGACTTGAGCTTGAAACTTACTACTACTATCAATGAGGAGCCGATTGATGACGCGATTCCAGCGTACGATAGCGCAACCATCTCTGGCAATGGAACCTTTGTCTGGGTTGTTCGAACTTACATTCCTCCTCGGCCTCCTAATGCCGCTGACGCAAATCTCTATCGAAACGAGGGTGGCCTCTTGGCTTTGGTCGGTAGCGTTCCTCCAGATCCTGCTTTCGATGGTGTTTCAGCCGGGGCCATTGCTGAGAGCGGCACCTTTGCTTACGTCATTGATGAGGCCGCGAATGCGAGCCAGATTCGTGTCTTCAGCGTACCCAGTCTGGCTCTCCTTCGTACAATTCCTCTTCCCAACGTCAGCAATCCGAACTTCACGGTTGTCGGTTTTCCTGGTGTCTTCTTGAACCGATACGCGGTTGTCTCCTATCCGACCGACAATGGTCAGAACTACGTCGCTGCCCTTGTTGATCTTATTTCTGGAAACGTTGTGACGGCTCCAATCGGGGGTCTCTCACCTGTAGGTGGCTACGTTTTCGAGCTGAACGGCCGAATCTACACGGCAATCGGTTCTGCAATCAATGATGAGACTGGTCCCTCAATTCTCAAAATCTTCGTTCTCCAGAACAACCAGCTTATTCGAGTCGAGGAGGTCGTTCTACCGTCTTTCATGCTCGGTATTTCGGTTCAAATCCGCCATTGCACCGCTCTCATTGCCGTCTCAACTACAACGGCCAATGTCCCAGGAACCGTTCCGATTACAGGTGACACACCACCCTACTCCAATCCAACCGGAGAGCCCTCTGGCATTCGTATTTTCGCCTTTGACGGTTGTGAACTCTGCTTGGTTGCTCTTAAGACGATGAACTCTGGTCAGCGTGGATACACTTCACTCTCTTTCGACTCAACTGGTAGATTTCTCGTTGCTACAGCTGTTCCCCCTACCGTGCCGACTCTCTCGACATTGATCACTTATCGTCTTGATGCTGGCCACAACTGCGAACTTGATCGCATCAACTCAGTGAAAGTATGCTGCAAACAGCTCGTTCTTCAGGAGGTCGATGTCAACTTTGTCGCTCCTCTTACGGTCTCAGTCCAGTTCAGCGCCAATGGTCGCTGGTTAATCATTTCTGGTGGAGACTTCGGCGTTCCCAACGCTCCCGATTTACCTGAAGTCAACCTCTTCCGTGTCTTCTATGCCAAATGTGCCAAGTTCGAGGATGCTCCTCTCCTTGCTTGAGCGAATCCATACAATTCTGCATCCCTGGGATGTAGAATTTGTAATTGTTCTTCTGCTTCTAGAAGAGCACGAGTTATCATAGATTGCTGGGAGTTGATGATCCTTCAAGTACTTGAGGATGGCTGCTAAATAGGAACTAAATCGAACTTCGTAAGGGGCCGGGATGAGTGACTCAGATCCATCGGCATGAGTCAGGATCGGAATCTGGAAGATTCTGAAGTCGACGACTTGCTGATTGATAACATCAGGACTGCTTTGCTTTATGATACCAAACGCATAATTGTCAATTGAATTCTCAACGGACCAACCATTTGTTGTCAGGACGAAGACAGGCTGACGAGTCCATTTTTGGTCACCGTAAATTCGTAAGATTGGTACTCCAAACTCTGGCGGAAGTGGAATCTCGCGAAGGGTCGTTGCGCTATAGGCCTTCTCACCGACTTGATAATAGAGTTGACCTGTTTTCGGCTGATAGACTAACCAGGCTTCAGCCATCTCTCCTTTAGCAGAATATTTTTGTCTTCGATCAATCGATCGGAGACCTTTCAAGCGAGGATCTCATTACGGAAGAGGTCAAGTGTGTAGGGGTCGTCCTGGAGCATCCCGCTGACGATCTCTTCGATGCTGTAGATCTTTCGATTGTCTGGAAGAGTCTGGAGTCGACCCTCAACCTTCATCTGTTGTACCATCGTCTCGGCAATGCTCGCCTTGTCGCTGTCGATCTTAAGTGTGACTTTCTTTGTGCTGCTTTTGAGGGCCTGATAATATGGATCAGTCTCGATACTTTTCGTCTCTGTCGCATCAAGGTGAAGAACGGCTTTGACGTCACATCCCGCAGGAATCTTCTCAGCGAAGTTGGGGAGCTCTGCCAAGGTGAGGTGAATCGTGACCTTTCTCGGGACCGACTTCAGATAGATCCTCTCGAAGACCAGCTTGGGCTTTCCCAACTCATATTCGTCCAGAATCGTCAACATGAGTAGAGCCTTATCATGGGTTTCACCATAGTTCTGTTGGTAGAACGTTCCAACATAGTAGACTGACGGAAGAACTTGGTGGTCGTGAATGTGACCGGAGATGATCTGTGGTAAATCAGCAGACCAAGGGTCTCCATGGGTTGATGTCTGGACCCCCATGAGCGTCCCTTTGAACTCCTGATGAGCGAAGATCAAGCGAGGATGGTCCTCTTTGGTCGGATCTGCATCGTAGTTGACTGTCAATAAAGCCTCTCGAAATCGGCCTGTCGGCACATACGGGACAAAGATAAAGTTGTTCTCCTTATCCCAAATGGCAGTGTCGACGATGGTGATGTTTGGTGCACCCTTGAGACCAGTGAAGGGATGAACCGGCGTTTGGTAGACCTGGTTATTGATACGATCATGGTTTCCAATTAATACGACAACTGGGCATCTCTTGGCTATCTCTCGGAGCCATTCGATGGCTTGGACCTGTGCCTCTAGGTTGATCCGTTCGTGTGTGTGTAAGATGTCACCTAAGACGACCGCCAGCTCGGGTTTCCGGTCATCGATAATCTTGAGGATTTCGTCAGTCGCATCTTTCATTAACGCGAGATTGTTCGCCTGGAAATGAGGATCACCAATGCACAGGATTCTCATCATTTTGATGAAAAATCTGTCTTGAGACGGGAATCAGTTCTCTATCGGTATCTTGAATTCCTCCTCGACAACCTGAGTCTCCTTGACAGTCATTCCGAGCTGAAGATCGACGAGAGTCGAATCATATTATTGTTCGAAGCGATACTGGACTGACAGAACTGGATAGTTGCCCTCCCAAGTGAATCTCTCACGAAGTTGCTCATCGATCTGTTCGAAAGTCAACCCACCTGTCAATCGAATCGTGAAATAATAGCAGTTGAAACCAGGCTCGAGAGTCACCTCGAGAGGAAGGTCCTCACATCGAGGACAAGTTGAACTTCCGAGTCTCAGAGACTGTCCAGAGGTCCGAACTTCTCCCTGAGCAGGACGTCGAGTCGGAACCGCCCGATAGAAGACGAAGGTCGAAGACCACTTGGCATGCTCCTCAGCTGTTCCTCGAATCGCATAGGCTCTCAAACGGATCGTCCGACCAGGCGGTAGTTTGGCCAGAATGAGGTCAGGATAGGTGACACGAGGTGGTTCCCTGAATCTGTCGGCCTGGGTTCCGAGTGGAACCCACTGGAGATCGCGCGTCAAGACGTTCTGAACTGTATTCGACCTATTCGTAACGTTGAGATCAAAGACAAGACAGGTGAACTCGTTACAGGCATCGGGCTCTTCTCCAGTGAATTCCTTCATCACGAGAGGATCTGCACTGATTGGAACGAGGCCGATTCGACTTGCTAAGATTTCATCAGGATAGAGACTCGTATTTTCGAAAAACTCGATCCAATTGAAGGCCATCGAAACAAGATTTCTCTCAAGCCAGTTCCGGAGGTAGTTGAGAGACTGATAATGGACGTTGAGGATTCTCCAGGTCTTCTCGCGCTCTCCATCCGACAGAAGACAGACCGGGTTCTGTGTGATGATGCGCTGAAGGTCCATTCGACTTTTAGATGAGAAAATATTTTCTCTTTACCAAAGTCGAATGGATAACATCCAGGAGGTTCTCGTCCGGGATCCAAATGAATTCCCTGAAGAACTGAAGGTTGCACTGGACATCGTCACGATCAACGAGTCGCCTCGCGTCGTTGGATCGGCGGCCTTTCTTCAGCACCGCTATCCGTCGGATGTCGATGTCTTCGAGAAAGTGACGGTCCGGCTTCCTCGAGAGGCCGCTCTCGGCTTCTATGCAGATCAGTTCAAGAACATCATGGAGAAGATTCTGGTCGAACCAGAGATCTACTATATGGACTTCAAGGCAGGGCAGGATGTTCGCTTTGATCTCGTCCCACCCGGCACGGTCATTGAAAGGCGAGAAATGACCGATCACCTCTACGATCAAGGACTTCTGACCTTTGAGGAGACGGTCTACTTCTATCAGGCGGCCGATGATCCCGAGACGTTTCGAGAGGCTCTTCGAGGAAAGCGCGTTCTTCGCTGGACGCCTGAGGAGGTCATTGCTGGACGAAAGGAGCTCCCCGGGGGAACCTTCATTCTGCTTCGGGATGCTCTTGCTCATCCTTCTGTGGTCAAGTTGGACGTCGTCTCCTGGGTCCTTCTTCGATTCCAATCGATTGAGGTCTTTTACAATCTGCTGTACATCGATCCGATCGAGGGACCGGTGGAGTTCTATCCTCTCGGTTCCTACAGGGAGAGCCTTCTCGAGGATGTCCAAAGATACTCGAGCCGTATGTACTACAATCCTCTAAAGTTGGCGAAGCGACTCTGGTCCCTCTCACGTGTCGCCGAGTGCTCTTCTCTGGTTGCAGCAATCAACCCGCTCCTTAGTTCTCACGCTGCTGCTCTCAATCAGATCAACTCGGATTGTGAGCTCCTCATCAACTTCGTTCATCGTTCGATCGAACAACAGAAGGGTGGCCCGCTCACAAAAGTGGATGCCAAGTGGAGCAGCAAGACTGTTCGTCGTCTCTTCCTCGAGATGCTCGGTTTTCACAAGAGGATTACGAACCATTTGACAGGAGAGGCCTATCAGACCGTCCACCAGATTATCGATGGGTTCTTCGATCTTTGGGTCGAGTGGCAGGTCAGCGGTCGTCTCGATCGTGAAGGTATCGTGAGGCGGCTCGAGGCCATCCGGAGGATCTTGAGGGACGAGATCTATAAGCAGTCTCACGAGTTCCTCCGGAGATTGGACGAGATGGGGATCAGCTGTCCAATCTCACGGTCTCGCGAGATCACCGGTCTCGACCTTCCGTCGACCTATTCTCCAAATTGATTCCTTCATTCTAGTTCCGAGGTTGAGCACCGACACGGGCTACACAGACGAGGAACTGGAGGCTTCTCAGGCCGTCCCCATCAGTAAGATCGATGACTATCTCTATCTGGGTAATATCGACTCGAGGAATGAGAAGCTTTTGAAAGAGTGATCGGAATCCTGACTCAACAGCAGCAGTTCGACGTGGATCCGATTCCTCCAGAGGTGGCGAGTGAGACCATCTTCAACCTGTCGGACGAACTGACCGCGCAGATCATTCCGATCGTTCTCTGGGCTCTCCTCCTCATTAAAGAGTCGGTCCAGGCGAAGGAGAACGTCCTGATCCGCTGCTGGCAGGGAGTAAGTCGGTCGAGCTCAGTCTTGATCGGTTACCTGGTGAAGACCCGAAAGATGACGGCGAAGGAGGCCCTCACCTTCATTGAAAGGGGACGAACAATGGTTTCTTGAGCCAACTTGTCATGTTCGAACAGGATGAGGTGATGAAGTAATTCTACTTGGAGATCCAAGCAGAAGATGTATCGAGTCGAGCAGAGTTCGTTCCGAGTCATCATCGCAGGAGACCGGAATTGGTCCGACTTGGATCTCGAAAGAAAGATTCGGAAGCTCCTCCTCCTCCTCCTCCAGTTGCCCCGAGATCCTCAGGGCAACTGGAACGTCGAGATCGTTCATGGTGCCTGCTCGGGAGTCGACCAGACAGCAGGTCGAATCGCACGTGAACTCGGTCACAGTGAAGCCGAGTTTCCGGCCGACTGGCAGAAGTACGGACGAGCAGGAACAAGGAGATGTTCAAATACATCCTGCGAGAGAAGCTGTGGAAGTCTTCCACAAGCGGATCTATGAGTCGAAGGGAACGAAGAACATGCTGGACCAGACCAAGGCAAAGGGAGTTCCTTATCTTCTCTTCTACTGACGAGAGGACGAGGACCCCATACAGAGAGCGGGGCAAGGGGAATGATCTCTATAAGGAACTCTATCGTAATAAAAAGAGTCTCCTCTTATCTAAAGTCGAATGGATCCTCCCCTCTGGTATCAGGTTGCTCAGAGGAAGCTCAGCTTCCGTGAATTCGAGGAGCGCTTCAATGATAGTCTCTTTCGTGAGGAGGAGACCCTTCCCATTCTGGTCCTCTCCGCTCTCTACAACCACGATCCTTACGTGAGCGACATTCACGTCTTACAAAAGATGATCACTGGACCCCGAATGAGCGACCGGGCTCTTCGCGCGATCTACCTCTACTGGGTCTTTGGCAAGCCGTTCCGAAGTGACTCTGTCCTGAATGGAAACGGACTCGGAGGTACCTTCCAAGGAATCAGAATCACACTACCAAACGACTTTGACGATGACTACCTCTACAATTGGCTCTCGATCATTCTGAGATGCTTCTTCGTTCTCGGTCCACTTTACCGAAGTGATGAGTCCTATCAGCCAGGAAACCTAACTCATCTTAAGAAGGGCCTCGCTTATATTGAGGAGGCCTCCTCGAACTCGTTTGAAATCACCTCCAAGACGATGGGCAAGGCCTATCGTCTCTCGATTGCTCATGATATGATGAAGGAAGTTCGCGGTTTCTTCTTGGGTGAGAGCTTCCCACAGTTGATTCGACCCTATCGGAAGAGTCGACGCTTTGTCGAGAGCGCTGTTGCACTCTATTGGCCGACCATCTTAAAGGGTCTCGAGATCGAGGCTCCCTTCGAGGACTGGGAGATCGAAGTCATCCGTCAGGCTCACGAGAAGCTCTATCTCTCGGGTGACCTGGAATTCTACTTCTACTATGCCGAGAAGATCGAGCAGACTTTCGGGAAGGATCATCCAATCACGATCAGTCTCAAAACGAAGGTCGAGCCGACTCCCGAGAACGAAGCGCGTCAGATTAAATCCCACTTGAGTCGACTCGATCCGTTCGAGAGGAAGAAGTTCTTCCTTCAGAAGCTCATGGTCTCTGATCGTCAGCTGAACGAATTCATCGAGAGTGTCAAGAGTTCTTCCTTTGAGAAGGCGTTTCGTCCCTATCTTCTTGCGAATAAGAAGCGAATCGATGAAGAGATCAGTCTGACTGGAGGACAGATTGCCAACACCGAGACTCTCGCTACCCAGACGAGTATCTACTTCTACAGTCCCGACGACCTGATCTTCTATTCGGATCAACAGAAGGTCTACATCTTCCTGAAGGAAGAACTCGAGCAGTTCAGAGATAAGCAGAATCCTTATGATCGTCAACCGCTTCCTGAAAAACTCTTCGAACAAGCGAAGACGAAGACGACGGTCGATTCGATCGATGAGCTCTGGCAACGGATCCTTCGACGTCGAGTTGAGTTCTCCGATCTCTAACTACCCCGATCCTGAGGATCGAGGTGAAATTATTCTTGCTTCGCAGGAGAGGGGTGGATGCGAAATTATCCCTCGTTCTTTAAAAGGGAGCAGAAGAGAAGAAAAGCTCATGCAGAGCATTACCTCGGATATTCCTCGAGAAATCGAGGAGCTTCTCATCAACATCAAATACATCGCAGCGCTTCCTCCTGGTCACAAATACGACATTGGATCCGAGAACTACATCAGTGCGAGCTCGATTCCGAGTAAGATCTATCGGACCGCTGCGAGCTGGATCTACACAAACGAGGACAAAGTTGGCGCTCGGGACCTCTTTTAATGGAGTCCTCTACAATCGGTACAGGAACGGAGAGAAATATGTCAGTGCTCATTCGGACGAGGAGAGTGCCCCCGATAAGACGCATCGGCTCGTCGCTGGAATCTCCTACGGCCCTGGGTTGAGGAAGTTCCGGATCCGTAACAAGAAGACAAAAGATATCGTCCTCGACTTCGAGCACGAGTCCTGCTGCCTCTACGTCATGCAAGGTGACTTCCAGGTCGAGTTCACGCACGAGATACCGGTCCAGAAGAAGGTCAAAGGTGAACGAATCTCCTTGACCTTCCACCGCCATCTCGAGTAGATCTTCTGGGATCGCTTCACGCGAGCCAAGAAAGATGTCGTCTACTTGTCGGTGTAAGAAGTGCTACCTTTATTGGCTTGATTCATGCTGGTCGTGTCACCATCGTCTGCTACACGACCTGACTAGATCTACATTACAGGCAATTTACTTCACCGATCTATCGATCGAAGAAGAAATTCTCACTATTACTAAAACGCACCTATGTCATTGTCCATCAACGAAATTATTAGACGGTTGGAGGAACTGAACAGACGGGAGTCACCCATCATCAAGAAGATTCATTCCTACCTGGGACTCATCGAAGCACTTCGCGAACTCAACGATCTCACCGAGATGACGGAGGCCAAGGCAGCGATTGCTCTTCAGATCGAATTCATCATTATGAGACTCTCCGACCCAGCTCGAGCTGGTCCGATCTTTGACGATCAGATGCTTCATGCAGTCATCTCGGGACCACCCGGAACAGGCAAGACTCATCTCGGTAAAGTTCTCGCTAAGGTCTGGCAATCTCTCGGCATTCTGAGGGCGCCACCGAAGGGAGCTCATTCGGCCCGGCTCGCAGCTCGAGAGAAACAGACACAGGAGATCTACAACAAATGCAACCAGACTCTCGCCGCAACCAACCTTGGGATTGTGACGGCAATTCGGGCAATGGGAGAGACGATCAACACTCTCGAGGAGATCCGTCAGAAGCAGAAGAATACCGAGCTGACTCAGCCTCTGGCAGATCTCTATACTGAACAGACTCTTCTCCTCTCCCTACTCCGGAACAACAAGATCGATCGGACCAGTCCAGCTCAGATCGACTCGATTAATTTCCGAGTGGTCAGCCGAGTCGACTTCGTTGCAGAGTATCAGGGACAAACTGCGGTCAAGACTCAAAAACTCCTCGAGGAGTCTCTCGGAGGCGTCCTCTTCATCGACGAGGCCTACTCGCTGATCCACGGTGAGAGGGATTCGTTTGGAATGGAGGCACTGACCACACTCAATCAGTTCATGAGTGAGCATTCCAATGAGATCATTATCATCTTTGCAGGTTACACCGATCTAATGAACGAGACGATCTTCAGGTTCCAACCGGGTCTCAAGAGGCGATGCAGTTGGTTCTTTGATGTCGCCTCCTACTCGGCGGAAGGACTCGCCAGCATCTTCAAGTCACAGCTCAAGAAGTACGGTTGGAGTCTGAATCCAGAGCTGAAGATCAACCAGTTCTTCGAGGATCACCTGTCGAGTTTCCCGAATTATGGTGGCGACACCCTCAAACTCGCCTTCTACTGCAAGCTCTATCAGATGCACTCAGAATTCGTTCGGATCAGTGGAGAGAGCCGAAAGAGAAAGAGAGAAGAGATTCCTGACATGACTATTTCACAGGAGACCCTTGAGATTGCCTTCGAGAAGTACAGTCAGCATCGAGTCGAGAAGAAAGAGGAGTCGAAGGCCTACCTCAGTATGTATACATAAATCTATCCACTTCGATCGTGATCGAAGTGGGTTCTTAAGGAATCAGTGGGTCTCCAAAATGAATCGAACGATTTCCCAGATGATTGAGCGACTCGCTCTCTTGAAAGAGAACAAGTCGCCTATTATCGAGAAGATTCGTTCATACTCGGGGTTGATTCTGGCCCTGAATGAACTCGACGAACTTATCGAAATGAACGAAGCAAAGACCTCGATCGTCCTTCAACTTGAATACATCCTCGTTCGGCTTGGTAGTGGAAGGAAGGGCCCAATCTTCGATGATCAAATGCTTCACACGGTCATCTCAGGTCCGCCTGGCACAGGGAAAACACAGCTTGGTAGAGTTCTCTCGAAGATCTGGCACTCGCTCGGTCTCCTCAAGGGAACTCCTGTTACAAAGGAGAAGGAGAAGGCCTCCGAGGTCTACGAAAAGAGTCGGAAGATCTATGAGAGGACGAACGAGGGTCTGATCCGGATTGCTCGCGAAATGAATACAATTGCACGCGATCTAGCCATCGGTGGAGTCGAGGCCAACTACCGGAGTGCAGCTAGAATGGCCGAACTCCAACGTCAGATGATCGACCTGATCAAGGGAAACCGGATCAAGATTCCTTCTCAAAAGGAACGAGAGGAGCCGATCTTTCGGGTCGCCAGTCGAGTCGACTTTGTCGCTGGCTACCTTGGTCAAACCGCGATCAAGACAAAGAAGCTTCTTGAAGAGTGTCTAGGAGGTGTCCTCTTCATCGACGAGGCCTACTCACTCATTCAGGAGGACCGGGATAGCTTTGGGATGGAGGCCCTGACCACACTCAACCAGTTCATGAGCGAGCATCCCAATGAGATCATCGTCATCTTTGCAGGTTACACCGATCTAATGAACAAGACGATCTTTCTTCGCCAGCCTGGACTCAAAAGGAGGTGTAGTTGGTACTTCGACATCGAAAAGTACACTGGAGAGGGTCTCGCCAGTATCTTTCGACTTCAAATGAAGAAGTACGGCTGGGAGGTCGCCTCTACGATCGATCTCCCTAGGTTCTTCACTCAGCACATTGATGACTTTACAAATTACGGAGGCGATACTGAAAAGTTCGCCTTCTACTGCAAGCTCTATCACATGGATTCGGAGTTCGTTCGGATCAGCAGTGAGAGTAGGAAGCGCAAGGTTGCCGAGACGAATCAGATCATCTCAGAGGAGACCTTGAAGATCGCCTTCGACAAGTACAAGCAGAATCGAGTCGAGAGAGCCGAGTTGGAGAAGAAAAGGGAGGAGGAGGAGAAGGCCAAGATGATCATGGCGACTCTCTACACCTGAGCTTCCTGAGGAGATGACGACGATCTTGACAGAAGGCAGCAACTCGACCCGACGTCTTCAGGATCTCGACGAGAGCATCGGCGCGAGGATAGAGATCGAGGGGAGCCTGACCACAAACTCTGAAGAGACGATAGGTCTGCTCGAGCCGATTCTCGCGACTGGTCAGATCGACGAGAAGACTTGCTGGACTTGGGTCGGGAACTCTCAGGAGGATTCCGAGGATCTTGATCGAATCAGTACTGAACGGGAGGATATTGAAGGCTGGAAGCCACGCTTCGATCAGGAGCTGTTCTTCCGACCTCAGAGGCTCTGATTTCACTTTTAACTTCCATCCCGAAAGATGGAAGTTCAAGCTTATCGTTCAGCTCGTCATGGTCCAGCTCTTGGATTCGTCGTGCGAATCCTGATCGGTCTATTGGTCGGTTGGATCGGCGGCCCCCTCTGGATGCTCTTCATTGTTCAGGTCAGCTTCGAGCTCTATCGATCATATAGGAGAAATCCTTCCGAATATCCAGCTCTAAATCTTGGAGCAGCTGTCCTCGGCTGGCTCATCGGGAACTCGCTCTAGTTCCTCTCGAAAGTCCTCAAGAGAACTAAGAGTTTTATATGAAACTCTGGAGAAACAGTAGCCAACAGCCTACATTAATCGATACGACAAGAGAGTTTCTGAGGGCTGACCCAGGAAGTTTCAACTGGAAATTACTCAGGTTCTTTCTTTAAAAGAGTGTCTCCTCCAGCCACTTCTGTCGATCAATGCGAATATTCGGGTCGATGATCAGCATAAAACCGAATACGAATTCGGTCTCTAGAGGTGAAGGTAGTCTTACCACTCAAGATGTCTTCTAAGATAGTCCGTGTCACGAACCAACCTGTCCTCAAGGAGCCCGAGGCCATTCTTCCGAAGGACCTTCCAACTGAACAGCCTCGTCCTCTGGCTCCCTTGGAGCAGATCTGCGTCGATAACGCCCTGGAGAACCTCTTCGAGTTCTTTCAGTTGCGTTGCTTCCGGATGACCTCCGAGGAGAAACATACCCTGGTGATCTCTATTCTCTCGGACGATCCGAACGAGTATCAGTGCATGGAGACTCTGGCTGAGATCAAGACGGCTGGTCCGGAGTACGTGAAGGAGTTTTATGACTTCACCACGGGATACCTCGCTTCTCTTCTTTAAAAAGCTTTTCGGTAGTCTAGACTATCGAAATCATGTAATAGTCCCTTGGATCTGTCACGACCCGTTCGGGAGAATTACGTTCACAATCTCTCCCTTGGGTTAGGGGCACTCCTCATCATCATGTCGACCACTTCTCTTTCTCCCTCCGAACCCACCCTCAAGAAGGTGGTCACTGAGATTCAACCTGGCCATCGGGTTCAGGTGCTCTTTCCTCGAAGCATCTCTCACGAAGGGGATGAACACAATTGAGATAACCTAGAGAATATCCAGATGGACATTTGTGGGGCTCTATGAGAAGGTCAAGTCCCTGGTCCACTCTTTTAAAAATCACAGGAACCTTCTATCACGAAGCTGAGGAGAGCGAGCACCTCGAACATCTCCAGCCAGGCGACACCATCGACTATCGCTCATGTCTGACCCGCTGGGTCGAGCGGATCGATGAAGATGAACCTATCATCTTGAAGCTGGCTTGTGAGCAGGCTCCAGGACTCCGATTGACGGACGAAGTCATCCTCGGCGAGTAACCTGATCGAGGTCACTCTCTAAAAAAAGCATCTCCTTCCGATGGAGGTAGATGAATTGTTGCACTGAATCAAGATCGAATCCACTCGAAGACGTCATACTCCCTCTCTCCTTCAGTCTTATCGATCTTTTTGAATCCGAGACGATGATAGAGGTTCTGCGCGGCCAGATTATCCGGCCCGACGGTCAAGTAGAAGACCGGTTCCGGATAGCAGATCGACTTTCCAATGTCGACGAGATCGGGAAAGTCAGGATCTTCCAGGAGGATCTGGTAAAGGAGATTCTTCATCAGGCCAAGGCCGCGGTAGGGAGTGGCCGTACAGACGTTGTAAATGTAATAGCCGTTCAGGACAGCCCGGTACTTCTCCGGAAGTCTCTCCTTATTTGTCGTCAGGAAGACAGAGGCGATGACCTCCTTTCCGTCAGTCAGGAGATAGATCCGACTCGGTAGATCGACTCCAATGTTGTCGGTGTCGAAGGAGTTGAAGAGTAGATCGATTAAGGAGTCGAGCATCTCAGGATCGACCTCGGCCTTGATCTCCCGGGACAGGTCGAGAATGTTGACCAGGCGACGTGTATCGACTGATCTCGGAATCATGATCTTATGGAGCTCGAATCCAGGATGAGCTCCATTCATCTCCAACTGTGACATCTTTAAGCTGTAGGAGGAAATTGAAAACTGGACTCCGTGAGTCGAGATTTCCCAACCAGTTCAGATGTCTCAAGCCGATTCTCCCAAGTCCTACATCCCGACTGGAACGACCCCTCAGCTTGTTATACAATCGCTCAATGACTACTTGGGCATCGAAATAGCGATACCTGGAACCTGGAGTCCAACAATCTTCTACTCCGATTTGAAGGCGTATCCCGTCACGAGTAAGAAGGTCTTGGCCAAACTCGTCCGAAAAGCGAACGAGATGGAGGCGAAGGGATCGAACTTCTCCTATCTTAGCTTCTTCGAGGAGTCGAGAGGGAAGCCTCGTCCCGGGATGACCGAAAAGAAGAAAGAGATCTGGAAGGTCTTCGAGCAGGGATCGATCATGCTCTACTTCGAGCCGGTCTTTCTTCGCTTTCTCGCCGCTCCAGACTTGTCCAAGGAAGACGAGATCATCCTTCAGTATCTCAGGGTCCTCTCCCAGATTCCGGTCGTTCGATGGAATGAGGTGGTGAAGGGACTCGGAGCCTGTTGTCACCAGTTCTTCGAGAAGGAGCCAGAACTCTATGCTCGTCTCGTCTTCACTCAGAAGAGTTCTGACCCCGAGTCGATGACCGATGATGAACTCTTGGCAGCAATCGGTTCGAAGCTGTCACCGACTCGCTATCGAGGCCAGATCTGTCTCGACGATTCTCGCTCTACTCTGATCAAGCGGTATCGAGAGACGATCTCATAATTTTACGTCCTGAGGACGTAAAATTCTACTGCGACTGGGGATTGGTCACAATGTTGTTGTAGGGAACGACCATGCTCGTAAGCCCGTTCGTTACAGTGACCTTGTAGTTCGTTCCCATCAAGACGGAGCCACCATTCTGAGGAAGTTTCAGAGCAACGGCCTGGCCTGGTCGGAAGTTGATCGACAGTGCTCCATTCAGTCCACGGACACTGGCAATGTCGTTCCGTGTGTCGAACTTGACCCACCAGCCTCGACCTGAATTCTGATAGGAGAGACCAGAATCATAACCGACTGGAGGAAAGTAGATCCAGAGGTCATTCGGACCAACAAAGTCGGGAGGATGAGTCGAGAGAGTCTTTGGCGCGGGGAACGAAATCGCACGGGTGCTGCTAGTCTTCGATCCCATCAGCTTCTTTTAATCAAGGTGATAATTTCTAGAGAACTAAGTTCAACCAATTGAGAGTAGAATGTGTGACAACGCATCGCATCTGCGTCCACTTGAATGGTTAATAGTAGCTCCTCCAGCATAGAGGAGATCTTATCTTTTATTATGGGCACTAGACTTCTGTCTGGTGCGACTTCATTAGAAGTTTCTGATCCGTTCGGCAATGTCATCTATAGACTCGAGGAGCACCGGAATAGGACTGATGTTGGAGATTATCTCTAATCGGATCACATCGAGTAGAAGTTCAACCGACCCTTTGAGAGTTTAGAAGTTGACATATCGTCGGTAGAGTTCGGCGCCCTGACGGAGCTTGCCTGCCGTCACAAAGATCGACTCGGTCATCAGAATGTAGATATGATCAGCAACCTTCTTGATGATATCGATCTCTTGAATCGGTGTGGTCTCATTGCGTTGAAGGCGATAAAAGACTTGACCAATCTCATGACCGGGAAGTCTGGGCCGGTGATCGTAAGCACTAACCCAACCACCGCTCTCGTAATAATTAAGTCGCTCATCCTGTGCAGTCGCTTCAGAAAATCCGCCAATGAGGTAAAGTTGGACGGTCCACCAACCGAATCCTTGACCAGCATCCAGAGACAGAATTCCATTCATCGTGGCCTCCCGATCATCCTGTTGGGCAGCTTCCAGAATCACCTTCATGGCAGCATAAGCATCATTGTACATCTGAATACGATAGACTGACTGAGCGTAGATCCAGGGAAAGATCTCCTTACGAACATTCATCAATCCGCGGTTCAAACCAGGATTGGCTTCACACACTCAAAACATCCTCGATAGGAAGATACTGCAACTGCTCGAGGATCAACTCAGCCGGTTGGTTGGTCAGGTCCATCTTTATAGATATATGTGTTTTTAATGACATCGAGCATCTTCTCGTCGGTGGGTGATCTACAATCGAGCTCTCTCCTTCTGAGGGAGAGGGTCCAGAAGTTCCCTTTGGTCTCAAGTTTCTGTAGGGCCGAGCCTGCGAAAATCGAAAGGGAAGAGCAAAACTTCATGACCCAGTCGAGCGCGACTCTGCAGAAATTCTCTTCTTTCTTAAGAGAGATGTCAGCTCTGGTTGTTCCTCAATCGGCCTTCTCCACTTCTGATGCGAATCGTGCCATCTTGACAAGCATTATTCTGAGCGTCCTCGTTACTCTCGTCCTCTGGGGCGTCCAGTCGATCTTCCATTTGAACTGGTTCTGGACCTTCGTCATCTACATTGGTCTCCTCTTCCTCCTTTTCTATCTCATCTTACCGAAGATTTCAGGTGGAACAAAAACGGGAGTGGTGATCTCTGGACAACAACAGTAGACCGCGTCCATGAACTCCTCCTTCCTTGATCAAATTGATCGAGGAAAATCAGAAAGGAGAGGTGAGAATCTCTCACCCGCGACAAAATGTCTTTCGCGAGACACACACCTTCTCTCTCGGAGGTCCTTCCCTTCACAAAGGGAACTGCTCCGGCACCTCCGATTGCAGTCAGGCCGACTTACCAGAAGAAGAGAGGCTACAAGCTGAATCGAACTGTACAGATTGCGGGAGTCGACTGGTACCCTCGTTTCGTTCGAAATGATGAACTGGTCTCTCTGTCCGATGTCATTCCCTACGAGGAGCTCAAGAAGATGTTTCTCGTCTGTGTGAATGTTCCTCGTCCTGCTGACTGGAAGAAGCAGGACCAGCCAATCCGGTTCTTCGCCGCCTTCAAGTCGGCTCTCGATTTCGTCCACTACATCAAGAAGATTCCGCCAGAGCGTTGGTCTTTCTTCGAGTACATCATGGGCTCACAGAACCAGAAGCTCTACTTCGACGTCGACATCAAGATGGAGGAATTCCTCAAGATCGCTCCTGGTGGTGATATCGACAGCTTTGCACGGGGACTGATCAGTGAGCTTGTTCATGGAATCGTGGAAACCTTTGCCGAACGAGGTGTTCAGATCGACCTGACTCGAAACCTGCTTCTCTTCAGTTCCCATTCGACGACCAAGAGGAGCTTTCATATCATTGTGGACGGCTACGCTGTCGTGAACAATGAAGAGAACTTCATCCTGGCCTCTGAGGTGCTCGACGGCTTTCCGGAGATCTATCGGAACTTCATCGACACCGGAATGTACTCATCTAAGCAGCAGCTCCGTCTCTACGGTTCCCAGAAGACGGGAAGTGGTCGTCCGAAGGTCTTCGTTGAGAAGTGGTTCTATGGAACGACTCTGATCGAATCGAACTTCTACCAGGACCTGAAGAGAGCGGCTCATGATCCAGCCTCCCTCGAGATCCTGAAGTTTACGACTCTCTTTCTCGCCTCCTGCGTGACTGTGACGACTGGCTGTCAGCTCCTCCCGGCGGTGATCGAGCCGGAGGTGAAGGTGCGAGCAGGTGGACGTCCTAAGCTCTGGGCCGAAACTCATGCCTTCGACAACGACTTCATCACTGAGGAGATCAAAGATGCAATTCATGTTCGAGCCGACCCGCGGCTCTTCGAGATCTACAGACTTGGCGAGATCAAAGGATCACTCATCACCTTGATCCGTCACTCAGGTGTCTCGAATGACTGCAGTCTCTGTAACCGTCGACACGACAACGACAATGCCTTCCTGACCGTCAACTCGAAGGGCCACGTCTACTTCCACTGTCACGCATTCCGTCGTCATCAGAAACGAGATGCTCAAGGAACAGTTATCGGCCCCACCTCCAAGTACATCACCGATGTTTCCGATCTCCTTCCGCCCTCGGAGGGATCGGTCGAGCTGGAGAAATTGGCCGACGCTCACCGCAACTCGATTCTTCAGCAGATCATGGCACAGATTCCGAAGATTCCTCCCTCGATCGAGCAGCGTTCTCAAGTCCAGCCTCCGAGTGTCATGACGAAGCATCAAGAAATGAGGCTGATCGGGAGTCAGCCGAACTCGGTGATCAAGGCTCGGAAAGGTCAGTACTAAAAACTTCTACCTCTCAGAAAGAGATAGAAGAAATGGAGATGAACAAACAAGATCGAGAACGGAGCCAGCCACACAAGTGTTCGGACAGGTTCCTCCAACAAAGGTGAGATCCTTCTTCGAGAGTTCGATCGCGGTTGGACCGAGAAGACAACCAGGTTCAAGATAAGCTCGCGAGCCAGTTCGGCGACTCTGATCAATGATGATCCAGTTACTGAGAGAATAGCTCTCGAACTGTCACCTGAGGTTGAAGCTTCTTGGCCCAACGGAAGACGGCAGCGAGGGGAAAGAAGACAAAACGACGGTTGACATTATATCTAACTCGATCGTAGTCAGGATCCTAGGGATAGATCATCGGGATCTTCTTCTGGAGCTTCATCTCGACACCATTCTCGTGAAAGCGGCTCAGAACATCACACGAACGTCGCCAAGGAGGACACTGTTCAAGGGAAGTCATCTTTAGAGAAAGGGGAGAATTCTCGGCCCGTCCGGCCGAGAATTCGGTTTTTTAGATATCCTATGCGGCGCTCACCTTCCACTGCGACTTGCAGACGACGCACTGTGCGAAGACGGTCGGAGGCTCATCAGCCCTACGAGTCTGGACTAGAGTCGTTCTGACCTTACCAGAACCACACTCACATTGAATCGTCGAGCGCTCTTCGATATCCGGCTCATTCTTGATGAGTTCGATCTGGACCTGCTGGGTGGATCGATGGACGTCCTGAGACGAGTGTTGAAAGATAATGGAGGACGGATTCGTTGGATCGGCCGCCTGCATCAGAACGATTAGTCGTTGAACACCTCGTTCGTAGATCGCTCGTGTCAGATTGTCTCGATCTGCTGCTCCCGCTGCCAACTCCGCTTCCGATGGGTCGCGTCCCGGAAAGAGCATTTCGAGGACGGCACCCTGGACTCCTCTCGTCTTGAAGGCTGTCTCGACACTGCTGCGGCGTTGCTGGTTCAGGACAACTTGAGGATCGGGTGGAGCCGGTGGAGCAATGTCGGACTGACCGGGAGGTGGCTGAGGGATCGGATAGGCCTCCTTGATCGTCTCCTGAACTCCTTCGAACTGCATGAGGTAGATCAGGTCTGGGATGAGCTCGACTTGCCAGAACGGCCTCAGAGTCTGCTCAGGAATGCGCTGAAGCCACTGGAGATCATTCAGAGTCTCCTGAGATGGGGCCTGTTCAGGCTGTTGCGGAATCGGGGCTGAAGGAGGAGCTGGGGCTGCGGCTCTCCTTGCCTTTGCTCCTCTGAGTGATCCAATCGTGACATCAGTGAGTCGACTCATTCCTGTTCCAGATTGTGAGAAGAAGGCAAGAGAGAATTTCGAGGCTCTTTTTTCTTCACTTTCTCACTTTCAGAGACGTGGGATAATGGCCGCTGTTTATCAGAACGTTCTTTACAGTTTGGTTGTATAGGTGACTGAAGGTACGTATCCAACTTTACCTCATCTCATCCGAAAGGTGGGCTCTCGAGAGGTCAACCGAGGGCCAAAATAGAATCGATAAATCCGAGCTTCCAGGATCGGCAACCCCTTCCTGGATTCTCTCTCCCTAGTAAATAGTTGCCCAGAATGTCGAGGCCTTCTCTTCAGGTTCCTGCTTCAGGGTCGCCTTCCACTCAACCTGAGATCATCCAGATTCCTCGAACTAATCGACGATATCAGCTCCCAGAAACCGGACTCGATCTTCCAACAGAGTTGACTCTGCCTCAGGCGACGGTCTCTCGGCAGACCCTGATCGACTTTGGCAACGCTCTCGGCTTCGCCATGCCGACTAGCCTGAACCGTCACGAGATGATCGAGAGAATGAGACAGCTACTTGATTCGATTGGATATCAAACTGTTGATGAGATGACCTTCACACGAGACCGGCCGGTCCATCTCGAGTACATTGGAGCGGCAGAGGCTCCGGTTAGAGGACCCTCCCGTGATATTCAGCTTCCTGAGATCATCCCCTTCACTATCTTTGCGACTCGTGAGTCGATGGTCGATTTCGTTCGAGCACAGAACCTGAACGACCAGATCAGTACGAGCTCGGGTCGACTCAAGGGGGATCTCGCTCGCGACATTCGTGAGTTCCTGACGAAGCAAGGATATGCAATCGATTCCCGTGGTAACTTCGTTCGACGAGGGGGCGTCACCATCACGGGTGGTTATAAGTTCATCGATCTAGTCACACCCGAGGTTTATGTTGAGTTCCTCGGAACTCCTGGTGCCGTCCCGGTCACCCAGGAGGATCTTGTTCGTCTCAACGTTCCCTTCAACTCGATCGTCAGCTCATTACCTCGCCATCGTTGGCCCGACTTCGCGGCGTTCGTTCAGGATTTCAGTGCAGCTCTCGGAGTGAACCCTGCACTTGCGACGACAGTTGCTCTCTTAGGACGACTCTCCCGTGAACCGAACAGTGTCTTGACTGCGATACTTCAAGGGCTCGGCTCGACCCGTCGTTACACTCGAGTCGGCGAACGTCTCAATGCGATCCACAGCTTCTTCAGAGCTAAACTTCAGTTGACTCCGCGAACCTATCCTCGTCGTGAACAGTTCCACGGTAATGCCCTGACGACGATGAGCTTCATGGAGGCATTGAACGGTGGATACACCTTTGGTGTCGACCAGTATCGTGAAGAGATCGACAATCTTCTCAACCAGAATGCAGTCCCACCGAGTCATCGCAAGTTCCTTGTCGAAATGATCCAGAATCATCCAGAGATTTTCCCGGTGATGCGTCTCTACAACTCAAACGGAACCAGCCTGGCGACCTCTCTTATTCATCTCTACTATCCTGAGCCGCCGAGTGAAGTCCAGACTCTCTACGCCTTTGCAGTGAATTATCCGCTGATCTTCCCCGAGTCGGACGAGAAGAAGGCACGTCGTCAGCAGCTGAACAAGTTATCACGACCCTACATCCAGTCCCTCTACGGGATCTACGAGACAAACGATCTCGAGATCATCCTGGACACACCTCAGCACCCACTCGAACTCTATCTCATTGCAATTTCGAAGCTCGAGCCTGAACAGCTTCCGTCTCTTGTCGCGAATTTCGGAATGATCGTTCCGGAGCACCTTCTGACCCGAGAGATCCGAAGCTACGTTCTCCTTTGGATGCCTCAGTATCGGCAGATCATTACTCGTGTCCCACCCATTCCGAGCCTTTCCGAGGCGATTTCCCAGCAGCCTGAGTCGGTCCAGACTCTGATCGATGAACTCGCGATCTACACTGACCAGGAGATCATCACATACTTTGGGTACACTGGTGGCTTCGATAGCAGGAACGCCCTGATCGAGAACGTCTTCCGCACGATCAGCGAGACTGGCTTCATGGTCTACAAGGAGATCGATACGGATAGGGCGACCAACACGGAGACGGTCATGTTGACAGAGATCCAAGACTTGATGCGTCCCTACCTCGTCTTCGGAACTCCCTTCAGCTATCGGGTCCACGAACTCGACGAGTTCATTCAGGCCTGGCGCAACAGCGAGGGGTTTCCTCGGATCGACGGCGAGGGTAACTACACCATTGCTCAGGTCTCACGTCTTCAGTACCTCCTTCCTCTGATGAGGACGATGAATTCTCAGCACGCAACAAAGGTCGAGCAGATCCTCGAGCTGATTCGTGAGAAGATCCTTGGAACAATGCGTCGGAGTGCCGAAGTCGATGAAATTATACGAGATCTGCGCCAAGCCTCGCCGCGTGTTCGAGAGCTCCTTCGGGAAATTTTCTTCAAGGTTTTCTACGCCGGTATGTACATGCGAAGATGGCGAGGTCCTGGTAACAGGTATCCCCTTCAGTCGGCCCAGACTCGTGGAGGCAGTTCACCTGATCCTAAGGTCTCTTTGACGCTGGGCCAGCTCTATGAACTTATGAATCTCCTCAGAACGGAGGATGAGGGGACCTACAATGACTTAATGAGACTTCCAGAGATCTCCTATAATACTGGGGCAGACGACCTGGTCATCCGGCGGAACCGCCTCTTCGAGACGATTCGAACGGTCTACCGAGGTGAACTTTGTATCCGTCAGGCTAGTCAAGGTCTGGTGATCTCGGGTCATTATTACTTGGCAGTCTGCTTCCGAGAGGTCATTCCTGATTTCAGTCCCTACGACGTCGAGGCGATCTCATAGACCAGATTCATGTCAGGGACTAAAAAAGCTTAATTGAACCGGAGAGGTTCGATGAGGTAAAAAATCTAGACCGTCTAAAAGATAAGAGATGGCCTCGGCTCCGGTGAAGGTCTTCACAGCTCCTGTGAAGGGACGTCAAATTGATTTCTATGACTATGGAGGTTCTCCTTATCCCGCTCTTCATCCGACTATCGTCCCTCCCGAAATGGTCACCGCTTTCACAATCCCCTCTTCTCGGATCTTCTACCTTAACCCTCAGGGGGTAAGGATTCCTTATCTCGCTCTCAGTGATCCAGAACAGACTCGAAGAGACGTCGCTGCCTGGCTCGAGAATAACAATCTCCCTCGCGTCTACATGGAAAGGACAGTCGAGTCATTAGGTGACCCTGAGGTCGATCTCTTCAGCATTGCCGAGGGTAACAAGGTCACAGTTCGACCGGAGAATCTCGATCGATATCTTCGACAGCTCGGCCAGGTTCTCGACGACTATCGGGGGCAGCGGAACGAGACCCAGCGGTTCGGCCTCGTCCCGAACCGGCGACTCATAGAGCAGATGTTGGATTATCCTTTCAATCCAGCAACGGACTTTCTTCTGGCCTCTCGTTTGGCGGAGAACCCGAATCAAGCCGAGATCCAACGGTTTCTGGATCAGAGAGGAATCATCCACTTCTCGGCTGACGACATCGTCAATCTTCAGCCGATCGAGATCTTCTTCTACCTGACCCGCTTCTACGGTCCTCCTGTCAAAGGTGATCTTAACTCAAAGATGATTCAGAGAGGCTACTCTCGTCGGGCAACGAATCCCCGAGCCAGAGAGATTGTCCGAGTCCTTCCTGAGAACATCGTGACTTACCGGGCCCTTCGTAAAGAGTTCGATGCCTATTTCAATCGAATCGTTCAGAATCCCGAAGATCCGGTGATCTGGCAGAGTCTGAGCGCAACCGACAAAGAACGATTCTATCGGAGCTTCTTCGACTATCTTCGACTTCTTCGTCGTCGCGAAGGTCTTCCTCCACTTACTCTCAACACGATCAAACAACTCCGACCAATTAACGAGGAGTCGATCGTAGGTCTTCTTGCCGACTATACCGATCAAGATATCGTTCATCTCGTCGGCAACTCGATCGACGAAGAGAACACTCGTGTCGAATTCCTCCATAGCGCAGCCCGCATTCTTCTCGAGACACGCGTCTTCGTCATGCAGCCGTATGAAGCACGCCTCTGCAACAACGCGGAGTCAGTCTACACAGCGGATCTCTTTTCTGAGCTGGCCTATCCGTTCATTGGGCGTGGATCCTTTGCAACTGGCTTCGACTGCTATACTGTGGAGGAACTCTTTGCCTCCTGGGAACTGCAACGAGATGCCAACGGCGACGTTACCTTCATCGATCCGCTCAGGCCGGCCTCGACCTTCCGGGTCCCCGAGCTGATCGAGTTCCGGAATGCTCTTCAGGCCGGCCGAGCCGGCATCGCCATTCCCCAGGATATCGTCCGAAGATTCGACGATTACATTCGACAGGCCGAGACCCAAGCAACTTCCGATTATCCGAAGATCCGACAGCTCCGCCAGTGGGCGAACCAGAACCCAGTGAACAAGGAACTGATGAGAAACTACTGGACGACCTACTTCCAGATGGGAATGTACATGCGCCAGTGGCGCGGTCCCGGCCATCCTTACCCGGTCGAAAGAGCAGCAACTGGTCGTGAAGAGATGGTCGGAACCGATCGGGAGATCCAGATCGCAATGAACGTTCAGAATCAGAAGATCCAACTCGAACAGATTGTCGCCCAGATGCCTCAGAACATCCGAAATCTCATCAATGATCTTGGAGTGGTCAAGCATGTTGCCGATCGAGTCGAATCGGATCGTGTCAAGATTGGAGAGAGGTACAACCGAGTTATCAACCTGGGCAACTACTGTATTCGAATGGCGAGTGGTCCTTGGAGTTACACCGGCGCCTACTACCTCAAGCAGATCCTGAACGAAGAGATTCCCGGCTTTGATCTCGGGACGAACGTCGATCCAATCATTTAGATGTCAAGATTTGTTAGAGCAAAGCTCTGACGAATTTATCGAGGATCCTGAAAAGATGGCAGCGGTAATTCGTGAGTTGGAGTCGGCCAGTCCGGAAGTCCTCTGGACTCTCATTGATGCTTATCACGTTCGGGCTCATGACGGTCAGTCAATCAGAAACGAAAAGCCTCTCGACTTCATTCTTACCTGGCTGAAGCCAGATTCTCGTGCTCCAGTCATCGACGATCCGCTTCTTGCGATTCAGACGGGCCGTCGATTTAATCCAGAGACCTCTCGGGCTCAAGAGACGGTTGACGAAATCGTCAACGAACGAGTTCCCATCTCTGCAGCAATGACCTCAGACTTCGCGAACTGGCCGATGCAACCCTTCTGGCCAGTCGACTCTCCGAACAAGTACGATCCTTGGGAGCTTCTTCAAGGTTATCTCCGGACAGCCGATCGTGCCTCCTACTTCTTCGAGCTGACGGGAGAGCCGGCGAGCAACTTCCTGAATGAGACTGAGAGAATCTTCTATTTGACCCGCGGTTACGGCCGTCCGAACAAGTACATCTCCCCGACCGATCTAAGACTCCGTGAGATCTTCATGTCGGCCGCACCAACCGCTCTGATTGCTCTCTCTGATCTCCTCGGAATCTGTCCAACTCTTCAGGATCCCGAGTACATCCTCGCTCAGCTGAGTGACCTTGACCTGAGGAGTATCGATACCTTTCATCGTGTTACGGTTCAGAGATTGACCGAGTGTCTCGAACAGGCACGCCTCTGTCCGGAGACCTCCTCTCCTCTCGGCTCCTATCGGTCCCCTGGCTCCTTTGATGACGTCTGCACTCTGGGCTCCTGTTCCCGTTCGACCACCGGACTTGAAGATTGTAATCCAGATCGACTCAGATGCTTCACCTCGTTTCTCAACTCGATTGGAGTTCTTCCAATCTTTGAATACGATCCAAGTCTGAACGTCTTCGTCTCAAACTTGAGTCAACTCGGAAGCTATCGGGAGGTCATTCCGGACAAGAAGTGGTCCTATGATGAGGTCAAGAACATGCCCGACTCCTACGTGACTGGAATAATCTCTCTTCTCCCAGATCAGGAGCTTCTTCGGATCGAGGTGCCCTCTCGAGGAAGATTCGCTGATACCGTCTCGACGGCTCGTCTCTCCGATCGACTCCGAGACAACTTGGTCGACGGGGCTTCTCGGTTTCTTACTCAGAAACAGTACTTCCTTCTTCCCGACAACAGAATCGGTTATGGCCGTCGAGTCGATGATGAACTCGAGGAGATGTCTCGAGACGAACTTGAGGCGAGCATCTTGAAGTATGAGGCTCTGATCGATCCATATGAGCACGCAATGAGTCCTGAGATGGCCGAGGTTCTTCTTGGATCCAATTCGAACGAGAAGATTCGACAGATCATCTACAAGACCCGAGCTCTCGCCGTCGAGAACGAAGGATTCATGAACGAACTCACTCCTCAACAGAGAGGAACTCTGATCGGAGGATTTGAGCGACTTGTCCGGACTGGAATCGACTCGGAAGCTCTCGAGGAACTCGTTCGATCTCAGGGACCCTTCGCACTGAAACTGCTCCTCCGGGCCGCCGATGGGTCGCCGGTTGCGGTTCAGTTTGAGGATTACTTCAGGAACTGGTCCCCGACGCTGCGAGAGATCATCAAGAAGACGCTTCAGTACTATGTTCAGGTCCTGTCGACCTGAACCTTCGATTCTATTTTCATGAGTCCTCATGAAAATGGTTCCTTTTAAAGTTTAGGCGGTACTAGAAAGAGATGGCCCAAGAATTGAAATCGAAATCGGCTGTGGGATCGAGAGGATCCAAGAGCTTATCACTTCCCGAACCCCAGCCACCACTAAGAGCCTGGAACGATATGACAAAGATGAAATCGATCTCCACCAACAAGCCCCGATTCAAGAAGATTACTCGAATTGGTGGCGGTACCTATGGACGAGTCTATCAGGCGGCGCCAGATCGAATGTTCGCCTCAACTGCATCGATTCCAGCTGGATCTCTCCTTCCGCTCGGATGGACTGATCTACCTCAACTTCCCGGACAGCTCGTTGCAGTCCCCGATCGACTCGAGCCAGCAGAGGAGTACGTTGCTGTCAAGAGAAACTTCATCGCTCCAAGTCTGAAGGAATCGATCGGCTCACTTCGTGAACTTGACATTCTGACCCTGGTGAAGGGCCATCCCTACTGCATTCAACTGAAAGATGTCTTCTATGAACCTCCCTTTTCCGATGGGTCTCTCTCACCTGCCAACAAGGACTGGGTCTCCGATAAAGCCTTCTTCGTCCTGGAGAAGGGTCAGCTCGATGGTGACAAGTACATTCGTTCACCTCTTGCTCCCCTCGTCAATGATCGGAAGATGTTCGCGACTCATATCTTTCTGGCAGTCGAGTTCCTTCATTCTAGGGGCGTCTATCATCGAGATCTGAAGCCGGCCAATGTGATCTGCTTTCTCAACTCGAAGAATGAGCTGGAGGCAGCCAAGTTGGCCGACTTTGGACTCTCCCAGTACTATTGTCGACAATCGATAAGTGTTCAAGGTTTTGTTACTCTCTGGTACCGGGCCCCTGAGATCTCCCTCAGTCGCGATTACGATTACAAGGTCGATGTCTGGAGCCTCGGTTGTATTCTCTTTGAGCTCTTCTCCTCAGGTAATCGGAAGTTCGTTCAACCATCGACTGAAGATGCTCTGATCAACGCTCTGATCGAGAGGCTCGAATTCCCAAGGGAATCTTACTTCTTGGCACAACAGATTCATGGTAAGAAGATCACCCGATCATACGAGGCTCTTCAGCAGATGAGGAAATCGATGGAGCAGCTGCTCGACTGTACCGAATCACAGATCGCTCAGTTCAACTCGGCTCAACTCGGAGGCAAGCCGAACTTTGGCACCTATGCTGAACTGGTCGACCTTCTTCAGAGGATCCTAGTGGTCGATCCAGAGAAGAGATGGTCTGTAAGTCAATGTCTGAATCATCCCTTCTTTGATGGAGTTCGAGAGCTGATCGACTCGACTCGTTCTCGCTTTGGGATCAATCGAAATGGTGAATGGGTTCTGGCCCCGGAACCTCGTCTCATCTATCACCAGAGTCCAGTTCGAACTCGAGCAATGGGATGGTTTCAAATCATCTACTCAAACAGGTTCAATCATCCGATTGCGAACTGGTATTCTCACCGAATCTTCTACCACGCAATCGAGATGCTCGATCGTTATCTCGTCCTGACAAATCAACAGGAAGCTTCGGAGAGTGACATCGTCGTCTGGGTCAACACCTTCTGCTTCATGTCGGCGAAGTACTTTCGTGTTCTCGTCACTGAATTCGGGCTGGTCTTCTTCACGGTCGGGATCAAGCAGGAGGAGTTTCATATATTTCGATCGATGGCTCAGAACTTCGAGGAACACGTTGTTCGCGACGTCTTCAAATGTCAGATCTATCAGCCAACAATCTACGAGACGGCGAACGATTTCTTGACGGAGAATTCGATTGCTCATCTTTTGAGATTGATCATCCGAGGAGAGATCACCCCCGGGACGAGTCTCCGATCGCTCTGGGCATCACAATACCAGGTTCTCTGCGAGATCAATCGAGAGAAGTCTCCCGTGACAAGTTCAGGAACACCAGTCATCAGTCTATCTGGTCATTGAGTTCGAAATTGACCCAAGATAACTCGAATCGAGAGAGATGTATTCCCCTGCATGGATCCCACTACCATTCTTGAGAAGTTCAAGTCGCGCGAGTTCAACCCGAACCACGGTGAAACTCAGAAGACTCTGGCCGACTTCAACTCGATCGAGGAGGTCGCCGCCTCACTCAAGGAGGAGGAAAGCATCAACAGCTATCAGCTCATCTCTCGAGTCCTCTACTTGACCGGCGTCCCGAAGGAGAGGGCGACTCTGGCTGCCCTTGCCCTCTCTACATTCGTTTCTGAAGGACATCTTCCTGACTTGACCTCTCTGGTCGGCCTTCCGATCGGTCTGATCATGGTGGCTTGCGGTCACCATGGTGACTACGACGACCTAGTTCCGCCGGTTCCGGTAGTCAGTCTCGACCAAGGTCGGACCTGGCTCGGCTTCGATGGAGGTAATGTCGAGTCCTATCCTCTCAAGACCTGGATCGCCCGACGCTTTCACGAGCTCTGCAGCTTGATGCCTCTCTATCCGAACGAGGATCGCTACAAGCATGACTTTCGTTCTTGGGCTCTCTTCGAACCGACGGCAACGGGATTCCAGGTCAAGCCGGGATCGGTTCACCGAGTTGGTCGGCGTCCGATCGATGACGACGTCAAACAATTCAAGAAGGCGATCGAGATCCTGGAGAAGGCCGATCATGTCAAGCCGGTCCAGGAAGTTCGTATCGAGATCGTTGTCATGAACGTCCCTCCTCCGTTCGTCATTTCGGGGCAACAGACTATCCCATCATCTCGTCCTCCTTCCCGTGGGACGGCTCCCTTCATCATTCCAGGCCAACAGATGGTCACTCGGCAGATCGTTGCTCGAAACGCGGAGACGGGTGAACCGCCGGTAAAGAAGGCACGGAAGGAATGAACCCCATGAGTAGGTAAAAAACTTTTCGGTCCTCAGGACCCAGAAGTTTAGAATTCGCGGATGCCCAGTGCAGCCAGTCGAGCCTCCTTCTCTCCTCGCCAGTCCTCGAGTTGTTCGATCAAAGCCTGACGGTTGTACTGGTCGGGAGTCGGGGCCGGGGAGGGAACCTTGCGCGACGAGACGTAGCCATAGAGTTCACGGTCCGGAATCTTCGAGAAGTCAAAGTATCGAGTACAGTCGAGGAAGCCTCCCTCGCCCTGAACACTTGCGTGGCAGACTGCATATGGATTCACACAACGACGCCCACGGGGGCCTGCCCTCTCACCAGGACGAGCTCGACCGAGATTACACTCGAGGGGCTGTCGTCCAGCCACTTCGACCGTATGAACGATCTTTCTCACTCAGGGGAGCGTCAGGGACGAACCAGTCATCCGAGTCTCCATTCATCGGGAGAGGTCGCGACTCAATTCCATTCCTAGAATCCCAGTGGGAAGTCCAGGATAGGCCGTGTTCTGATCAAGAAATCCAGAACCTTGTCCAGAGTAGTCCTGTCCAAGTCCGTATCCACCTCCCCGACCGGTACTGGGCCCGATTCCAGAGATTCCCTGACTACCCGCCCAGTTGTACTGAGTTCCCTGTCCGAGGAGGAGATCACCTCGGTTGAACGACTGAGCCCCTGTCTCAGGTTGTTCCATTCCAGCTCCTCGAATGATGGAGCTGGGATAATCATTCGTCGATGAAGAGACACTGAAGAATCCGGTAGGCATGATCGAATACTGACCACCAGTTCCTGAAGCGTCGTCAGAGGAGGAACCTGTCGCTTGAAGAGAGTAACCATTATCAGCTCCGAAGGTAATCGGTCGAGGTTTGTGACCACAGCCGCAGCTGTATCCTGTCGTCTCGGCTTGAATTGGCTTCGGCTTCTTGCCACAACCACAGCTGTATCCTGTCGTCTCGTTTCGGATGATGCGAGGCTTCCGTCCGCATCCGCAACTATGACCAGTTGTGAAGGTGGCTCGAGATCGAGTCGTCGGACCAGCAAACGATCCTGGTGAGACGACTTGGAAGGCGACCTGTGAGACGGGAGTCAATCCAGCAACCAATCTCAGCTGATCGAGAGGAACAGGAGCGCGACCTCCTTTGTTCAACTCAGAGGGAAGACGACGGCTCTGCTCATCAACCTCGACCACATAAGTGTGTACACCACTCCGAGGAGGCGGGTTTGGGGGCTCATACTCGAAGATCACATTACCCTTCGAAATGTCACCACCCTTGATATTGCTGACCTGATAGTGCATATAGGTTCCCTCTGGCGCGGAGAGATCATAGAAGAGGAGCGTGTATTCACGCTTAGGATCACCCTGAAAGCTGACCGTGAGAGGTTGCTGTGCGACCTGAAGAGGGAGCGTCTGGTTGCTCCTCACTGGTGTCTGACCGAACTGGACGAACATTTCCTTTTCATCTGGGAGAATTCTACGAAGGTTTCTCTTGATTGTGGGGCAGGTGAGCCTTCAGGAGAAGAGAGAATTGAGACGAGACTGTCCTCTCACAGAAGATCCGCAGTCTCATGGAGCTCTCCAAGCCCAAGCGAATCATCAAGTCGTTCTACGACGCAACCTCGTGGAAACCAGCTCTTCTTTGATCTGGGCTCTCTCAGTAAGGAGGAGCTCGGAGCTGAGGCGGAACGAAGTCGAGAAGATCATGAACACGATCAGAGGATTCGGCCTCAAGAAAGAGATTGTCGAAAAGGCGAAAGAGTGGGAATTCACGACGAAGCAATGGAAGAGACTTCGTGACATGATCAAGAAACAGTATCCAAAGGTTCGCGAGTGGCAGCTCGATTCACAACCTGGAGAAGATCTCGTTACCATCGCTTGGAAAAACGACGATCATAACTCAGCATCCGCCGGCCAAGAAGAAGCTCGATGGCTATACTTCAAAAGGACTGGCCTGCCCGCACCCCATCTGCCGAGCTTCGTCGAGAGGAGAAGTTCTTGCAGCACCGGGCGACCTTGCCAAGCTTCCCGGAGAAGCGGTCGCTGTCCTGATGAGTCTGATCGTGGCGATTGGAGGGGATGGCATGATCAGCTCGACTACTTCATCAAGATCCTGTCGGAGGAACGTCCTGATCTCCCTGTTCTTCTCGACCCAGTTGAAAAGGTCCTCGAGCGTCATGGCCGGACCACTGGTGGCTTCCTTTCACCACCCAACCGTCTGCTGCTTCTGAGAGACCTTCAGGCGATTGTTGGTCATGGGCTCGGCTCATACAGAAAGTTCAAGGTCGAGACGATCTCTGAATCGAATGAAGAGTTCAATGAGAAGATGAAGCCAGGTTCGATCAGCCTCCCGACTACGACACTCTCAAGCGTGAACTTCAAACTATCTCCGTCTAAGAAGCTTGTCAGTCCATTTTCGGAATCCATTCAACATCAGGACCGATCGAATTATCTTCGTTCCGCGTCCGGGGACCTGATCAGGCCAGTCATAGGATCGAACGATCTCGTCTCCAGTGATTGGATCCTGGAAGAGCCAATCTGCGGGACAAAAGTGTTGGCGATCTGAACCAACTAGTCGAACGATCTTGTTGTCAGGATGCCACCAGAAGCTTGGAGCAACAATTCCATCGTGAGAAGCTCGACCGAGAAGTCCACCCCAGAGACTGAAGGTTGAGTTCGAGATCACAAGGTAGCGGGACGAGACCAGAGTGAGGAAGTCATCACTAAGAGAGCCCCCTGAGCTCAACTTGGCCTCCGGATCGATCTCTGAGAGATGTTCCTGACACCACTTTCGGTCATCCGTCACGACGACGACCGGATACCTACGAGGAAGATGATGAAGTCTTCTCAACCTCTTGATTGCGGCTCGATAGTAGTCGAGAGAACAATTAAGAGGAGGATCGAAGAATCGTTGGACTGGATTCGTCTTGATACAGTCCGTCCTCCGGATGTGAATCGTGATCTGGTTCCTCGACTTCTCTCTCTTCTTGAGAGGAAAGAGGATTCGGAGCTGATCTCTAATCGGTTCGAGATACTTGATACTCTGTCGATATCCTTCGAGACTATAGGTCCTTCCGTCAGATGGAACAACGATCTGATCGAAGTTACTTGTCTCGGGAAAGTTCTGGTCAGCCAGAACCTCTCGGCGAAGGGGTAGTTTTAGGTCGAACAACTCATAGAGGGGAAGTTTCTTGATCGTGTCTGGGAAGACGACACGACACCGATTCTGCTTCGCTGTTGCAACTGTCGCGGCGATCTCGAAGAGCTGATTACCCATCCGACCCATCTGACCAAGACCTAGATAGGTGATCGTTGATGGATTCTCGATCTTGTATCCAAGAGAACGAGCGAATTCAATCTCATCTAATTCAGGGACGGAAGGAACCGATTTTGACTGAGCTGGACTCTGTAACATGATCAGGAGGACGAGACCAATCAACACCAGAATGATGAGGAGAAGAAGGAAGGCTCTCGGCATTTTCTATGAAGCTTTCAAAACTGAGTCTGAGTTCTGGCCTGGGGTTGATCTGGCAAATCCTCAGATGGAGTCGACAAAGCTTCCTGTCAGTGAGCAGGTCGATCCCTTTCTCAAGCTCATCGAGGGGATCTATCAAGATCTCGACAAGTCGACCTTTGATGAAGTTGCTCTCGACCTGATGATCCAGTTCTATGAACTTTGCTCAGACTCCAAGATCTCGCATGCGGATGATATCAAGATGCTCGTCTCTGTGATTAAGCAGAAGGACCTACTGACTCTCAAGGCGTCTATCAGGTCGATTCTCGGAAAGGAGGCTGCTCAAATCAAGAAGGATACAGCAGCTCTGGCTGTGAGCCTTCTTGAAAATCTCATCACAACGCTCGAGCAGGCCACGCCGACTGATGCCCTGGATCCAGTGAACGAATACCTTGAGATCGCGCGTGATCTCATCGCAGAGGATCCGTCTCTTTTTCAGAGGATCGAAGCAGTGAGCATTGTTCTGAATAGCTATGGTTGGAAAGACGGTCTCTTCCTCTATCCTCCCAAGCTCGAACTGTTGGTCCAAGATCTCCGAACTGTCCTGTCGACGGGTCGTCCTCCTCTGAAGCGGTCGAGCTCGATGACCGATTCGCAGAAGCTTCGGATTCTGCGATCCGATCCCCTGGTGATGGCGGTCGTCCGTTCTCTCATTGATGACGTTCTTTCGCCAAGCACGAATCTCGACAAAGCTGTCACCGACTATTTCGATCTTGTCGATGGCCTCGCTGTTGAGCGACACGAAGCGAAGGCCGAAGTTGCTCCGGTCACCAAGATTCTTCTCGATTATGGCTGGACTCCCAAAGGGTTCGGACAGCCAGTCGATCGTCAGATCCTCGCAAGGGACCTGCGGGTCGTCTCAGGTGAGATCAAAGTCTAAAAAAACCTCCTCCATCCTGAAGGATGAAGAAGTGATTCGGGATTCAGGTCCACCTTCCCAATTTATTCCAGCCATGGAAACCTCTACCAAGATTACCTACGCGACTCTCTCCAGTGACGAGCTCGTCGGTCGAGCTCGAGCTGCCACCACCTTCGCCTCGATCGGAGGCAGAGCAGGTGAAGTCATTCTGGCTTTCGCCTTGAACAACTTCAGCATTCCAAGATTCTTCTTCGGAATCAGCCTCATCCTCTCGATGGCCTGCCTCTACTTCTCCTGGAACACGTATCATCTCGGTCTCAACTTCGAGGAGCTCTATCGCGATTTCAAGGTCAACTGGGAGGACCGGATCGGGGTCGTCAGCGCTTTCGAGGAGAACCTTCCTCTTCAGATGGGCTCTCTACATGCCAGCAATCAGCAGCATGAAAGTTCAAGTGACTACGCCGACGGACGCCCAGGGCAATTCGTGGTCGATTCAAGAATTCTGCTAGATCTCTCTTTTCTATCCTCGGGATAGGAAATTCAACCAATAAATCGGTCGACAAGTTCTCGAGTCAGGTTTTCGGCGACGTAGAAGCACTTGATCTTCCCCTCAAACTCCTTCTGGACGTCGAGGAGGAGTTTGAGGGGAAGATTGCTCCCTCATAGGAGGTCTGATCCTTCAGTTCGGTCTCGAGGATCGAGCGGATTTGAGATGTCTTCAAGAGACCCCGACGATGAGACTCGGTGTACTTCTCACCCTCTTCGAGCCGTCGGTTGCAGCCGGACCTGACTGCAGTGAAGCAGTCTCGGACTCTCCGCCTCGTGATTGAACGAGACCAGACAGAGGACGACGCCTTCTCTCCTCGAGGTTTCCCGAATCATCTCTGGGATCTCGTGAATGGTCCACGGGATGGCGAGGGGCCGTCGAAGTCGAGAAAGAGAACTCTAGATTTCTTTTCAGACCAGGTCGAGAGCTGAAGCCGATTCAGAAGCCCACCCAGTCGCTTCAGCTCTTCCTGAAGTCGAATCGGGTCGTCTTTAAAAAAGTTGAACTCGATTTATCTCCTTCAATCCCTTCAAAGTAATCACGATGTCGTCGGAGATTCTTGTACACGTTGGACCAGAAGGTCGAGAGAAGTTGATCGAGACTCTCTCTGGAATCCTGACCGTCCATGAGGCAGCCACTCTCGTCGCCAAAATTCATGAACGAACCTCACAGATCAAGAAGGGAAAGCGCTTCGGAATGTATCCGATCGAAGATCCCGAGGCCTTCGAACGGATGAAACGACTTGAGGCCGCCTACTGGACGGCGGACGAGGTCGATTTCACCCAGGACCGGAACGACTTCGAGCAGCTCTCACCTGATGAACAGCGTCCCCTTCTGATGGCCTTCGGCTTCTTCGCAGTTGGTGACGGAAGCATTGCCAGCATGCTGGCCTATCGTATGATCTTGACTGCCGAGACCTTCGAGAGGCAGTGCTTCTATGTCAGTCAGCTCGACAACGAGCGAGTTCATGGCGAGACCTATGGAAAGATGATCTACACGCTCGTTCCCGATCAAGCACGCCGCGATGAAATCTTCAACGCTGTCGACAGAGTCCAGTCGATCAAGAAAATGAACGAGTTCATTGAACACTCCTTCACCTACCCTCAGGGAAAGAAGGAAATCTACGTAAGTTTGGCAGCGGCCGAGTATATCCTCTTCACGCCACTCTTCTGCATCATCTTCTGGTACCGGAACTACAAACCGGGTAAGCTCGACCAAGTCCTCTTCAGCAACGAGCTCATCGCCAAGGATGAGGCGGTCCACTGTCAGAACGGCTGTGAGAACTATCGAACTCTCCCCGACAGCGAGAAGTACACCGACTCGGAACTCCATGCCTACATCGACAAGATCTGTCAGCTCGTCTTCGACTTTGCTGATGAGGTCTTCTCAGGAATCTCCTTGCCCGAGTTGACCCCCTCGAATGTCAAACAGTACGTCAAGTTCGTTGCAGATGACCTCCTCGTCCGGCTGGGTCACTCGACTCTCTATCGTGTCGAGAGTCCCTTCGTCTGGATGACCTTCACCAACTTGGTTCCCAAATCGAACTTCTATGAGAAGAAGGTCGGTGAATACGCGAGGTTCAACGTCGTCGACTCGATCTCAAAGACGAAGCAGCTCCTGAGCTCGGGCTCCGACACGGCTCCGAAGACAAGCCCATATGCTCGGGCTCGTACACTCAAATTCTAAGATCTGCGACCGATCGGTCGTAGATGCACTTAAGGGGAGAAGTCAAATGCTCGACTTCCTCTCACGATGGTTGGTGGATGTGTCGCTTTGAATGTGAAGCCGAAGAACATCATCCATTCCATTGGTTCTTGTCTGGACGCTCGTCGGAGGACTTGCTGGGTACAACTCACTTCCGTCCTGGATCGTGATTCTGTAGTTGACCTACGAAATCGCTAGCTTTCTTACTTCTCAGTCTCCTCAACGCCGACACTCTTCAATCGATCGAGGGCCATCTGAGCAAGCTTCTTCTTGAGAGGTCTCTGAAGGTCAGTGTTCGGTTTGCTTTGGTGGACCGCTCCGCAGGTCCACTTCTTCTTGTCCTCGATCACGACGACACGTCCGGCCTTGACTCCCGGATCCATCGAGAAGAAGTTGTAGGATACCTTTCTGCCTCGTTTCTGGTCGGCCCACCGAGCTACGCTCGGCCGAACTCCGTTCGGTCCTTCAGGAGAGTGTCTCTGCCGGAATCTCTTCTCGAAAGAAGTTCACCTGCTTCCTCCTTCTTCAAGTTGAAGACCTGATCAAGGCCTCTCCTCTCTTGGTCTATTTCTCGTCCCAATTTTAGAGTGACGGAAGAGGAGGATTGGCAGTTGGATTGATTGCTGGAGTCGGCAGCGGAAAGGTCGTTCCCGAGTCGGACGGGACGTAGTAGGTCGCTGAGAACCAAGTCTCTGGCCTCGGAATTGGCGGGACCGGTGGCGGTCTCATCTTCTCATTCGGAACGCCTTGATTGTCAGGGAGTCCTCGAAGAGCCAACTCGTAGACCTTTCTTGAGGATGGTGGTGAGGCAGCGGTCGCCTCCTCCTCCTCCTCCTCAACCTGGCAGAAGATCTTCTTGCTCGTGTTGATGTAGTAGGGCCAACCGACAATGACCTTGTCAACTTGAATGGTCTCATCCTGAATCTGCTCGACCGACTTCGTGAGAGCTTCGAAGTTCGTTCCTGGAACAAGCTGTCTAAACTTCTCGTCCTGAATGATCTCCGGCTCGACTTCAACGATCAGACCAAGATCTTCGACCTGATCTAGAGCGAAGTAGTCTCGATAGCTCTTGCAATGATCAGGATTGAGTGATGCGCCGATCTGGATCTCCTGATTGATCTTGATCTGGTAGGGACTCGACTCGATCGCCCTCCGATCCTCTTCTCTTGGCCGGGCTCCATATCGAGAGAGCTGTCGAATGATCTGAAGATAAACCCGATAGCGAGCCGGGTCGATCGAGTCGATTGCAAGTCGAAGAGGAGTCCTTCCTTTTCTATCGATCAGAGTCGGAACAGCTCGATGACAGAGGAGCAGTTCGACTCCGGGAAGCCAACCGGCTTCGATAAAGTAGTGAAGGATCGTTCCCCCAGTCGATCGATTGATATGATTGATGTTGACACCAAGATGCTGGCAGAGATCCAGATAGAAATCGAGCCAGTCCAGATTACTGAAGGGAGAGCCCATTCTGATCTGATCGAGAGAAGTCAAGAAGAAGAGATCACCATCGATAACTTGAGGAAACTGGTACTTCAGAAGAACGATCATCGATTCAAGTGGAAACGATGCGAGGTCAAAGAGGAATCTAGGCTTCTCTTCAATGTCTCGAAGCTTGTAGAGCTGCCCGAAATCGACGCCTTTAGTGTAGAGCTGGTAACCGATCAGTCGTACAACCTTCGGATTGATCTGGGGAAGTAGATCGAAGAAAGTCCTAGCAAATCCCTCTGGATCTGATTGATAAGTACTGTTGATCTCCGAACTGAGATAACGGTACTCCTCGGGCTGAGCCAAGAAGAGGGTCATCTTTTCTCTTCTGGAATTTTCGTCGCGATGAAAAGAAGTGTCATGCTCCCATCTGCCCAACCAAACCCTCTTGCAGCTATCCTCCAGGGACTGGCCTATTCTACAGCTCCTAATTTTCCTGCGACTGGTTTGGCCTCCCCCTACTACAGCCCGGCTCTCACCTATCCTCAGTCAGCACTCTACTACCCGCAGCCTCCCCCAAACGATGAATCCAGCTGTTCGTCCAGCTCTCTTCGCAAGTGGTGGTGCTGCCCTCGGTAGCACTGTGGCTGGACCTATCGGTGGAGCAATCGGAGCAGGTGCAGGTCCCTTTGTTTCGAATCTCTTCAATCAGGAGAAGGAACCTCTCCGACAAGTTGCGCTTGGAGGTGGACTCGGTTCGACTCTAGGCCCTTTCGGTGCTGCGGCAGGTGCAGATGCAGGAACCTACCTTGGCTATCAATTGAACCGTCCTCACACCAACGGTTATCGGAGCATGTAGTAGATCCAAGGTAGAATCAGCCTATTGATCTGATCGATGGTGAGTTCTTCTTGATATTCAAGAAGGACTGCAGGAATTCCTCTCGCGCGCACTTCGATCACAATATCGTTCACGTCAGATCCATAAAAGTAAGCGGCGTTGAGTCCGGCCCTGACGAGTAGGTCAAAGAGAAGACGACCGTACCAGGTCCCGGGTACATTGTCGAGAACGGCGATCTCAGAATTGTTGAAAGCTCCCTTCGGATACGAGTGGACATCGATTAGAAGTCGAACCCTCTTTCGAAGTTCCTCTCGATAGTTGGTCTGATCTCGGAAACGGGTCGCCGGGCAGTAGTCGGCCTGAATTTGTGGTTGAAGAACTTTGAGGAGTCTAGTTGCCGCCAGGTACGCAAGAAGATCACAATACTTTCATAAACTCCTTCTGGACAGAGTGAATGAGGCGAGGTGATGACAAGGCTCGACATAAGACTTACACAATTTAGATATTTTCTCGTGAACTAAAATCGATGGAGATACTCTATAGCCTTTCGCACTCTCCTGGAGACAAGACCCCAAGGAAGACACTTGTTCTGGACTTGGATGAAACTCTCGTTCATTCGTGGGAAAATCCCCAATTTCTCGAGACCTACAAAATCTATGAAGATCCCGCAGTTTATCGCAAGTTCCACCCCCTCGGTTCCCATCAGATCGCTTATTCGATGCTTCTGGAGATGCCCGACGGGACGCAGAGTCGAATCTGGGGTCTTCACCGTCCCCACCTCTATGAGTTCTTGAGCTTTGCCGCTGAGAACTTTGATATTCTCGTCTGGAGCGCAGGAATCCGACCCTACGTCGATGAGATCACGAAGCAGATCTTCTTAGAGTCGGGTCTGATGTCACCAAAGGTGATCTGGTCACGCAGCAACTGCCAGAACTACAATGGACTCTACCACAAACCCATCTCCGAGCTTCTTGACGAACTGTCGCGTCGTCCCTACACGACCTTCCAGGTAGATCCTAAATCGACTCTCGTCATTGATGACAAGCCACATACTTTCATGTCGAATCCAGCAAACGGAGTTCTCATTCCCGCCTATCATCCTGGGAAGACGCCGACTCTCGAGCAACTTCTTGATCGATCAGACGACGCCCTTCTCAAGTTGAAGGCTTGGCTTGAGCGCCCCGAGGTAATGAATGCACCCGATGTGAGAACTCTCGATAAGAGTAAGATCTTCACGTAGTTCCACAATACGAGTCTCAATCTACATCTCTTTAAGATGCAGATCGACCCCAGTTCAGGACAGGATCCGGGAATGAGATTGATCTAAAAACTCGAAGTCGATGATTTTTTAGCTCCGATCGAAATCATGGCACAGCCGATCTCGAGTTCAACCGGGGAGTCGTTTGCCTCCGCACCACTCGTTCCAGTTCCTCTGACTCAGGACCAGATCGACTCGATCATAGAACGAGTTCCGGAGGTTCCCGGAGTCGGTCGGACTCCAAAGGCAATCGCAAAGCGGCACCTTGTAGATCGTCTTCGTGCTTTCCTTGAGACGATCAAGCTTGTCCCGGTTCCGGAGGCCTTCGAAGAGTTTCGTGACGAGATCATCTCGAGTATCTACCAGAGTCATGTTGAGCCAGGTCTACCTGTCGGTGTGAGCGCGGGTGTCGCCCTGGGTGGTCCAACTACTCAGCTTTCTCTCAACAGCTTTCACTTTGCCGGTACTCAGAGTGGTGTCGCCTTGGCCTTCCAAAGGATTCGGGATTTCCTCACCGGCTCCAAGATGAACCGAAATCCCGAGCTTAAGATCTTCTTCCGTCGAGTCAACTACCACTATCCGGGAAGCGATCTTCATGACACCCTTCACACGGGCACTTTCGACTCGATCATGGCGCTTCGGCCGACCTTCGAGCAGACAACGGTTCGAGACGTTACGGAAGAAGATGGTATTCGAATCTTAACTCGAAACGAGGCGATCTCTGAGGGTATTCCGGCCCTGATCGACCTTCATGCTCAGCTTCGACCTGCCAGATTCAGGAACCGAGCGATCCAGTTCCCTCTGACGAACGTGATCGAGCTACGGCTGAATACCTACCGGATGTACACTCATAAGATCACCATGGCCATGATCGCGAAGGCGATCGAGGGACCAGACCCACCTGATCTTCTGACTGTCGTCTGGAGGTCCCAGATCGATGGACGGATCTATGTTCTTATCGATGAGAATCTCGACATCTCAGCTCGTCTTCATAATCAGAGTCAGACCATCGCTCCGGGAATCAGCCCTCTTCTTCTCTATCTGTATCGTGAATTCATCCCGAAGCTCAATCAGTTCAAAGTCTCGGGAATCACCAACATCGTCTCGATCGAACCACAAGAGATCGACGTGATGAAGGGAATCTTTAAGATCCGACCTAGTCGAACCAAGCCCAATCGCCAGATCGTCTTTACGACACACCGCCGCACAAGATGGGAGGGGATCAGTCTGGCTGACATTCATAATCTCTTCATGACGGCCGGATTCCGAGTAAGTGATCCCAGCAAGATCGACAAGAAGAACCTCTCATTCAGTGTCACCTATGATCCGACCAATCCGGAGGCCAATCCCATCTATGCCAGGGCGATCGACCGGGCTCGAGCTGCTGTGAAGCCGACCGATCTCCAACGTCGACTTCTGAGTGCATCGACAGTCAGTCTGGAAGACGCCCTCACCCTGATTGTCCAGACGGCACGTAGCATCGAGGCTCCTAAGCGATCCCCAGAGGACAGGAGGATTGTCGAGGCGGCTGCCTTCTCCTATGCGCTGGCAACGGGAAGTGGTGACTTCGATATGGACGACATCATTTGGAGGAACGATATCGATCAGTTCAGGACGGCGACCAACCATTCACATGATATCTACAACATGTATGGAATCGATGCTGCGATGATCTTCTTGACTCTCCGGTTCCGACAGACTCTCGAGGACTTCAAGTCGTTCATCAATCCACGTCACATCGCTCTGATCTTCGAGCTCCTCTGCAACCTCGGAATGATCAACAGTCTAAGTTTTGCGGGTATTAATCGCCGCCGTGTAGGCCCTCTGGCGATGGCCTCCTATGAGAGAGCCTTCGACGTCTTCGTGAACAGCGCGATCTTTGGTGACACCGAGTCGCCAGTTGGTGTCAGCCCGTCAATCTTCCTGGCGCAGAAGTCGAAACGAGTTGGTACTGGATCGATCGCGATCGAGCAGGATCTGACCGTCATTCCACACGATCCTCCACCTCTCCCGACGATCGATGACGAGACGACTCTCTCTGACTTTGTCTTACCCGAGGACGTCATCGAAGGAACCGAGCAGGCCGAGATAATGGAAGCAGAGGAGCTTCGTATCGATACGGCTCCTCCTCCAGTCGACAAGAGGAAGATTCAGCAGACGACGGTGATCTCTTCTCTTCCTCGGCCGACCTCCGATTCGATTCTACCTGAAGGCGCTCAGGTCGTCATGGCCTCTCAGACACTACTCAGGGCACTCGAGAAGGTTACGACGGGAACACCTCTCATTGCAACGCCAGAGTTTGCTGTTCCTCAATTGACTCGACCATCCGAGGTGGCTCCAGAAGGAACTGCCCCGATCGAGGACATCTTGAGCCTAGAGGACATCTCCGGTCTCGAACTTCTTCCATTGGAGACTCCAGAACGAGGACGCCCAGCCCCGCCTCCCTCGACCGAAGGACTCCTCTCCTTACTTCAGATCGTCCCGACAGAGGGTATTCAGATACCTACCGCGCCAGTCGCCTCTCTAGCTCCTCCAATCTCGCCAAGACGCCGGACCGTTGCACCCGAGGCGCTGGCTCCTCCCCTCTCTCCAACTCGCCGACCCGCTCCGCCAGTTGCTCCTCCTCCTCCTCCTCCATCTGTCGTGACACCAGCCCCTCCCCGTGCTGCCCCTGCTCCCGCACCAGGTCCTGCCTCTTTCCTGAACTTGCTGCCCGATCTTTCGGAGACAACTATTCCGTCGTCGGTTCAGGGAAATGTTCCTCGCGCTTCAATCTCTCAGTTCATTGCGCGACGTGGCACTCAGCAGCAGTCACCTCAGGCTCCTCAAGGTCCTCAGTAAAAAAGCTTCTCCCTCTCAAGGAGGCAGAAGATTAATCAGTCGAGCTCGAGTTAGTCTCGCTTGGAGAGCTTGATCTCGAAGACTCATCACGAATGAGGCGCATAATCTTAACGATGTCATCTGGTCGAGTAATCCCGATCTTACAAAGATCATCGACTTTGACTCGAGTGAGTGCCTTACCATCGAGCAGCTCCGTCCTGAAGATCCCAATCAGGTCAGAGAGTCCCGAGAGAGTCAACCAGACAGCAACATCCTCGATCGACCAGTTGATCAGACCCTTGGTGCGTAGATCTTCTCTCGATAGAGCAAACTCTTTGATGTCCGAGACACAGCGAAGAACATCTTTGATCTTATCCTTATCGTTGAGACCCATCATCCGGAGAGATTCGTCATCCAGTTGTACAAAGTTTGCGCCATTGATGTTCCAGCGCTTGAAGAACTGCTTGTCGAGGCCCTGCATCTCAACGAGTGTCAAGACTTCTTCGGTTCCCCAGAGGACGAAATATCGTAGATCACACGCAATCGAGGTGATCCGCTTTGGTGTCAGTGCCGCCTTGAGGAGTCGATCGAGTGATTCATCTTGTGGTCCCTTCAGGTGCGAGAGTTCGTCCAACAACGTCTCAGTGTACTGAGCGTACTTGACTCCACTCAACTCGACCGTGTAACAATAGGGTGACCCACGGCGTTTCATCAAAGCTCTCGCGACGATGTTACGTAATCTAGCATTCTGAGCCAGGATGAACTTGTCAGTCGGTTTGTCTGGAATGCAGGTGTCACCGATGCTGATTCGACTGAGCCCTTTGACAACTTCCTTGATTCGATCAGGAGTCGTTCCCTCACAGCACTCACCTTCGAGAAGGCGAGGCGCAAGGATTCGGAAGACGATGAAGGAACAGACGATTCCCTCACCCGTTACCACCTTCTTGTCTGCTTGTGTATTGATCGCTAGACAGACTTCAGAGCAGAAGTCGACGAGCGAGTCGGAGATGATCGAAGCAAGCTGATCCTCGAGTAGATCGATGCACTTGAGAAGGACTTTGTTCAACGACTTGGGATCGAAGAGGGAGAGAGGACCTGAACTTGGTTTCTTTGTCTTCCTCAGCTTCAGTTCTAGAGAGAACCGTCCGATCATCTTGATGATATAATCGAAGGAACCACCAAACTTCTGGAAGAAATCAGTGATGATCAAGTTCATCTTTCGATTCTCACGGAAGATCGAGCCCGCCCCTTGAACTTCAAGCTCGAACCGAAATCCACTCTTGATGAAGTGGTCGAGAGGACAGCCATAATGAAGGAGGAGTCGATAAGTTGCTTCGATAAGGGGGCCGTTTGAAGATTGGACAATCTGGTCTTGTAGAGACCTGTTCTTACTAATGTATCTGATGAGGGCTTCCATCCAATCTTTCTCGACAACTGATCGACCTTAAGTGATTTCAGCTTGTTTGTAGTTCTGGAATGTCGACCTTCCTTGATCTCTTACCTACGAGTCGGTCACCCAAGGAGAGCAGAACCGGGTCTTCAAGCCAGGAGATGTAGTCGCGGCAATCACGATCTATCTGAATCTCTATATCTTGACGACGAAACTGTCCTTTATTAACAACTCTTTCACGACTTATCAAGTCGCAAAAGTACTTCTTCTAAGAGATGGGCTCGAAATCAAGCCGTGAACAGAATTTCAGGAAACGGAATTCTGCCCACGCTTCACATGAATACAAGTCGATACGACGTCTTCTTCGACAAGCCGAGATCCGTGAAGAGATCGATGAGAAGACCGATCTTCTTCTCAGGACCTATCAGACCTTCCTGATGTTGATCGCTGACATTTCGAGCAGCGAACCAAGACGAGCGGTCTACGATCTACGGATCTTTACTGATGATGAACTAGCTCGACTTCGGGAGGTCGGAAAGATTTATATTCACATTCTCGAGAAGTATTGGCTCAGACACGAATCTGGGCTCTGATCGGAAGATGATCCGATCCATAAGTCGACAGGACAGCCTCGATTCGTAGTACTTCCGATTGGATGCTCCAGAGGTGACCGTTCGAATATCTTGATGTGACGCGATCGTCGACATCACCTGAAACCGGTTTCAGCTCTTCTACGAAGATATGATCGGTCGTCTCAGTCTGTTTGAATGGACGGGTCGGTTCGAAGTTACCAACCTTTCTAAGAGCATTGATCAGACCCTGACTCTCAAGAAGCTGTGCTGGAAAGGTTCCAGCAACGATCTGAGGCCCTGATTTGAACTTTCTTGTCGAGTCTCCATCAAGATCGACCGACCAGATCTCGATTGGTCTGTCCGTCCCGGAGGCGACGGCTGCTAGTCGAACAGCTCCATCGCGATCCTCAAAGTGAAGAGAATCGAAGCTTGATCTCCGAGCAAGGATAGCACAACCTGACGCTGAAATAAACCCATGGAACGAGGGGAGAACTCGAAGAATTCTTTTGAAGTCACCAGGAACGAATCCCTGAAGACAGATTAGATCGACTTCGACTCCGGCTGCAACCAGAAAGGAGGTGATCGTCTCCCTCCTAATGATCGGATCATAAGCGTCTGGATCTACCGTGGGCGGATATCGTTCTGTCTGGATCGATGCGTTGAAAGTAAGAAGTCGGAGAAGTGCGGTCATCTCCCTTTTAGGAAGGAGATGAAAGATCAGCGCGAGGTCGCGACCTCATCTTTCATTCAGAGACGACTGTCCCGTTTGGCTTCACAAGTAGACGGCTTGACTTCCCATTAGTTTTCGCCCCTTGTTTGAGATCACCCAAGGTAGTCGATCCATCCTTCTGATGATCTGACTTGTGGCTGTAATTGGCCCACCACCACCAGCCAGCCAGGACCAGAAGGATGACGATGATAGGAAGCCAATTCGTCGTTGTCGTCGATTTAGGAGTCGGTACTGTCGATGCATTCTGTCGGGCCCATTCGATGGCTTTCTTAAGATCTCCTTGCGGATCAGTTGATGACATTTTTAAATTCGAAGGGAAACTTTCAAGGCTGAAATTTATCCAGGTCTAGTAAAATGTCGCCAATCGATGTCATAGTCGGGATTGCCGTGGTAATCCTAGTTCTCCTACTTATGTTTCTTTCATATCGAGTAGGAAGGCAGGCTGGTGTAACCACGGCCTCCCAGCAGGATTTTAGACGGCCTGTCAACACGTTCCTCTATTACAAGGCTCCTGTTCCCATCAAAACTGAGCTGGCGAACGGCCTCCGAGTGATGGCGGCGAGAGGAATTCCAATTCCCGAGAATTTCGATGCTCGTCAGAGGTGGCCGGATGCAATCGGAGATCCTCTTGATCAAGGAACCTGCGGTAGCTGTTGGGCCTTTGCATCGGCCACTGCAATCACCGATCGATTCAGGATTGCTGAGCCGAATAATACCGAATTGAGACAGCGATTCAGTTACTGTCCCTTTGTTGATCCTCCTAGCTCCTATGTCGTCTTGAATGCCTTGTCTCCCTACGAGCTCATCAGCTGTGACATCTGCTCTCTCACTCAAGATATCACCCCAATCACCTCGGAATATGTTGCTGGTGCTGATGAGGAGTGTGATATGGGATGTGAGGGAGGATACATCAGTCACGTCCACAAATACATCGCTGAACATGGAATCACAAGTATGATCTGTACTCCTCCGACCTGTGATCCGAACGACCCGCCCGGCAACGACTGCGATTGTACTCGCGGACCCGAGTGTCGTATCTACAAACCGAGAAATGTCTATGGTATCTTCACCAACGAAGACAGCACAGAGACCAGGGTCAGAAAGATCAAGGAAGACATCTATTCCTATGGACCGGTCACGGCTGGTTTCACCGTCTACAACTCTTTCTATCAGTTCTTCGAGAGGAACCCGACTGGTATCTACACGACCGAAGCCCAACCACCAGGCGATCTTCCAATTGGTGGTCATGCTGTGGTCGTCATCGGATGGGGAGTCGATTCGTCGACTGGCGTCCAATACTGGCTCTGTCGGAACTCCTGGGGAATCAAGTGGGGTGATCAGGGCTACTTCAAGATTCAGTACGACTGGGGCGATTTCCTCGAGCCGATCTGGATGGGAGCCCGGATCTAATCAGAAAATTATTCCGATCCTAAAATGCATCTGGTCACGATCTTTCTGCTGGTCGCCATTGCTGTGGCGGCACTTGTTCTTTGGCTCTGGTATCGGTACCGTTCTGCTCCGGCCCCAGCTCCTCAACCTCGTCCTGTCCCACCAAGACGAAGGACGAGACTCCCGGCGAATCATGAGGTCGTCGGCGCGATCATTCCACCCGGAGCTGAACCAGCTCGATATGTGACCGGATCAGTGATCAACTTGGGAGATCCAAACATCGCATATCCAGTTGGTACCCTTCTTGTTCAAGAGGCGCCTCCTTCAGTCCAGGCCGAGCTCCTGACAAGAACTCCTCAGGGCGCATTTCAAGGAATCGAGGTTCCCGA
>Ga0207864_1000570_pt1 | contig 49463 bp, 47 predicted proteins | sample HigsolmetaAR202D_FD_184834 | JGI IMG/M metagenome (GOLD analysis project Ga0207864, IMG submission 184834) | Ionic liquid and high solid enriched microbial communities from the Joint BioEnergy Institute, USA - AR20-2-D (SPAdes) (version 2) ...
AAATGCCCGCGCGTCAAAGCGGTCCTCATTAAGCGAAATATCGATCGTTTTAACTGCCATTGATGAGCCTCACGTGAACCGCGGCAATCCGCCTGGGCCGCAGATGGGGAATGCCGGCGGATTGTCAAGAAGCCGCCAGTCTCAACGGCGCAGCCTTTCGGCCGCTTGGGGCGCGAAGTAGGTGAGGACGCCGTCGCATCCGGCGCGCTTGAAGGCGGTGAGACTTTCCATCATGGCGCTCTCGCCATCGATCCAGCCATTGGCCGCTGCCGCCTTGATCATCGCGTATTCGCCAGACACCTGATAGGCGAATGTGGGTACGGCGAACGTGTCCTTGATGCGCCGCACGATGTCTAGATAGGGCAGACCTGGCTTCACCATCACCATGTCAGCGCCTTCCGACAGGTCCTGCTCCGTCTCGCGCAGCGCCTCGTCAGTGTTGGCAGGGTCAATATAGTAGGTCTTCTTGTCTCCCTTCAGCAGTCCGCCCGTGCCGACTGCCTCTCGATAGGGGCCATAGAATGCCGACGCGAATTTGGTAGCGTAGGACATGATGGCCACATGCTGGAAGCCGGCGGCGTCGAGGGCATCGCGAATGGCGCCGACGCGCCCGTCCATCATGTCCGAGGGTGCGATGATGTCGGCACCCGCGGCCGCCTGCAGAACCGCCGCCTCGGCGATCTGCTCCACGGTTTCGTCGTTGAGGATGATGCCGTCCCGCAGGATGCCGTCATGGCCGTGATCGGTGAACGGGTCGAGCGCCACATCGGTAATGACGCCGATTTCCGGCACCGCTTCCTTGATCGCGCGGGTCGCTTGATTGATCAGATTGTCCGGGTCGAGAATGGCGGAACCGGTGGCGTCGCGCTTCGCCATGTCGATATTGGGGAAGGTGGCGATCGCGGGGATGCCGAGGCGGGCGGCGCGTTCGGCCTGCTTTGGCAGCAGGTCCACGGAATAGCGGAATATCCCGGGCATCGCGGCGATAGGCTCCTCGCGGCCTTCTCCCTCCGTAAGGAAGATGGGCCAGATCAGATCGTCCACCGAAAGGCGGTTTTCCTGTACCAGCCGGCGCGACCAGTCCGCCTTGCGCATGCGGCGCAGCCTGCGGCTGCCGGTGATCTCGTCGATGCTGCGTATGTCGAGCCTCGCCCGATTGGTCCTGTTCACAATCTTTTCTCCGCTTTACGCCCCTATCATGCAGCCGCCGTATAATATCGCAAGCGGGTTCGGCTGGGTTTTGATTTCTCAAAGTGCGTGTGCTGGTTGACGCGACGGGATGCCGCACATAATCACCGGACATGCAGACAGGAGTGCCCGCGGCTTGAACGAGGAGGATCGGGACCGGTGACGGAGGAAGGTGCCGCAAGCCTGCCTGCCCGGCAGTCCCCGTTCGAGATCGCGCTGGAGTTCCTGCAGCGGGCGGCGGCCCTTGCCTGTCTCGTCTACGGCGTGGGCTATTGGGTGCGGCTGCTCGGCTTCTACGAGGGGCCGGAGTGGCGCTTCGACCTGATGCCGGTCTATTGGCAGCTGGCAGCCACGCCCCTTGCGGTAATGTTTCCTTTCGCGGCCGTGGGATTGTGGATGCTGGCCTCCTGGGGGCCGGTGGTTTGGTTCGCCTGTGCTGGTGCGGAGGTCGTGATGTACGGCTTCTTCCCCGAACTCTACGGCCGCTGGCCTCTCATCATCATACTGCACGCGGTCGTTGCAGGCCTCTATGCGGGGCTGCGCATCCTCATCCATCTGGAGCGCCGCCGCTCCGAGAATTAACCGAGGTTAACGCCTTTTTAGCCCTATATGCAGGCTTTCGCCTGTAAGGCGTTGTTAAGCTTGGCGTTTAAGTCGAATTTTAGGTGCCGCCGTTAGGGTCGCCCCGGGTGAAAGAACAAAAAATCACCGGCGTCAAACGAAAGGCACAGTCATGATCAATTCGCGATCCGCGACACAAAACAAACCCGTCGGCAAGGAGCGTGACGATGCGCTGCGCTCACTCTATCTCGAAGCGCTCCAGCTCGTCGAGCGGCTGCACCGCCGCCTTCTGGATGTTATCAAGGACGAGTTCGAGCGTCAGGGCCGCAGCGACATAAATGCCATACAGGCGCTGCTCCTGTTCAATATCGGCGATGCCGAGCTGACGGCGGGGGAATTGCGCTCGCGCGGTTACTATCTCGGCTCCAACGTCTCCTACAACCTCAAGAAGCTCGTCGATCTGGGCTTCATCCATCATCAGCGCTCGCGCGTCGACCGCCGGTCGGTACGCGTCAGCCTGACCGACAAGGGCCGGGAAGTGGCGGAGGTGGTCTCCAGGCTCTATGATCGACATATCGGCTCGATCGAGCAGGTGGGCGGCATCAAGGCGGAGGAGTTCCGCCAGATGAACCGGGCCCTGCAGCGGCTCGACCGCTTCTGGAACGACACCATCGCCTACCGCATGTGACCGATGCCGTTTGAGGCCGGGGGCGACCGGTCAGAAAGAGGCAACATTTTTAAACCGGCGTCCAGCAGGGCGCCGGTCTTTTGTTGCTTATCAGCCACGGTGAGCGAACGTATTTCGTTTACGTGGGAAGGCGTCACGCTAATAACATAATTGCCTACAAATGGGTCCATATCACCGCGTCTTGGCAACGAGCGGTGATCCCTTGTCGGCTTTGTCCGTGCGAGGGTTCTTGCACCGATTGGCGAAAAATTAACGCTGTTTCCGCAAGCTTGGGTTTGAAACGCCGAGAGTTGCCGTGATGATGAGGGTTGTCTGATGAAGACCAGTCGCCGAATGTTTCTGGGCGGAGCAGGAGCCGCCGCGGCAGCGGCTTTTTCCGGCTCGGCGCAGGCTCAGAATTTTCTCGAAGCGGTCATCAACGCACCACGCCGGGGCGCTTGGCAGGACCAGTTTGACGCCCAGGTCAGTGCCGGCGGCGAGGTATCTTCCACACTGCCCGTGCTCAGCCCGCAGACGGTTGGCTTCGTGGAGCGTGCGATCGCCGATTATTCCACGATCGTGGCGAGCGGCGGGTGGCCCACGGTGCCCGCCACGAAGAAGCTGCAGATCGGTGTCATCGATCCGGATGTGGAAATCCTTCGCCGCAGGCTGATGATCTCGGGCGACCTTTCGACGCGGGCTGGCCTGTCTCCGGCCTTCGATACCTATGTCGATGCGGCTTTGAAGCGGTTTCAGGCCCGTCACGGTCTGCCGGCTGACGGTGTAACAGGGCAGTACACCTATTCGGCGCTCAACGTCTCTGCACCTGTCCGGCTAGGGCAGCTCCAGACCAATCTCGGTCGCCTGCGCGACCTTACTTCCAAGCCGCTTGGCGACCGCTACGTGATGGTCAACATTCCCGCCGCCTCGATCGAGGCGGTCGAGAACGGCCGCGTTGTGTTGCGCCATACAGCTATCGTCGGCAAGGTAGACCGTCAGACCCCGATCCTTTCTTCCAAAATCAACGAGATCATTCTCAATCCGTACTGGAACGCGCCGGTTTCCATCGTGCGCCGCGACATCATTCCGCTGATGCGGAAGAACCCGAACTATCTGCGCGACAACAACATCCGCATGATCGCGCCGGACGGCTCCGAGGTGGATCCGCTGACGGTCGACTGGTCCACGGATGAAGCCACGCGCTATCGCTTCCGCCAGGATCCCGGCAAGATCAATGCGATGGCGACGATAAAGATCAACTTTCCCAACCCGCACGCCGTCTATATGCACGACACGCCGGAGAAGAATCTGTTCCGCGATCAAGAACGTTTCCATTCTTCGGGCTGCGTGCGCGTGCAGAATGTGCGCGACCTCGTCACATGGATCCTGCGCGACACGCCCGGCTGGGACCGCCGCCAGATCGAGACGACGATCCAAACTCAGGAAGACGTGCATATTCCGGTCGCCAATCCCGTGCCGGTCTACTTCGTCTATCTTTCCGCCTGGTCGACGGGCGACGGCGTCGTGCATTTCCGCGACGACATCTACGGGCTCGACGGCGCATCGGAACTGCAGATTTCGACCGCCCTGTAGCGGGCTGCGATTTCAGGCCCGCATGAGACCCGCATGAAAAGAGGGATGACACGGCGGGCTTGAAGGCAGGCGCGAGCGCATTCGCCGCTCTCCGACGGGTGAGCGGCCGCCATTCGCGTGGATCGCCAGAGCTGGCGCGCATCTTGTCGGCGGCATGTCCCTTGCGGCAAAAAATGCGTGCAGGGCGTGGTTGCGCTGTGCGAAAAATGCTAAGGGGCGCTTGGCTCCGCCACATGTCCGTCAATTCATGCAAGGGATGTCACTGCCATGGCACACGCGTCCGCCGCAGCGGTCGAGACAGAGAACTTTTTCTCTAAGCCGCTCGAAGAAGCCGATCCCGAAATTTTTGCGACCATTCGCAATGAACTGGGTCGGCAGCGGGACGAGATTCAGCTCATTGCATCGGAAAACATCGTTTCGCGTGCGGTCATGGAGGCTCAGGGTACGGTCCTGACCAACAAATATGCCGAAGGTTATCCCGGTCGCCGCTATTATGGCGGCTGCCAATTTGTCGACGTCATCGAGGGACTGGCGATCGAGCGGGCCAAGAAGCTGTTCCGCTGCGAATTCGCCAATGTTCAGCCTAATTCCGGCAGCCAGATGAATCAGGCCGTGTTTCTGGCGCTGCTGCAGCCGGGCGACACCTTCATGGGGCTTGATCTCAACGCCGGCGGCCATCTGACGCACGGCTCGCCCGTCAACATGTCCGGAAAATGGTTCAACGTGGTTTCCTACGGGGTGCGCCGGGACGACCACCTTCTCGACATGGAAGAGGTTGAGCGGCTGGCGCATGAGCATAAGCCCAAGCTGATCCTGGCCGGTGGAACGGCCTATTCGCGCATTTGGGACTGGAAGCGGTTCCGCGAGATCGCTGATTCGGTCGGCGCGTATCTGATGGTCGATATGGCGCATATCGCCGGCCTCGTGGCGGGAGATGTCCACCCCTCGCCGCTGCCGCATGCCCATGTGGTGACCACGACCACGCACAAGTCGTTGCGCGGGCCACGCGGCGGCATGATCCTCACCAACGACGAGGAGATCGCCAAGAAGATCAACTCCGCCGTGTTCCCCGGTCTGCAGGGCGGTCCGCTGATGCATGTCATCGCGGCCAAGGCGGTCGCGCTCGGCGAGGCGCTGGAGCCGGAGTTCAAGGCGTATGCGCAGCAGGTGGTGGCGAATGCCCGCGCGCTCGCCGCGAGCCTGCAGGAGACGGGCCTCGATATCGTCTCCGGCGGCACGGACAACCACCTGATGCTGGTCGACCTGCGCCCCAAGAACGCCACCGGAAAGCGCGCCGAGGCGGCACTTGGCCGCGCCAACATCACCTGCAACAAGAACGGCATCCCCTTCGATCCGGAAAAGCCCTTCATCACCTCCGGCATCCGGCTTGGCACGCCGGCAGGCACCACGCGCGGCTTCGGCGTTGTAGAATTCGGCCAGATTGGCAAGCTGATCGCCGAAGTGTTGGATGGGTTGAAGAGTGCGAATTCCGATGAGGGCAACCGGGCTGTGGAAGAAGCGGTGAAGAAGAAAGTCCTGGCGCTTACTGAACGTTTCCCGCTCTATCCCTATCTTGGCTAGGTCCGCTGTTGTAAGATCGCGAAGCCTGACATGCGCTGCCCGTATTGCCAATCCGAGGATACCCAGGTGAAGGATTCACGGCCCGCTGAGGACGGCGCGGCCATCCGCCGCCGCCGCGCATGCCCGGACTGCGGCGGCCGTTTCACCACCTTCGAGCGGGTGCAGCTTCGCGATCTTACCGTCGTGAAGCGATCTGGTCGCAAGGTCCCCTTCGACCGGGACAAGCTGCTCCGCTCCTTCGATATCGCGCTCAGGAAGCGCAATGTCGATCCCGAGCGCGTGGAGCGGGCGGTGACGGGCATCGTGCGCCAGCTCGAAAGCTCCGGCGAGAGCGAGATACCTTCGGGTGAGATCGGCTTGCTCGTCATGGAGGCACTGAAATCGCTCGATGACGTGGCCTATGTGCGCTACGCCTCCGTCTACCGCAATTTCCGCGAGGCCAAGGACTTCCAGGACGTGCTGGGCGAACTTCGGGGCGGAGGAGCGGACGGAGAATAGCCGGCCGATGCAGGGCGCATCCTTCTCGCCGCATGACGACCAGCGCTACATGGCCGCAGCGATAAGGCTTTCGCGGCGGCATCTTGGCCTCACCGGCACCAATCCTTCGGTGGCAACGCTCCTGGTGCGCGATGACGGCATCGGGCCCTACATCGTCGGGCGTGGCGTGACTACGGTTGGCGGTCGTCCCCATGCGGAACCGCAGGCGCTCGACGAAGCGGGGGAGCGCGCGCGCGGCGCGGTTGCCTATGTCACGCTGGAGCCCTGTGCTCATCATGGCCGCACGCCGCCTTGCGCGGAGGCGCTCATTCGGGCGGGAGTGGCCCGCGTTGTGGGTGCTGCGCGCGATCCGGACCCGCGCGTGAGCGGCCGGGGCTATGCCATGCTGCGCGCCGCCGGCATCGAGGTGACGGAAGGCGTGCTGGCGGAAGAAGCCGCCGATCTTCTGAAAGCCTATCTCACCCGGTCAACGAAGAAACGGCCGGAAGTGATTCTGAAGCTTGCTCTTTCGAACGATGGTAAGATTGGCATCCAAGGCGAGGGCCAGGTGCCGATCACCGGTGAAATTGCACGGCGGCAGGTGCATGTTATGCGCGCGGAGGCCGACGCCATTCTGGTCGGCATTGGCACCGCGCTAGTCGACGACCCGTTGCTGACCTGCCGTCTGCCGGGGCTTTCCGCGCGCTCGCCGGCACGGATCGTGCTCGACCGACTCTTGCGGCTGCCCATCGATTCTCAGCTGGTCCGCTCCGCCAAGGAGGTTCCGCTGTTCCTCGCCGCCGGAGGAGAGGCGGACCCGGCACGCCGCGCGATGCTGAAGGAGGCAGGCGCTGAATTTCTCGCCGTCGAGGCGATGGACGGCCAGATCGCCTTGCCGGAGCTTCTGGACGACCTTGCCGCGCGCGGCTTTTCAAGCCTTCTCGTCGAGGGTGGAGCCAGCACGGCAGCCGCATTCCTTGCGGAGGGGCTGGTCGACCGGCTCTGCCTTTTTATTAGCCCCGGGTCGATCGGCGCGCGCGGGATTGCCGCGCCCGTCGATCCCGATCATATACCTTCCGGCTTTCGCCTGCTTCGGCAGGCGAGCTTCGGAGAAGATCACTATTTCGAATATGTGAGGGCGGATTGATGTTTACGGGCATTGTCACGGATGTCGGAACGGTCCGTTCAATCCAGCCCTTGCGGGAGGGGCTCCGGCTGCGCATCGAGACGAATTACGATCCGGCAACGATTGATATCGGCGCCTCCATCGCCTGCTCGGGCGTATGTCTGACGGTGGTCGCTCTGCCCGAGCAGGGGGCGAACAGCCGCTGGTTCGAGGTGGAGGCATGGGAAGAAGCGTTGCGCCTGACCACCGTGGCGGAGTGGCGCGAGGGCACACGGATCAACCTCGAACGGGCGCTGAAGGTGGGCGACGAGCTTGGCGGCCATATCGTCTCGGGCCATGTGGACGGCATGGCGGAGATTGTCGATCGCCGAGAGGAAGGCGACGCGATACGATTCGTGATCGAGGCTCCCGCCGAGCTGGCGAAATTCATCGCGCCGAAGGGATCGGTCGCGCTCGATGGTACGTCGCTCACGGTGAACCGGGTTGAAGGCAACCGCTTCGACGTGCTGGTCATCCAGCACACCCTTGCCGTAACTACCTGGGGCGAACGGCAGGCGGGCGACCGGGTGAATTTCGAAGTCGATATGATGGCCCGTTATGCCGCGCGGCTTGCGGAGGCGAGCCAAGAAGCCTAATAGCAACGGCCTCACAGATCGATCGCTTGCAGGTCTGGGACCGTTCAGGAATGGTCCCCGGGTCAAGCTCGAGGGTGATGGGGACAGGGAGGTTTTTGTCGGCCCGTTGGTCGGGAATGGCGGAATGCTTCCCACGTCCTCATTCTTCAGCTTGACCATGCGGAACTGTGCCTGAGCATAGCCATCCGCGGGCGGCGGCCGAAACCGGGGCCGTTTCATGGAGCGTCGTCGCTGACAAGGAGCAACCATGACGACCAACGACCTTCGCCTCCTTATCGTCGAGGCGCGTTTTTATGACCACCTTTCCGATGGCCTGCTAGCCGGGGCTGAGGCCGCGCTCAAGAAGGCAGGTGCGTCCTATGACGTGGTGACCGTGCCAGGCGCGCTGGAGATTCCCGCGGCTATCGCCTTCGCCCACGCCGCGGCAGAAAAGGGCGGAACCGCCTATGACGGCTTTGTGGCGCTCGGCTGCGTGATCCGTGGCGAGACCTATCACTTCGATGTGGTGGCAAATGAATCGAGCCGCGGATTGACGGATCTTGCTGTGTCGCACAAGCTTGCAATCGGCAATGGTATCCTGACGGTGGAAAACGAGGCGCAGGCTCTCGCACGAATCGAAAAGAGCGAGGGCTCGAACGCTCCTGGCGGCAAGGGATATGCGGCTGCGGAAGCGGCCCTGCGCATGATCGCGCTGAAAAAACAACTGGGAGTTTGACGTGGCGGATCCCGATCATGCCGGCAAACCGGCTGGCGTCCGTCCTGCCAACAAGCGCGGCGCCGCAAGGCTAGCCGCCGTTCAGGCGCTCTACCAGATGGACGTGGCAGGCACCGGCCTTTTGGAAACCACTGCCGAATACGAGGCCTTCCGCTTGGGCCGCGAGATCGACGGCCAGACCTATCGCGAGGCCGACGCCCAGTGGTTTCGTGCTATTCTGGCCGGCGTGGTGGAGAACCAGAAGATCATCGACCCGATCATCCGACAGTCGCTGACGGAAGACTGGCCGCTTTCGCGCCTCGATTCAACGCTGCGTGCCATCCTGCGCGCGGGCGTCTATGAGTTGATGAAACGCAAGGACGTTCCGGTTCCCGTGGCCGTCTCCGAATATGTCGACATCGCCAAGGCGTTCTACGGAGAGGAGGAAGAACCGAAGCTCGTCAACGCGGTGCTTGACCGCGTAGCCCGCCGCGTGCGCGGCGAGGGCAGGGGACGGGATCGGCGGTGAGCCAAGGCGCGGCCTATCGGGAAGCCCGGCGGACCGCGCTTATCTTCGCGGCCTCACAGGCGATCGTCGGTTCCAGTGCCACCATTGCCATTTCGATGGGCGCGCTGGCGGGAAGCTACCTGCTCGAAGCCGACAAGTCGCTCGCTACCGCGCCTGTGACCGGCTACACGGTCGGCGTGGCCATCAGTGCATTGCCCGCCGCAATGCTGATGCGGCTGGTGGGGCGGAGCAACGGTTTTATTTCCGGCGCGGGTGTGACGGCCTTGGGCGGTGTGGTCGCGACGGGCGCCCTCTTTCAGATGAATTTCTGGCTGTTTGCCTTCGGCATGCTGCTGATCGGCGCGGGCAATGCCTTCGTCCAGCAATACCGGTTTGCGGCGGCCGACAACGCACCGGCCGACTTCAAGCCGCGAGCGATCTCCTGGGTACTGGGCGGCGGCATCTTCGCGGCCATCATCGGGCCGCAGGTGGCGATCCATACGCGTGAACTGTTCGCGCCCATCATGTTTGCCGGCGCCTTCGCCGGTGTTGTCGGCCTCGCCGCCATCGGGGCGGTCATTCTTTCCTTTTTGCGCCTTGCAAAAGATGACGTGCCCGCTGAGACCGTTCAGGACAATGAGCCCGCTCGCCCTCTTTTGCAGATCCTCCTTCAGCCCCGCTTCCTCGTCGCTCTCTTGAGCGGTGTCAGCGCCTTTGCGCTGATGAGTTTCATCATGACCGGCGCACCGCTCGCCATGGTGGGCTGCGGTTTCTCACCCGACGAAGCTACTCTCGGAATCTCCTGGCATGTGATGGCGATGTATGGGCCGAGCTTCATTACCGGCGGCCTGATCGCCCGCTTTGGCAAGGAGACGGTGGTGGCTGCAGGCCTTCTTCTGCTTGCCGCTTGCGGCGCGGTCGCGCTCTCCGGAATCGCCCTGTGGCAGTTCTGGCTGGCGCTCATCCTGCTCGGCGTGGGCTGGAACTTCGGCTTTATCGGCGCCACGGCCATGGTGGCCGAATGCTACCGCCCGGCGGAAAAGAACAAGGTCCAGGGCACGCATGATTTCATACTGTTTTCCACAGTGGCTTTTGCTTCGCTGATGTCAGGGCGCGTCTACAATGCGCTCGGCTGGGAATGGCTTAACTGGATTGTCTTCCCGGTGGTGGGATTCTGTCTTTTCCTGCTTGGGCTTCTCGCCTTGCGCCGGCGGTGGCTGAAGGCGGCCTGACGGCATTTCTTGCGTCAAGCGAGATTCGAAGCGGCTCTTACTGTCCGCCGCCGCTCCCATTTCTTGGGCCGCTTATGAAACAAGCGCACCGGTAAACAGACGAAAATGGTGCAATAGACGACAAAACCTTGACCTTGCGCGATGTCTTTCGCATAAGCGCTCGGTTAAGGTCGCGGCGCGATCCGCCGGCGGCCTTTCTCTAGGCCCGGGAGGGGTTCCAGCGGGCCGAAATCAAGGGATAATTGGCAATGACTATGCTTTACGTCGTCATCGCCTGCGGCCTGCTTTCCGTACTTTACGCCGTCTGGGCGACGCAATCGGTCCTTGCGGCCGATCAGGGAAATGCGCGCATGCAGGAGATCGCCGGCGCGATTCGGGAAGGCGCGCAGGCTTATCTTACCCGCCAGTACACAACCATCTCCATCGTCGGCGTGATCGTGTTTCTCCTGGCCTGGTGGCTGCTGACCGCTGCGGCGGCCGTTGGCTTTCTGATCGGCGCCGTGCTTTCGGGCGCTGCAGGCTTCATCGGCATGCATGTTTCGGTGCGCGCCAATGTTCGCACGGCGCAGGCTGCTTCGGGCAGCCTCGCAGCGGGGCTGGACATCGCCTTCAAGTCGGGCGCAATCACTGGCCTTTTGGTGGCGGGCCTGGCGCTCCTCGGCGTGTCCGTCTATTTCTGGGTGCTGACGGGGCCGATGGGCTTTGAGCCCACGGACCGCACGGTGGTTGATGCGCTGGTTGCGCTCGGCTTCGGCGCCTCCCTGATCTCGATTTTCGCGCGTCTTGGCGGCGGCATCTTCACCAAGGGTGCCGATGTGGGCGGTGACCTTGTGGGCAAGGTTGAAGCGGGTATTCCGGAGGACGATCCGCGCAACCCCGCCACCATTGCGGACAATGTGGGCGACAATGTCGGCGACTGCGCCGGCATGGCGGCCGACCTGTTCGAGACCTATGTGGTCACCGTCGTGGCCACGATGGTTCTGGCCTCGATCTTCTTCACCGGTTCGGACGCGGTCACCCTAATGCTCTTCCCGCTGGCGATCGGTGCGGCCTGCGTGGTCACCTCGATCATCGGCACCTTCTTCGTGAAGCTCGGCTCCAACAATTCCATCATGGGCGCGCTTTACAAGGGGTTCTGGGCAACGGCGATCCTTTCGGTGGTCGCGCTGGCGCTTCTCGTCTGGCTCTGGCTGGGCGGCGGCACCGAGTTCTCGGCCAGCGACGGCTCGTCCTTTACCGCCGCAAAACTCTTCGTATGCGGCTTGGTCGGGCTGGTGGTCACCGGCCTCATCATCTGGATCACGGAATACTACACGGGCGTCGGCTACCGGCCGGTCCGCTCGATCGCCCAAGCTTCCGTCACGGGGCACGGCACGAACGTCATCCAGGGCTTGGCGGTCTCTTTGGAGGCGACCGCGCTGCCCGCCATCGTCATCGTGGGCGGCATTCTGGTGAGCTACAATCTTGCCGGCCTCTTCGGCATCGCCATCGCGGTCACGACAATGCTGGCGCTGGCCGGCATGGTGGTGGCGCTCGACGCTTTCGGCCCCGTCACCGACAATGCAGGCGGCATCGCCGAAATGTCTGACCTGCCGGGCGAGGTTCGCCAGACCACGGACGCGCTCGACGCGGTGGGCAACACGACCAAGGCCGTCACCAAGGGCTACGCCATCGGCTCGGCAGGTCTGGGCGCGCTGGTGCTTTTCGCAGCCTATACGGAAGACCTCAAGTTCTTCTCCGAGAATGCCGCGCCAGGCACCTTCTTCGATGGCGTGACGGTCGATTTCGCCCTGTCCAACCCGTATGTGGTGGTGGGGCTTCTCTTCGGCGGTCTGCTGCCCTTCCTGTTCGGCGGCCTGTCCATGACGGCCGTCGGCCGTGCCGGTGGCGCCATCGTTGAGGAGGTGCGCCGGCAGTTCCGCGAGAAGCCCGGCATCATGGAGGGCAAGGACAAGCCCGACTACAGCCGTGCGGTCGATCTTCTGACCCGGGCCGCGATCAAGGAAATGATCGTTCCTTCGCTTTTGCCGGTCCTGTCGCCCTTGGTGGTCTTCGCGGTGATCTACCTCATCGGTGGCAAGAACGAGGCGCTCGCCGCCCTTGGCGCCATGCTGCTCGGTGTGATCGCCACGGGGCTTTTCGTCGCCATCTCCATGACGGCGGGCGGTGGCGCCTGGGACAATGCCAAGAAGTCCTTCGAGGACGGCTTCATCGACAAGGACGGCGTGAAGCATGAGAAGGGCTCGGAAGCGCACAAGGCTTCCGTCACCGGCGATACGGTCGGCGACCCCTACAAGGACACGGCTGGTCCGGCGGTGAATCCGATGATCAAGATCACGAACATCATCGCGCTTCTGCTACTGGCGGTGCTGGCGCACTGACGGCAGGCAAAACCAAAACACCGAAAGGCCCGCCTCCCAGCGGGCCTTTTTGCTGGCAAAATTTCCTGAAAGCGAAAGGCGGCTTACCGCACCTGGTCAAGCAGGCGCTTGCATTCCAGAAGATCGAACAAAGTCTCTTGCAGAAGCGCCCGATTGTCGCGTGAAAGCCGGCCATCGTCTGCTGCGACCGGACCATCCTCCTCGCGGCCGAGGCCGAAAAAGCGGCTTCGCGGCTTCACCTTCGGCTTGCCGATGACAAGTTCCTCCTCGGAAGCCGCTGCGTTCTTCTCGGCTAGCTTCTGCTGCGCAATCGCCTCCACGGCGGCCATGTCGCCGCGGCCGATGGCGATGACGAACTGATTGCCATTCTCACGCAGGAGCTTTTGCACGCCCTTGATCGTATAGCCCTGATCATAGAGCATGTGACGGATGCCCTTGATCAGCTCCACGTCCTGCGGGCGGTAATAGCGACGGCCGCCGCCGCGCTTCATGGGCTTGATCTGTGAAAAGCGCGTCTCCCAGAAACGCAGCACATGCTGCGGCAGGTCGAGCTCCTCGGCGACCTCACTGATGGTGCGGAATGCGTCCGGGCTCTTTTCCATCCCGTGTTCACCTCCTGGCCGGCGATTCGTTTCTCATTCAACAAACCGGAATGCCACATGACAAGGTGGCTCAAACCGGATCTGTTGCCGCCGGGCCTGGAAGGATCAGGCTTTCTTTTCAGCCTTCTTCTCGGCCTTGCGTGCCTGATGCGCACGCAGAATCCGGTTTTTCAGCACATTGGACGCCTTGAACGTCATAACCCGGCGGGGCAGGATCGGCACTTCCTCGCCGGTTTTCGGGTTGCGGCCGACGCGCTCATTCTTGTGGCGCACCTGAAACGTGGCAAAGGAAGAAAGCTTGACGGTCTCTCCGCGAACAATCGCGTCGCAAACCTCCTGAAGCACCATTTCGACGATCTGAGCCGATTCCGTACGCGAGAGTCCGACCTTGCGGTAGACGGCCTCCGCCAAATCGGCCCGTGTCACCGTCTTTCCCCCCATCCGACCATCCAACCGTTCGAAACTATTGAAAATACACGCGACGGCGCGACGTTAAGAAATTGGGCGGGCCAGGTCAAGAACCCGATTCGGCTAGGACCCGATCAATTATTTTACCATCTAAGCAACACAGCACCCCAGGTGAAGCCGCCGCCCATCGCCTCCAGAAGCACGAGATCGCCGCGTTTGATCTTGCCCTGACCGGTGGCATGAGCCAGTGCGAGCGGCACTGAGGCGGCTGACGTGTTGCCGTGGAGATCGACCGTCACGACCACCTTTTCCTCGGCAATGCCAAGCTTGCGCGCGGAGGCGTCGATGATTCGCTTGTTGGCCTGATGGGGCACGAACCAGTCGATTTCCTCGGCGGTAATGTCCGCCTTCCGGAAAACATCCTCGATCACATCGGTGATCATGCCCACCGCATGTTTGAAGACCTCGCGGCCCTGCATGCGCAGATGGCCGACCGTTCCGGTGGTGGAAGGCCCGCCGTCCACATAGAGCTTGTCCTTCTGCGAGCCGTCGGAGCGCAGGGCGGAGGCTAGAACGCCACGATCCTCCATCGTGCCGCTACCCTCGATCGCTTCCAGCACCACCGCGCCTGCGCCATCGCCGAAGAGCACGCAGGTGGTGCGGTCCGTCCAGTCGAGAATGCGCGAGAAGGTCTCGGAGCCGATCACTAGCGCGCGCCGCAACCCGCCACCGCGCAGATAAGCATCCGCCGTGCTGATGGCATAGACGAAGCCCGAGCAAACGGCCTGCATGTCAAAGGCGAAGCCATGCGCCATTCCGAGCCGGTTCTGGATTTCTACAGCGGTGGCGGGAAAGGTGTTGTTGGGCGTCGATGTGGCAAGCACGATGAAGTCGATATCGGCGGGTCCCAAGCCTGCATTGGCCAGTGCATCGCGCGCGGCCGCCTCGCCCAGGGAAGCCGTGGTCTCGTCCGCGCCCGCGATGTACCGCTGGCGTATCCCGGTTCTCTGAACGATCCATTCGTCCGAGGTATCGACAAGCGACTCGAACTCCTTGTTTGTCATAACGCGGCGGGGCAGCGCCGAGCCCACTCCGACGACGGCGGACCTGATCATCATGCTTTCCTATGCATCGGACACCGCGCCGACGGCCAGCATCGGCCTGCGGGCGTGATAGAGGTCTAGCGTGGCGCGCGTCTTGTCGAAGACGCCGCTGCGAATCATCTCGTAGCCGAGTTCGACCGCCGCCGCAAAGCCTTCCTCGTCCGCGGCGCCGTGGCTCTTGATGACGATGCCTTTCAGGCCGAGAAAGACCCCGCCATTGATCTTGCGCACATCCATCTTCTCACGGAGCCGCTGGAAGGCGCCGCGCGCGAACAGATAGCCGATCCGCGCCATGAGAGTGCGGCTCATGGCGGCGCGCAGATATTCAGCGATCTGGCGCGCCGTTCCCTCCGCGGCCTTGAGCGCGATATTGCCGGAAAAACCTTCGGTGACCACCACGTCCACCGTGCCCTTACCGATGTCGTCGCCCTCCACGAAGCCGCGATAGTCTATGGTCTCCAGCGCCGCCTCGCGCAGCATGCGCCCGGCTTCCTTGACCTCCTCCTGGCCCTTGATCTCCTCCACGCCCACATTGAGAAGGCCAACCGTCGGGCGCTCGATGTCGAACAGGGCGTTGGCCATGGCCGCGCCCAATATCGCGAAATCGACAAGCTGCTGGGCATCGGCGCCGATGGTGGCGCCCACGTCGAGCACAATGCTTTCGCCGCGTATGGTCGGCCAGATCGCTGCTATGGCCGGGCGCTCGATGTCCGCCATCGTCCGCAGGCAGAATTTCGACATGGCCATCAGAGCGCCGGTGTTGCCGGCCGAGATGCAGGCGTCGGCATCGCCGGTCTTGACTGCCTCGATCGCCTTCCACATCGAGGATTTCCAGCGCCCCTGGCGAAGCGCTTGGCTGGGCTTGTCGTCCATGCGCACGGCGACGTCGCAATGCACGAAGTCGCTCACCTCCCGAAGCCGGGGCAGTCGATCGAGCACCGGGCGGACAGCCTCCTCGCGGCCGAAGATCACAAAACGCGCATCTGGCCGCCGCTCGGCGACCCTGAGAAGGCTCGGTAGGACGACCTCCGGCCCGTGGTCGCCGCCCATTGCGTCGATCGATATGCGTATCACGCTTTATTGCCTCAATTTATACAACGAACGAAACCCGAAAAGTCCGGCGAAAATAGCGCTTTTGCGCAACCGCACAACCTGCTTTCGTCCACAGGCTTTTCACCTCCCGTTGCGCAGCCTCATGAGCGCTTCCTGCAGCGGTCCGGCAGCGGCTTCCTCGGGCGGTTCCGCTGTGATGTCGAACGCCGCTCCTTCCTTTCTGGGGTAGGGATCGATTCCAAGGGCGAAAAACTCCTCAGCCAGCGCGCCCAGATCGATCGTGTCGCCGGAAAATGTCTCCGGCAGGTCAGCGCCTTCAGGCTCGATGACGATCTCGCCGCTCTCCCCCTCGATTCGGGCGAGCTTCGATCCCTCGGGGATGAAAACAGCGGAAATCTCCTCGTCGACTCGCGCCGCGAGCGGCTCAAGAGTTACCACGCAGGCCTGCGTCATGTCGGCTGTTACCCTGCCGGTCACCCGCACACCGTCGCCCCTCCATGGCCGTACCAGAAGTTCGGTCGAGAAAAATTCAACTGAAAGAAGGCCGTGGGTACGGGCAAGGGCGACCCGCTGCGCCGTGTCGGCCTCCATGGTGATGGTGATACCCTTCGCGGGAAGACGGCTGACGTTCAGCTCATAGGAAACGGGGCTGGTGACAGGGTCACGGGCCATGGTCAATCTCCTGCGGCAAGGGCGCGAAGCGAAGCCTGCCGGCCAGAATCTCCTCATCGGCGAGCCCGGCGAGCGACCGGTGGGCTTCCAGCACGTGGTTTGCCAGCGCGGCCGCCTCTTCCCATACCGCGCGATCGGGCGCAATGTTCCTGTGCAATGCGGAGGCGAGGGCAAGGGCGTCGGCCGCATCCACTGCAGCTCCGTAGGCATTGAGCCTTCCGTAGAACATGCGGGCGAGCTTCTTCATACGCTTCGGTACGCCGAGATCGCCCACGCCGAGCTCCCGCAGCGAATGATCCACCTCGAGGAAGAAGAGGTCGGTCACTTCCTGTGAGAGCTCCTTCGGCGCCCCGCTGGTGCCGCTCTGGCGCATGCGGTGAAGAAACAGGAACATGAAGAGTGACAGCATCTCGAAGCGTCCCAGCGGCGTGTCGGGCACACCCCAGTCGGCGTAAAGCGGCGGCCGCCGTGCCGCTGCCACGATTTCTCCGTAGAGCGCCTCCACCACGAGGCGGCGGTCGCGCCGGCGCGCGCCGGAAAGCCATTGAAACATGACGGGCGCCTCCTTCGACTGGTTGGGGTCCGGTTGCATCGGCGCGAAAGCTGGTTTACCGGTTTTGCCGGGCTACGCAAAGGGCTGGACCCGGCTTTGCCGGGCTACGCAAAGGGCTGGACCCGGCTTTGCCGGGCGGGTCGATCAGGGAGATGTCGTTGCGGGTGCGGAAAATCAAGACCAACGGTGCCTGCCGGGCAGTGCTTGCCGCTGCGATCGGCGGCGTGCTGCTTTCAGGATGCGGCAGTGTGGGCTCGACCCTCGGTGGAAGCGAGACCCTGACCCATGGCTTCGTCATCGACGAGGAGGCGCTGGAACTTGTTCCGGTTGGCTCCAGCCGGGAGCAGGTGCTGCTTGCGCTCGGCACGCCGTCCACCACAGCGACCTTCGACAACGAGGTCTTCTACTACATTTCTCAGAAGCGGGTGCGGGGCGCGGCCTTCATGCGGCCGAAACTGGTCGAGCAGCAGGTGCTGGCCGTCTATTTCGGTGACGACGAGCGCGTCCGGCAGATCGCTCACTACGGGCTCAAGGACGGCAAGGTGTTCGACTTCATCTCACGGACGACGCCTACAGGTGGCCGCGAAGTCAACTTCCTGCAACAGGTCATTGCAGGTGTCGCGTCTGGTGCCCCGCCGTCCAATCCGCTCGGTGCGCCGTAGGACAGCAGAATATGACAGAGACAATAAAACCCTCCCCGCCGGGGAGGGTTGGCACAGTAGGGAGAAAACCGCTCCCGGCGGTCTAAGCCTTTGCGGGGCGCCGGGAGCAGTCGGCGTTCAGGATTCCCGCACAGCCTTATTGTGCAGGCTGGGTAGGACTGGCTCCGCCCATGTCGGTCGGCTCCGACGACGGAACGGTGACCGTTCCACCTGCGTCGCTGCCGCCCTGAGGCGGAGCAGAACCGCCGCCGTCGCAAGCGGCGAGCGCAAGAAGCAGAACCCCTGCGATCGATCCGATAAGTGTCCTCATTGTCATATCCCTCTTTTTTGACCTGGCCGGCAAGGGCAGCGAACTCGTACGGCGAAAGATCGCCGCTGCCGTCCGCATCCGCGGCCTTTGCTCCCGCCCCAGTTGTCTTTCTGCATGAGCAGGACTACTCAAGGGGAAGTGGAGAGCAATTTTGCAAAATGAAGTAATTTTACAAATAGATTATACCAAATCTATGTACCATTACGTGAGATAACTTATTGTGATCGTTTGCGATTCTAGCAAGAAGATAAAGCGTGCACGGAAAATGTTAATGTTAGTCATGCTCCTGTGAGCGGGTATTGTAACCCCTGATCCGACAGCTCTTCCCGAATGAGTCAGCACTACCGCGTGGCGGAACATACAGCCGGCCGCGCGCGTTTAGAGCGGTTCTGTTGATGGAGAGTACCGTGGCGCCCCGGGCAACCTGGAAAGGTTATCTCAAGATTTCCGAACTCACGGTGCCGGTTGCGCTTTACGCCGGTGCCACCACTTCACAGCGCGTCTCCTTCCATGTGCTTAACCGCAAAACCGGCAACCGCGTCCATCGAGAGTATATCGACGAGGAAACGGAGGAGCCGGTAGAGCGCGACGCGCAGGTGAAAGGCTATGATGCGGGCGACGACCGATATGTCGTCCTGGAGCCGGAAGAGATCGCCGAGACGATTCCGGAAAGCGACAAGACCATCCGGATCGAAGCATTTCTGCCTCTGGACGAGGTGGACACCGCCTATTTCGACCGGCCCTATTACATCGCGCCCACGGGACCCGTGGGCGCCGATTCCTTCGCGGTGATCCGCGAGGGCATGCGGCGGAAGAAGGTTGCCGCCTTCGCGCGTGCGGTTCTCTTCCGGCGTGTGCGCCCACTGCTGCTGCGCCCGGATGGGCCCGGGCTTGTCGCCAACACTCTCAATTTCGACTACGAAGTGCGCCCCGCTGAGACCGTCTTCGAGGATCTACCCGATCTGAAGATCGAGAGCGAGATGCTCGATCTTGCCAGATACATCATCGAGACCAAGCAGGGCGACTTCGATCCGCGTGCCTTCGACGACCGCTACGACCAGGCGCTGGCGGAGTTGGTCAAGGCGAAGCTGGAGGGGAGGGAGATCGAGCTGCCGAAGCCGCCTAAGGAGACGAAGGTGGTGAACCTGATGGATGCCTTGCGCAGAAGCGCTGAAGCCAGCGGCGGGAAGGCACCGAAGAAGGCGCGCGCCGACAAAACGAAAAAGACCGCGTCCGCGCGGCGCCGCAAGGCAGGCTGATGGCGCTGACCGCCTACCGCAAGAAGCGGGACTTTGCCGCTACGCCAGAGCCGCGCGGCAGGGCGAAAAAGAAGCCCCAAGGGGGCGACAGCTACGTCATCCAGAAGCACGCCGCTCGGCGCCTCCACTACGATCTGCGCCTGGAGATGGACGGCGTTCTGAAGAGCTGGGCGGTCGCCAAGGGGCCTAGCCTGGTGCCGGGCGAGAAGCGGCTCGCCGTCCATGTGGAGGATCATCCGCTGGAATATGGTGACTTCGAAGGCACCATTCCCAAAGGGGAGTACGGCGGCGGCACGGTGATCATCTGGGACCGGGGGCGCTGGTCTCCCATCGGGGATGCGAAGAAGGGCTACGCCAAGGGGCATCTCGGTTTCGAGATCCATGGCGAGAAGCTGCGCGGGCGGTGGCACCTTGTACGCATGGCGAAGAAGCCGCGCGAGGAGAAGGAAAACTGGCTTCTGATCAAGGGCGATGACGAATTTGCCCGCGACGAACGGGCCCCGGACATTCTCGAGGAACGTCCCGAATCGGTGAAGACGGGGCGAATGATCGAGGATGTCGAGGGAGAGGCGCCGGGCTGGTCGTCGAGAACGGGACGCATAGAGCGGCCGTCGGTGGACAAGCTCCCGCTGCCCAAGCGCGCGAGGAAGGCCGGATATCCGGGCTTCATCGAGCCGGCACTGGCTTCGCCCAGGAACACGCCGCCATCCGGCACGAAATGGCTGCACGAAATCAAGTTCGACGGCTATCGCCTGCAGGCTCATATCCGCGGCAATGCGGTCAAGCTCTTCACCCGAAGCGGGCTAGACTGGACCGCGCGGTTCGGCAAGGCGGTTTCGAGCGCCCTATCCGCCCTCCCGGTAACGCAGGCCATCATCGATGGGGAGCTGGTGGTGGAAGGCAACGGCGGTGCGGCGGACTTCTCCGCTCTTCAGGCGGATTTGTCGGCCGGCCGCACCGACCGGATGGTCTTCTACCTCTTTGATCTCCTCTATCTGGATGGCAACGATGTGCGCCCCGCAGCACTTATCGAGCGCAAGGAGGTTCTGGAAAAACTGCTGGAACATGCACCGCCCGTCCTGCGCTACAGCGAGCATTTCGAGGAGGACGGCGCCCTGGTGTTGCGCCACGCTTGCAGGCTGAGCCTCGAGGGAATTATCTCTAAGGATCGCGATGCGCCCTATCGCTCCGGCCGGGGCAAGAACTGGTTCAAGGTCAAATGCGCCCTGAGCCAGGAATTCGTGATCGCGGGCTATGTGCCGTCGGCCACCTTCCGCAACGCAATCGGTTCGCTGATTCTTGGCTATTACGAGGACGGCAATCTGATGCATGCGGGTCGCGTGGGCACGGGCTTCAGCCACGCGCTGGCGCAGGAGCTCTATCAGCGCCTGGAGCCGATGCGGGTGGCGAAAAGCCCCTTTGCGAACAAGCTTTCGACCGAAGAGGCACGGCAGGCCAGATTCGTCCGCCCGGAGCTGGTGGCGGAGGTGGAATTCAGGACATGGACAGCTGACGATCACATCCGCCACGCCTCTTTCCGCGGACTGCGCGAGGACAAGAAACCTTGCCAGGTCGTTCGCGAGACGGGCGGCGAGGCATTGCCGGAGAGACGGGCACCGGCAGTCCGGCTCACGCATCCGGACCGGCTCTATTGGAAGGATGCAGGCGTTACCAAGCAAGGCTTGGCCGATTACTACGCCGAAGTCTGGCCGCGCATGGAGCCCTTCATTGTCAATCGGCCGCTGGCCCTGCTGCGCTGCCCCGACGGGGTGGAGGGACAGTGCTTTTTCCAGAAGCACGCATGGAAAGGCCAGTCCGCCGAGATCCTGAAGGCGGATGACCCTGAGGACGATGAGCCGATCATTGCTATCGACGGTTTGTCTGGGCTGCTGGGGCTGGTGCAGGGCGGCGCCTTGGAAATCCATCCCTGGGGTGCGCGCCTCGACGACCTGGAACGGCCCGATATGATCACCATGGACCTCGACCCGGGCCCTGGCGTTCCGTGGACAAGGGTGATTGAAGCTGCACGGGAAGTCTGTGAAAGGCTTGACCGGAAAGGGTTGGCGAGTTTCGTGAAGACCTCCGGCGGCAAGGGCCTGCATGTGGTCGCGCCGCTGAAGCCACGCGCCGGCTGGGAGGAGGTGAAGGCTTTCGCCAAGGGGATCGCCGACGGCATGGCCGCCGACAGTCCGGACCGCTTCGTCGCTACCGTCACCAAGGCCAGACGAAACGGAAAAATCCTGATCGATTATCTGCGAAACGGCCGGGGCGCGACGGCAATCGCTCCCTATTCCACGCGCGCACGGCCGGGAGCGGCTGTTTCCATGCCGCTTGCCTGGGACGAACTCAGCCCCGCGATCGGCCCGTCATACTTTACGGTGAAAAACGCGCTCACCCGCCTTGCAGCGGTTGATACCGACCCATGGGAGGATTTCTTCAAGGCGGCGGCTCCCCTCGGGCGCCGTATCAAAAAAGCGGCTTAAAACCCGTTAGCGCCGCTTCTTTTCGTGGGAGATCGATTTCTTGAGTGCATTCATGATGCTGACGACATTGCCTGGCACCTCTGGCTCTTCCTCCTCTTTCTTCTTCCGCTTCGCCGGGCGCTTGGTCTTTTTCTGCTTGAGCTCGATGATCTCTTTAAGCCGCGCCTGCACCGGGTCCGTGACCATGGAGGCATCCCAGGGCTGCTTCATGTCTTCGATCAGATTCTCGATAAGGGGGACGAGCCGGGATTCCACCTTTCTGTCCCCTAGCCCGGCAAAGATCTCCTCCGGCTGGCGCACCTCATCGCCGTAACGCAGCGTCCAAAGCACGATCCCCTTGCCGCGCGGCTCCAGAAGAACGGCGCGCTCCCGCCGGGAAAGCACGAGCCGGGAAATGCCCACTGTATCCGTCGCTGCCATGGCTTCGCGGATGACGGCGAAGGCCTCCTGGCCGACTTCGTCGTCCGGCACGAGGTAGTAAGGCTTGTCGTACCATATCCACTCGATCGAATCGGCGGGCACGAACTGCTCGATGTCGATCGTGCGCGTGCTTTCGAGGCCGACGGCCTCCAACTCTTCATCCTCGAAGGTCACATATTCGCCTTCGGCCGTCTCGTAACCCTTTATCTCGTCCTCTTCACGAAGCGGCTTGCCAGTTTCGGCATCCACATAGCGGCTTTTAACGCGGTGACCGGTTACGCGGTTGATGGTGTGGAAGCGAATCTTCTCGCCCTCCGTGGTCGCTGGCGTGAGCGAGACCGGACAGGTCACGAGCGAGAGTTTCAGATATCCCTTCCAGTAAGGACGCGGCGCCATATCGCCCTCCAAGGCGTGTCTGGCTGTAACGCCCGGAAAGCCTTCTGGTTTCGCCTTGAGCGAATCGTTCGTGTGAGGAGGGGCTCAAGTGTCGCTGACCGGTGAACAGATTGTCACCCATGTCTTGGGGACGAGCTGTTGCCCTGTCTTTCGGGCCAGGCAATTTGAGAAATGGTCGGAGCGGCGGGATTCGAACCCACGACCCCTTGACCCCCAGTCAAGTGCGCTACCGGGCTGCGCTACGCTCCGAACCGCTGAACCCTTATAGTTTCGCACGAAGCGGCGCAAGACCTAAAGAGACCCTGTCCAAGGGGTCATGGCCGAGGCTGGGCGTGAGCCTGGCGAGCCTCCTTTCAAGGCTCTGGATCTCAGAAGGTCACATGCCGCGCTGCTGTCTGATGCCGCTGTTCCAGCGCCATCATGCCCCACAACAGACCCAAAAGCATATAGAAATGTCGCCAATGGTCGGTATCGATCACCGTGCCGAGCGCGATGTGGCCGAGGAAGGTCACATAGGTGCAAAGCAGAAAGGGTTGCCAGCTCCGGGCACGGAAGATGATGCGGAAGCCCGCCGCCACCGTCCACACCATCAGTGTCAGCCAGGCCGCGAAACCCAGCCAGGAATAGTCGAGGAGCGCCTTGAGCCAGATATTATGCGTGTCCTCGCCGTAGAGCTTGCCGAACTGCAGGGGGCCTATCCCGAGCGGATGTTCGGCCGCCATCGCAAAGCCGATCAGATGGCGGGCGAAGCGGCCCAGTCTGGCAGCGTCATATTCCTGCACCAGGCGTGCGCGCTCGGAGAAGAGGTCCGCCACGGCAGGAATCTGCAGGGCGACGAGAAGCGTCAGCGTTATGATCGCAAAGGCCGCGAGGCTCATGCCCGCGATTCTGAGCCGTACCGCGCCGCGCCGATTGTGAATGAAAAGCGCGAGCGTGAGCATCACCGCTGAAGCGAGGAAGAGGCCCCATGCGCCACGCGAGAAGGAGAGAAAGAGGCCGAAGAGGATGACGAGAAAGGCCGGTATGGCGAGAAAGGCCGCGCGTGGCGCACCCGTCATCATCCGGTGTAGCAGGAAGATGGCCGGCAATGTGAGAAAGGGGCCGAACACGTTGGGGTCTTCGAACACGCCTGATGCTCGCCCGTAGCGGGTGAAGATTTCAGCACCAGGGAAGGCATTGAAATAGCCCAGGATACCGGCAAACGCAGTGACCACCGCCGCCGCGATCCAGGGACGGAAGATGAGCGGCAGGAGGTCGGGATAGGCCTCTACAATAGCAGCGAAGAAAACCGCCGTCAGGGCGAGAAAGAGGGAGACGGCGAGGTAGAGGGGGATGTCGCCGAGCTCGGGTAGCTGGCTCATGGAGATGAGCCCGCCGATATTGAACACGACCAGGAGGACAAGAAGCGGCATGACGTGACGCGACAGCCGCAGCCCGAACAGGCTCCATACAGCGATCAGCCCGGCCATGTAGAGCTCATAGGGCGCCGGCTCCCGCAGCACGAAGCCCGAAAGGAATACCCCGAGCATGACAGCCCCTGTGCGTATCAGCACCACGAGCTTCGCGTTCACCACCGCACGCGGCAGTGTGGGGAAGGCTGCGCTTTCCTGGCCTTGAGCAATCAATAGGCGTTTCTCGTGTCCAAAAGCCGGATCGGCGTCAGGAACAGGATCTTCAGATCGAACAGAAGCGACCAGTTCTCAATATAGTAGAGGTCGTATTCGATACGCTTCCTGATCTTTTCCTCCGTATCCAGTTCGCCGCGCCAACCGTTGATCTGGGCCCAGCCGGTCACGCCGGGCTTCACCCTGTGGCGGGCAAAATAGCCGTCCACTACCTCGTAAAACAGGCGGTTGTGCGCTTCGGCGGCTACCGCATGCGGCCTCGGGCCGACAAGGGAGAGGCTGCCGAAAAGCGCGTTGAAGAATTGTGGCAGTTCGTCGATCGACGTCTTGCGGATGATGCGGCCGACGCGTGTTACCCGCGGATCGCCCTTCGTCACCGGCTTGCGCGCGGTGGGATCGCTGTGTTCAACATACATCGAGCGGAACTTGTAGACCTCGATCACCTCGTTGTTGAAGCCGTGCCGCTTCTGCTTGAAGATCACAGGCCCCTTGCTGTCGAGCTTTATGGCGATGGCCGTCGCCAGCATGATGGGTGAAAAGACGATGATGCCGAGCAGGCTGAAGACGATGTCGAAGGCCCGCTTCGCCACCGAATCCCAGTCGTTGATCGGCCGGTCGAAGATATCCAGCATCGGCACGGAACCGATGTAGGAATAGGCGTGCGGGCGGAAGCGAAGCTGGTTTGCATGTGCGGAAAGCCGGATGTCGATCGGCAGCACCCAAAGCTTGCGCAGAAGCGAGAGCACGCGGGCTTCGGCGCTGATCGGCAGTGAGACGATCAGCATGTCGATGCGCGCGATGCGGGCGAAGGCGATCAGCTCGTCTATGTTGCCGAGCTTGGGATATCCCGCCACCACGGGTGGCGAGCGTGTGTCATCGCGGTCGTCGAAGATACCGCAGATGCGAATGTCGTTATAGGGCTGCTGCTCGATCGCGCGGATGAGCGTTTCGGCGTTCTTGCCTCCGCCGACGATTACGGCCCGCCGCTCGATGCGGCCGTTGCGTGCCCAGCGGCGGATGAGCCTTGCGGCGGCAAGCCGCAGGATGAGCATCAGCAACAGGCCCGCGGCGTACCAGGTGCCCAGCCAGAAGCGCGAGAACTGGGCTGAAACCTTCAGAAAGAACAGCCCGACGATGAGCAGCGCGAAAGCGGCCGACCAGGTGAGGAAAATGCGTCCCGCCTGGGAAAGCGGATTGCGCAGCGCCGGCATCTGGTAGGCGTCAAGCACCTCCAGGAGGATCACGGCGAGCAGCGACACGCCGGTGATGACGAGCGGGTACTCCCATGAGAGCTCTCCGCCCAGACCCACATAGCCAGCATAAATTTGCAACCCCGAAAGAAGAAGGACCGCAAATTCCACAAGTCGCATGACCCCGCTGACGATGACGGGGGACATGGTATCGCGGCGGTATTGCTGCGCGACCTGAAGCGCGACGGGACTAAGCACGGCCTGTTCTCGCCGCTCTGCCTGAGTCCGCCCCGCCTCGGTGGCAAAACGATCCGTGGTCTCGACCTTGTTCATGGTGCATAATAGCCAGTTCGTCCGGCTATTATGGCAAGGACCTAAAGAATCCCTTGATACGAAGAGCGGCTGTCGCGTCAGCGCGGCAAGGCTGTTGCCAGGGCCTCTTGGTAGACCGCCTCGATCCGTTCCGCCATGCGGCTCACGCTGAAGCGGGATCGCAACACGTCTTCCGATGGCATGAGCTTCCGGTAGGCCTCTTCGTCGGCCAGCGCCAGAACCATCCGGTCGGCGAGGGAGGAGACGGAAGGCGCGGCAAGGGCAGGGGAGTCTTCGCCGAGAATCTCGGGCACGCCACCCACGGCGGTCGCGATCAGCGGTTTTCCGGCCGCCAGCGCCTCCAGCACGACATAGGGCATGGCTTCCGCGCGCGAGGGCACCACCATGATCCTGCCCAGAGCAAAGGCTTCGCGTGCAGGCATGGCGGGCAGGAAGGTCACTCGATCCGACAGGCCAAGCCTGCTGGTCTGCTCCATATATTTTGGCCGGTCGTCGCCGTCGCCCACCAACTTTGCAGACAAGGTGCGGCCCGTGCGCCGCTCCGTTTCCTTGAGGGCCTCTATGAAGAGATCAGGCCCCTTGAGATCCCGCATCATGCCGACATAGAGGAAGTCGGCGGCATCGGACGCATTGGCGATCGAGACGAATTCTTCCGGCCGCAAGCCGTTGTAGATAAGGCTTGCCGGCGCGTGCGGCACGCCCACCTTCTCCTTGTAGGCGCGGTTTTCATATTCGGAGACGAAGAAGATATGGTCTGTCATCCGCCCCATCAGCGCCTCCAGCATGAAGAAGGCGCGGCCGGACAGCGCGTCGGCGTCGTAATGCAGGCTGCCGCCGTGGGGCGCGTATAGCCGCACGACGCGACGGCCGGTGGCCCTTAGCGCCGTGCCGAACAGCCGTGCATAGGCGCCGCCCTTCGCCCCGTGTCCGTGCAGAATATCGGGCTTCATGCGCCGAATAATGCGGAGTGTGCGCCAGGCGGCGGAAAGATCGCCGGGGCCGACGTGCCGCTGCATCGGCGTGCGCACCACGCCCAACGCGAGCTTGTCGGCTATGGCCTCGAAAAGCCGGTCCTCGAAGGCTCCACCGGTGGTGGAATCACACACGATGCCAATTTCATAGCCCGCTGCAGCCTGCGCCTCGCACAGATCCCTGACATGGCGGAAGATGCCGCCTACGGGCGAGCGGAAGCAATGGACGACACGCAAGGGTCGCTTTCTGCCGGAAACGGCGACGCCGCCGTCAGAACAGGCGCTCACGTACATAGATCGTATCGCCGGGAAGCAGCGGGTCGGATGTTACGACCCGTCCCGTCATCACCTGGCCGTTGATGTCGCGGGTGACGTCCACATTGCGCTGATTGGCGCGGGGAGTGAAGCCGCCGGCCGCCGCGATCGCCTTCTGCACGGTCATGCCGGGCACGTAGGAATATTGTCCGGGGTTTCCGACCTCGCCCATCACGAAGATGGGCCGGTAGCGCGCCACCTCCACCGTAACGTCGGGATCACGCAGATAGCCGTTGCGCAGCATCCTTGCGATCTGCTGCTCGATCTGGCTGGCGGTATGGCCGCGCGCGGGCACAGCGCCGATCAGCGGGAAAGCGATGTATCCCGCTTGGTTCACGCTGTAGGTGTTGGTGAGATTGTCCTGGCCGAAGACCGTGATCCGCAACTCGTCTCCCGCATCGATCACGTAAGGCTGATACAGGACCTCATGGAAGGCGGGAGGGGGCGGCGTGTAACCTGAGCATGCAGCAAGCATGGCCGCCGCAACAAGGCTCATAAGGAGCGGGATCAGTTTCTTCATAGCCGGATTGCGATCTCCCGGGCGGCATCCTGCGAATGCCATAACTCTGACGTTATTGAAACATCAGGGTTAATGCTCGGTTAAGTTGCCGCCGCGAGGCAGGAAGCGTGAGATGCGCCGGTTAACCTGCTGGTTACCATGTGCATTTACCTTCACAGTCGAGCGATCCGGAGAGGGTGGATGAACAGCCGCGCGCCTGATGTCAACGACGTGGATGTCGATCTTGGCCGGCTGCTGGCGAGCGTCCGGCGCGATTGGCGGCGCATCCTGCTTGTCTCCCTTGTGGTTGCGGCCGCCGTCTTCGTGCTCCTGCTCCTCGTCACTCCCCTTTATCGCGCCGAAACTCGGGTGCTGATCGAGACGCGCGAGTCGGTCTACACGCGGCCGCAGGCGGCGGGCACCAACAGCGATTCCGCCATTCTCGACGAGGAGGGTGTCGCCAGCCAGGTGGAAGTCATCACCTCGTCGGAAGTGCTGACGCGGGTTGCCCGGGAGCTAAATCTGGCGAGCCGGGAAGAGTTCAAGGCCACAGATTCTTTACTTGAGCGGACGCTCATAACCGTTGGCCTGAAAAGCCCTTCCAGCATCCCGCCGGAAGAAAGGGTGCTGCGCGCCTTCCGTGAAAAGCTCAATGTCTACCGCGTGGAGGATTCCCGCGTCATCGTCATCCAGTTTTCCTCCGAGGATCCGGAGCTTGCCGCGCAGGTGGCGAATGCAGTGGCCGATGCCTATGTGGCAAACCAGCGCGAAGCCAAGCTGCAGTCCAATGTGGATGCGACGGAATGGCTGGAGCCGGAAATTGCCGATCTCAGCGAGCGCGTGAGGGAGGCGGAGGCGCGTGTGGCGGAGTTCCGCGCGCAATCGGATCTTCTGATCGGCCGGAACAACACCGTCCTGGCGACGCAGCAGCTCGCCGAACTGTCCAGTGAATTGTCGCGCGTGCGCGTCAGCCGGTCCGCTGCCGAAGCCAAGGCCGAATCGGTTCGCGCCGCCATCGAAAGCGGTGTGCCTCCCGAGACTCTACCCGATGTTCTCGCTTCCGGCCTGATACAGCGGCTGCGTGAGCGGCAGGTGGAGCTGCAGGCTGAGATCGCTGAACTGTCCACAACGCTCCTCGATAACCATCCGCGCATAAGGGCACTGCGTTCGCAGCTTTCCGATCTGGACACTCAGATCCGCGCCGAATCCGAGAAGGTTTTAGCCGGGCTTGAAACCGAGGCTGGGACAGCCCGCAGGCGCGAAGAGGAACTTGCAGCCGAGGTGGAGCGGCTCAAGGCCGAATCGGCGCGTGCGGAAGAGCAACAGGTCGAGTTGAGGGCCCTTGAGCGGCAGGCGGCAGCGCAGCGCGAGCTCTTGGAATCCTATTTGACGCGCTATCGCGAGGCCGCCGCGCGCAGGGACCGCAATTACCTGCCGGTCGACGCCCGCATCTTCTCGCGCGCCATCGTGCCTTCGGAGTCCTATTTCCCGAAAGTGGGGCCGCTGACACTCGCCGCCTTCGCGGCCACCCTTCTGCTGATGCTCATCTTCACGCTTCTGAAGGAGCTTTTCAGCGGCCGCGCTCTGCGACCTGCCGAAGGGGCTCTGGAGGCCGAATCTACCGATATGCCCGTCCTCGCGCCTGCAGTGGCGGAGGAGGAAACCGAGACCGTGGAGAGGGAGGCCGCGCCGGCAGCGACCCCGCCGCCCACGGCTTCCACGGCTGAACCGAAACAGGGCACCGGTGCTGAAGCCAGCCGCCCATACCGCTCGCGCAGCCTCGGGGAAATCGATATCGAAATGGCGGCCGAAGCACTGATTTCCAAGGGGATCGCCCGCGCCATCTTCGTCTCTCCGGAAGGCGACGAGGCCGCGGCGACCGCCGTTCTGGTGGCGCGCGAGGTGGCCGATGCGGGCCTACGGGTGTTGCTCATCGATCTTACCGCCTCGGGTGCCGCCTCGCGGCCCATGCTGGAAAGCACGGCCTATGCCGGTATTACGAATCTTCTGGCGGCGCGGGCGCAGTTCGCCGATGTCATCCACGCCGACCTCTATTCAAGCTGCCATATCATTCCCGTGGGCACGGCCGATCCCGAGCATGCCATGCGGGGTTTTGACCGGCTGCCGATCATCCTGAATTCGCTCACCATCGCTTATGACGTGGTGGTGGTGGAATGCGGAGCGGCGGATGCCGCCGCCGTGAAGTGCCTTATGGGGGACGACGCGCAAGTGCTCGTCAGCGTCCTCGATCCACAGGAGAACCGCGTCACGGCCACTGCCGCCGCCCTCGCTGATGGCGGGCTGGGCAAACCGCTTCTGGTCACCCCTGCCGGCTACGTGCCGCCCTCCGCGCCGCCAGGCCGCGATGCGGCGTAACATTAGCCCCGGCCGAGCACCTGCCGCGCGCGTCGCGCAATCCTCGCCAGAGTGGGTTTCTGCTTGACCATGCGTTTCGCAGCGGTCTTGGCAAAGTTCGTCATGGCCAACGCGCGGCCCCGCCGTGTCAGGCCGACAAACACATCGGCGTGGCGGATTTCGATGTCGCACCAGGCGCGCTTGTAGGGCTCATCCCCGACGCCGAAATCGTAGAGCGCAACACCCTCGGCACAGGCTTCGGCAATATTTTGATAGGACAGGAAATCACCCGGCGCAACCTTGGTAAGTTCGTCTTCAGCGAAAGCGCCGAACTCGCAAATAATCCTGTCGCCGCTGCGGCTCGACCCCGTGATGGCACGGATTTTGCCGCCCACTTCAAGCGCATGCAGGGCAAAGGGGGACGGCTGTGTGTCGAGGGCGGCGCGGAAAAGACGGCGGAAGCTTTCTCGCACATGCGGGGAGGCGAAGGTATCCGCAACACCCATGCGCTTTAGGCGCTCGCCCTTGAACCGGAAGAACAGGTCGAGGAGGTTGTCCACCTCAGCTGCCGAGGACGCTTCAAAGCGGCGGTAGCCGCCGGCGGCCTCGAACTTGCGGAGCTGGGAACGGTACTTCTTGCGTCGCCGGTCCTTGCTGCTGCGCGACAGAAGCCGGTCGAAACCGCCCGTAAGGTCGGCGGCAAGCGCCAGATTGGGACTTTGAGTGTGGGGGAGGGTGAGCAGCGGATTTGGATGGTTCCCGAGACTTTCCATCTGCCGCTCGAGCGCGAGCATGTCGATGTCCGGCCGGGCGGCGCGGACGCCTTGCAGGAGGGACCGAACGGCCGAAGGATCACCGCGCTCCGGACCGGCAGAGGGGTGAAGGGCGGGGAAGTTTCCGTTGGCATGTGACCCGCCGGCAAAGCGCGCCACGCGTACGAAGCCCTTACGTACGACTTCGAGCGCCAGGGCCATGGCCGGCGCGCCGTCGCGGAAAAGCAGGGCGATAACCCCGTTTTCGTCAGCATCGTACAGCCAGGCCTTTGCCCAAAGCGGACTTTGCGGCGGCGCCCAGCAGGCGCCTTCGCAAAAGGCTTCATAGGCCTTAAGCCCCGCTTCGTCGGCAGGCAGTACTCGGGCCGACCAGCCTATGGCTTCGACAGCCGCCCCTTCCGTCGGGAAAATTGCCTGTTCCGGCGCCGCAATCTCTGCCATGTCCTCATACCGGCATTCGTCACATTTTTCCCGCAGCTTAGGCGGAAAAAGTGAATCAATGCTCGATATCGGTTCCACGCCGGGGCCTACCCTCCATCCATTTTATGAGAAGCATGGCCGGGAGCACCCACAGCAGGCCAGTGAAGAAATAGAAGGCCAGATGCACCCATGCGCTCTTGTCGGCAAGCTGCGCTACGGCCACCGCCGTGGAGACGACGGCATAGATCACCACCAGAAGCAGCAGGCCGATCATGCCGATGAACTTCTTCAGGCGCACGGGCATCGCGGAAATCCTTTCGCGGCCGTCCATAAAACAATCGGCAGCTGGCCGACAGCCCCATATTGCCGCACGCGGCGACCTCGTGTCGCGCAGCGAAGCCTTGCAAGCAGGGTGGCTTTGGTCCACCTAGCTCGTCATCTGGATGGAAAAGCCGTGACTGCGACCGAGTTGAAGACCTCAAGCCGCATCGATGAACATCGCAACCGCCTCTGGTTGCGCGTTTGGCTCTATTGCGTTCTCATACTGTTGTTCGCCTTGGTGCTGGTCGGAGGAGCGACGCGGCTTACCGATTCCGGCCTGTCAATTACCGAATGGAAGCCCATTCATGGTGTGATCCCGCCGCTCAATGCCGCTCAATGGCAGGAGGAATTCGACAAGTACCGGCAGATACCGGAATACCAGCAGATCAATCGCGGCATGAGCCTTGACGAGTTCAAGGTGATTTTCTGGTGGGAATGGGCGCACCGACTTCTGGCGCGCGGCGTGGGCTTTGTCTTCGCCCTGCCGCTTCTCTTCTTCTGGGTAACCGGACGGCTGGAAAGTCACCTTAAACTGAAGCTTCTCGGCATTCTGGCTTTGGGCGGCGTTCAGGGAGCCGTCGGGTGGTGGATGGTAGCCTCGGGTCTGGTCGACCGCGTCGACGTGAGCCAGTACAGACTCGCCACGCATCTTACCATCGCCTGCCTCATCTTCGTCGCCACGATGGCCGTCGCGCGGGGGCTAGCCCCTCACAGCACCGGGCCGTCGAGCTACGGGACGCGCCGCTTTTCCGGCTGGCTCGTCGTCGCCGTTCTCGTGCAGATCTATCTCGGCGGGCTTGTCGCCGGCCTCGATGCGGGGGCGACCTACAATACCTGGCCGCTGATGGACGGCGCGCTCATTCCCGGCGGGCTTTTCACGCAGGAACCGGTATGGGTGAACCTGTTCGAAAACCCGAAGACCGTTCAGTTCGTGCACCGTCTCGGCGCCTATACGGTGCTCCTCCTCTCGCTCTGGCACGCGATCGCGGTCTGGCGTTCTGAACCCGGCACCACCCACGCGCGCCGTGCCGTACTTCTCTTCGTGCTTGTCTCACTGCAGGCGGCAATCGGAATCGCCACGCTCCTCCTGGTCGCGCCGCTTGGTTGGGCGCTGCTCCATCAGGCTGCCGCCTTGGTTGTCCTGGGCTTTGCCACGGCCCACTGGCGCGCCACCAGAGGGAGCTACCCCTCCGGCGCGCTTGCTTCTGAAGATTTCGATCGGGTGTCCAGCGTGGGCTGATCGCGCTTGCAGGCGGGCTTCTCAACCCGCTCCGTTCAGCATCAGGTCCAGGTTCTGCACCGCCGCACCTGATGCGCCCTTGCCGAGATTGTCATAGACGGCAAGCAGCAGCGCCTGCGCGCGCGCATCGTTGGCGAAGACGTAAAGCCGCATTCGGTCCGTGTTGTTGAAGCGTTCCGGCTCGATTTCCGGCGAACGTTCGATGGCCGTGAGGGGCGCCACCTCGACCAGACTTGCCTTAAGCCCGGCATAGTGCCCGGCAATCGCCTCGTAGAGTTCCTCACCTTTCGGCACACGATCGAGATGACCGAGCTGCAAGGGAACGGCGGTGACCATCCCTTGGGCGAAATTGCCGACCGCGGGCTGTATCAGGGGGTCGCGGGCGAGTTTGGCATAGGCGCGCAGCTCCGGCAGATGCTTGTGCGAAAGCGTGAGGCCGTAGGGCAGGAACTCGGGTGCATCCTCGCCCTTGGCTTCATAATCCTCGATCATGGACCGCCCACCGCCTGTATAGCCAGAAATGCCGTTGACCGTGACCGGGAAGTCGGCCGGAAGTAGACCGGCCGATATCAGGGGGCGCAGAAGCGCGATGGGTCCCTGCGGCCAGCAGCCCGGATTCGCCACGCGCTTGGCCTTTGCGATGGCCTCCGCTTGGCCGCCATCCATCTCAGCGAATCCGTAGGTCCAGCCATCCGCCACCCGATGGGCGGTCGAGGCATCGATCACCCGCGTCGTATCGTTCTCGATCAGCGACACGCTCTCGCGCGCGGCATCGTCGGGCAGGCACAGAATGGCGATGTCGGCGGCGTTCAGGAACTCGGCGCGGGCCGCTGGGTCCTTGCGCCGCTCCGCCGGAACCGAAATGAGCTCGATGTCCTTGCGCCCGGCAAGCCGCGCCCGTATCTGCAGCCCCGTCGTGCCGTGCTCACCGTCGATGAAGATTTTTGCCGTCATGGGTTATCGCCCGAAAAGAGTCTGTTTCAGATGGTTGGGGCCGAATCCGGAATCAATCCGGAAACTTCTTGAATCATCCCTTCAAGCCTATCGTCGCTTCCGCTCGGCCAGGAGACCCAGATAGTGCATCGCCACGGCCGCACCCGCAATGGCCGTGATGTCCGCATGGTCATAGGGCGGCGCGACCTCCACCACATCCGCACCGACGATGTTGAGCCCGCCCAGCCGGCGTAGCACAGACAGCATCTTGGCAGAGGAGGGGCCGCCCGCCACCGGCGTCCCGGTGCCGGGGGCAAAGGCCGGATCGAGGCAGTCTATGTCGAAGGTGACATAGGCCGGAGTCTCTCCGACATGTCCGAGGATGATTTCGGCAATCTCCTCAGCTCTCATCTCCTCGAGGTCGAACCCGTGCAGTATGCGGATGCCGCAATCTTCCGGCGCATGCGTGCGGATGCCCACCTGAATGGAGCGGGCTGGGTCGATGATGTCCTCGCGCACGGCGCGGCCTACAAAGGAGCCGTGATCCACGCGCTTGCCGTCATCCGGCCAGGTGTCCTGATGCGCGTCGAACTGGACGAGGGCAAGCGGCGAGCCATGTTTTTCCGCATGCGCCCTGAGCAGAGGCCAGGTGACGAAATGATCTCCGCCGAGAGAGACGAGAAATGCGCCCGAAGCCAGAATCTTCGACGCTTCCCGCTCGATCATGGCGGGAGCCCTGTCAGGCCGGCCATAGTCAAGGAGGCAGTCGCCGTAATCGACGACCGAAAGCGCCTCGAAAAGGTCCAGGCTGAAAGGATATTGCGGGTCGTTGTCGAAAATCGCCGAGGCTCGCCGGATCGCCTGCGGACCGAAGCGCGCGCCCGGCCTGTTCGACACTGCCGCGTCAAAAGGAATGCCCCATATCACAGCGTCCGCGCCCTTCACATTCTTAGTGAATCTGCGGCGCATGAAGGACAGCGCGCCCGCATAGGTCGGGTCGCTGGCCGCACCCAGCGCGTGCCGCGCGGTAAATGCATGATCGATGGATTTCGATGGCATGGTTGGCAATTTCCTTCGGCACCGAACACGGCTAGGCAGCGCGCGACGCTCGCGCAACAAAAAAGCGGGCCCGGAGGCCCGCTTTCCATAAATGATATGCGCTCGAGCCTTAGCGCTTGGAGAACTGGAAGGAACGGCGGGCCTTGCGGCGGCCGTACTTCTTGCGCTCCACGACGCGAGCGTCGCGGGTAAGGAACCCGCCCTTCTTGAGAACCGCACGCAGTTCCGGCTCGTAATAGGTGAGCGCCTTGGAAATGCCATGGCGAACCGCACCGGCTTGGCCCGAAAGGCCGCCGCCCTTCACGGTGGCGACGATGTCGTACTGCCCGTTGCGGTTGGCGGCTACGATCGGCTGCTGCAGGATCATCTGCAGCACCGGGCGAGCGAAATATTCGCTGAATTCCTTGTCGTTGACGATGATCTTGCCCGTGCCCGGCTTCACCCACACGCGGGCGATCGCGTTCTTGCGTTTGCCGGTAGCGTAGGCCCGACCATGGGCGTCGAGCTTCTGCACGTGCACCGGAGCTTCAGGAGCAGTTGCCGTCTGGGTGGCCGCGCCGAGTTCCTGGAGGGAGTTGATTTCAGCCATAGGCCTAGACCCTTACGTTCTTCTTGTTCAGCGCCGCAATGTCGAGCTTCTCGGGCTGCTGCGCCTCGTGTGGATGGTCGGGACCGGCATAGACGCGCAGGTTCTTCATCTGGCGCCGTCCAAGCGGTCCGCGTGGGATCATGCGTTCCACGGCCTTTTCCACCACGCGCTCGGGGAACCGGCCCTCGAGAATTTCGCGCGCCGTGCGCTCCTTGATGCCGCCTGGATGGCCCGTATGCCAGTAATACTTCTTGTTCTGGTATTTCCGGCCGGTGAACACCACCTTGTCCGCATTGATGACGATGACGTTGTCGCCATCATCCACATGCGGCGTATAGGTGGGCTTGTGCTTGCCGCGCAGGCGGTTGGCAACGATAGAGGCGAGGCGGCCGACGACGAGCCCTTCAGCGTCGATCAGCACCCATTTCTTCGTCACCTCCGCAGGTTTCTGCGAGAAGGTCTTCATGACTGTCCTGTCCGTCTTCAGATCCCTGCCGCAAGGCAGAGCGTTTCTTGTTGCTTAAACCGATGGCCCGCCGAGCGAACCCTCGAAATGCCGGCAGGTGCGGCGACTGGCGGCTTATAAGAGGCGCTTGATTGCATGTCAAGGACTATTCCTGCAGTCTAGAAAGAAAAGCATCGTTGAATCAATGGCTTACCAAATAGGTAATATAATACCGCAAATTTTTACCCATTTGCGTGGCCTTCTGTCATAGCGAGACCTGCGCGGCGTAGATAGGAGGCTGTTCTTCTTGCCGCCCTATGTTAGGTGAGGAGTGAGACGAAGGAGGCGAGGAATGGCCGAAATTGTCGTGCCCGCCCGTGGCGAAACTGTGGGCCTCGTGGAAAGCCGGCTGGATGGGGGCGTGCTGACCCTCACCTTGCGGAATCCGCCGGCCAACGCGCTTTCCATGGCAATGATGGAGGCACTGAAAGCCGCTCTTGACCGCGCCCGCGAGGACAAGGCGGTGCGTGTGATCGTTCTGGCGCACGGAGGCAAGGTGTTCTCGGCCGGCCACGATCTCAAGGAACTGACGGCGCACCGAAAAGACTCGGACCGCGGCAGGACGTTCTTTACCAACGCCATGGCGCTGTGCTCGTCCCTTATGCAGACGATCGTGAGCCATCCGAAGCCCGTAATTGCGGCCGTGGACGGCGTGGCGACGGCGGCCGGCTGCCAGCTCGTCGCTTCCTGCGATCTGGCGGTGGCGAGCGATCAGGCCCGCTTTGCAACACCTGGGGTCAATATCGGCCTGTTCTGCTCCACGCCAATGGTGGCGCTGTCGCGCAACGTTTCGCGGAAGCACGCCATGGAGATGCTTCTGACCGGAGAGATGATTGACGCGCAGAAGGCGCTTTCCTTCGGTCTCGTCAACCGCGTGGTGCCCTCTGGCGAAGTGCAGGCGGCTGTGGCTGAGCTCGCCGGAACCATAGCCTCGAAATCGCCGTTGACGCTCAAGATCGGCAAAGAGGCTTTTTACGCCCAGGCCGAGATGGGCCTGTCGGAAGCGTATGAATATACCGCGCGCGTGATGGTGGAGAACATGCTGGCGCGGGACGCGGAAGAGGGTATCGGTGCCTTTATCGAAAAACGCGAGCCGCAATGGACGGGGGAGTGAGTATGGCGAGAATTCAGAACTTCTCGGAAGGAAAACTCGAGCGAATGAGTCTGCATGATCCGATAGATGCAGTATATTATAGATACGAGATGGATGGCCGAAAGCTACTTCAAATTAACACTATGGGACGGCCAACTCGCGAAATGCCAGGAAAAGTGAGCCAATCAATCCAATTGGACGAGCATTCTTCCGCGCAATTGTTCTCAATTCTCCGGAGCCATTTTGGATTCAAATGAAACTGGAACCACGCATATCCATCGTCACGCTTGGCGTGGATGATCTCGACCGGGCAGTGCGCTTCTATGAAGCCATGGGGCTTGAGCGTAACCGGAAGATCACCGAGGGCGTAGCCTTCTTCCAGATGGGTGGCATGATCCTCGCGCTGTGGCCGCGCGCGGAGATGGCGGCGGATATCGGGGAGGGCGACGGGGACCACGAGCGGGCGGCGACGGCATCGTCGAGCGTGGCGCTTGCCTATAACACACGCACGGAGCCAGAGGTCGGTCTCATCCTGGAGATGGCGGAGAAGGCCGGCGGCCGCATAGTCAAGCCCGCCCAGCGTGCCTTCTTCGGCGGCGTGCAGGGCTATTTCCGCGACACCGAGGGCAATCTCTGGGAGGTCGCCCACAATCCGGGCTTCCCTCTAGACGAACAGGGCCGTATATCGCTTCCCGAATGAACCACGACTCCTACGATAACTCCTACATCGCCGGCATCCTTCACAGCGTGAAGTCCGTTGCCATTGTCGGCGCGTCCGCCAACGATGTCAGGCCGAGCTTCTTCGTCACCAAATATCTGATCGACAAGGGCTACAAGGTCTTTCCCATCAATCCCGGCCACGCGGGCAAGGAGATAGAGGGCGCAAAGGTCTATGCATCCCTGGCGGATCTGCCCCAACCCGTCGACATGGTGGACATTTTCCGGCCTTCCAGCGCCGTGCCCAGTATTACGGACGAGATTCTCGCCATGGACCCTTTGCCGAAGGTGGTGTGGATGCAGCTCACCGTGCGCGACGACGCGTCTGCTGCTCGGCTGGAGGAGAAGGGCATCAAGGTGGTCATGAACCGCTGCCCCAAGATTGAATACGGGCGCCTCTCTGGTGAGATCGGCTGGAACGGCGTGAACAGCAGAGTAATTTCATCCAAAAAACCGGTGATGCGGCAAGGTTTTCAGAGTTTCGGCATTCGCCAGCGTTGATTTTGCTCAACACCCGGCTCTTTGGATTGAATCTCCTTTGCCATTGCCTGTGGCAACTGTATTGATGGCCGCGGAAATTACCGCCCTAAGGAGGAAACGATGAACGAGCGCACGCCCGGTTTCAACACGCTTGCCGTCCATGCAGGCGCCCAGCCCGATCCGGCCACCGGCGCCCGCGCGACGCCGATCTACCAGACCACCTCCTATGTGTTCGACGACGTGGATCATGCCGCCTCGCTGTTCGGCTTGAAGGCCTTCGGCAACATCTACACGCGGATTATGAACCCGACGCAGGCGGTGCTGGAGGAACGCGTCGCAGCCCTTGAGGGCGGCACCGCGGCCCTTGCCGCGGCGTCGGGCCACGGGGCTCAGCTTCTTGTCTTTCACACGCTGATGCAGCCGGGCTGCAACTTCATTGCCGCGCGCAAGCTCTACGGCGGGTCGATCAACCAGATGGGCCATGCCTTCAAGAACTTCGACTGGCACGTCCGCTGGGCGGACCCCGATGACGTCGACAGCTTCGAAAGCCAGATTGACGACAAGACACGCGCCATTTTCGTGGAGAGCCTTGCCAATCCGGGCGGAACTTTTGTTGACTTGGAAAAGATCGCCGAGGTGGCGCACCGGCACGGTGTGCCGTTCATCGTCGACAACACCATGGCGACGCCTTATCTGATACGGCCCATCGAGCACGGCGCCGACATTGTCGTGCACTCGCTCACGAAGTTCATGGGCGGGCACGGCAACTCAATCGGCGGCATTCTGGTCGATTGCGGCACCTTCGACTGGTCGAAATCCGGCAAGTACCCGATGCTCTCCGAGCCCCGGCCCGAATATGGCGGCATGGTGTTGCACGAGACGTTCGGCAACTTCGCCTTTGCCATTGCCGCGCGCGTCTTGGGCCTGCGCGATTTCGGCCCGGCGATCTCGCCCTTCAACGCCTTCCTGATCCTCACCGGCATCGAGACGTTGCCGCTCAGGATGCAGCGCCATTGCGACAACGCGCAGAAGGTGGCCGAATGGCTGAAGGACCACCCGGCCGTCGCGTGGGTGTCCTATCCCGGCCTGCCGGATGATCCCAACCATGCGCTCCAGCAGAAGTATTCTCCCAAAGGGGCCGGTGCGGTCTTCACCTTCGGGCTCAAGGGCGGATATGACGCCGGGGTGAAGCTGGTGGAAGGTGTGGAGCTCTTCTCGCACCTTGCCAATATCGGCGATACACGCTCGCTCATCATCCATCCGGCCTCCACGACCCACCGGCAGCTCTCCGACGAGCAGAAGATCGCTGCGGGCGCGGGGCCCGATGTTATCCGCCTGTCGATCGGCATCGAGGACGTGGACGACATCATTGGCGATCTGGAGCAGGCGCTGGCGAAGGTCTAGGCTCGGCGCTCATGGCCATCATTGACGTTGGTGTTGGCGCGGAGGGTGATCGCACCAACACCCGTCGCACCCATCATCCCGGAAGCCGCGCAGCGGCTATCCGGGACCCAGCAGCGCCATCTCCACCGCCTCTCTAGAACCCGGCTCTCGCTTCGCTTGGCCGGGATGACGGTGTTGGCGCTGGCTGCTCTGCACCAACGCTGGTGCTGATCACAGCGCAATGAGAGTAGGGCAGGCGCTGTCGCGACCCTTTTATGCCCGTTGCGCTCGGCCGCGCGGCGTGTTCTTCTGCGGCAAAAAGGGGAAAAATATGCCGACAATGCCTGCCAGCACAGCTCACCCCAAGCCCTGGAGCGCAGTTGCGCCGGTTCTCGTCGACGTAGCGATGGGGCGCAGGCCCGCGGATCTCGTGGTGCGCAACGGACGCTGGGTGAATGTGTACTCGGGGGAGATCATCCCCGGAACCGATCTTGCGATTGCTGAAGGGCGCTTCGCCTATTGCGGACCCGACGCGCAACATACGATTGGTGAAAACACCAGGGTGATCGACGCGGGCGGGCGCTATCTGGTGCCGGGCCTCTGCGACGGCCACATGCATGTGGAAAGCGGCATGGTGACGGTGACGGAATTCTGCCGCGCCGTCATTCCGCACGGCACCACCACGATGTTCATCGACCCCCATGAGATCGCCAACGTTCTGGGAATCGATGGCGTGCGGCTCATGCATGACGAGGCCATGGCGCAGCCGATCAATGTCTACGTCCAAATGCCCTCCTGCGTGCCTTCCGCACCGGGCCTGGAAAACGCCGGCGCACGGCTCACCGTCGAGGACGTGGCAGAGGCCATGTCCTGGCCGAACATCATCGGCCTGGGAGAGGTGATGAACTTCCCAGGCGTGGCTGCGAACGATCCGCTCATGGTAGGCGAGATTGCGGCTACCATGCGTGCCGGGAAGACCGTGGGCGGTCACTATGCCTCGCCGGATCTGGGCCGCCCCTTCCACGGCTATGTCGCCGGCGGCCTGGAGGACGACCACGAGGGAACGCGCCTCGATGATGCGGTGGCCCGCGTGCGCCAGGGTATGCGCGCCATGCTTCGGCTCGGCTCCGCCTGGTACGATGTCGCGAGCCAGGTGAGGGCCATCACCGAGCTGGGGCTCGATCCGCGCAACTTCATCCTCTGCACGGACGACAGCCACTCCGGTACCCTCGTCCATGACGGGCACATGGACCGTGTGGTGCGCCACGCCATCCAGCAGGGCCTGAAGCCGATCACAGCCATCCAGATGGCCACCATCAATACGGCCCAGCACTTCCGCCTCGACCGCGAACTGGGTTCCATTGCCCCGGGAAGGCTTGCGGACTTCCTCATCGTTTCTGATCTCCCGTCTCTCGTCATCGACGAGGTCTACGCTCGGGGTGTGTGCCTCGCGCGGGGAGGTCGGCTGGAGGCGGACATTCCGGCCTACGACTATCCCGCGCATGCGAAGAACACGGTGCGGCTCGGCCGGCGCCTCTCGGCCTCCGATTTCGACATCCGCGCGCCTGAAGGGGCGCAGCGCGTCCGCGCCCATGTCATCGGCGTCATCGAGAACCAGGCGCCGACCAGGGCGCTTGAGGCGGAACTGGCAGTCGAGAATGGCGTCGTCGCCATGGATCGGCCGAACGACATCTGCCAGATCGCCCTGGTGGAACGCCATCGTGGCACCGGCAGTGTGGTGAACGGCTTCGTGTCCGGCTTCGGCTACCGGCAGGACTGCGCGCTCGCCTCCACCGTGGCGCATGATTCACACCACATGATCGTGGTGGGCACCAGCAAAGAGGACATGGCTGCTGCCGCCAACCGCCTGGGTGAGGTGGGCGGCGGCGTGGTGCTGATATCCGGCGGGCGCGAGCTCGCCCTGGTGGAGCTGCCGATCGCCGGCCTCATGTCCGATGAGCGTGCGGAGATCGTCGCGGAGAAGGCGGCGCGGCTTTCCGCGGTCATGCGCGAGATGGGCTGCATGCTCAACAACGCCTTCATGCAGCACTCGCTGCTGGCGCTGGTCGTCATTCCCGAACTGCGCATTTCCGACCTCGGGATTATCGACGTTACCGCCTTCCGGAAGATCGATCTGTTGATGCCTGCGTGAGAGCATGGTGAAGGAAACGGCATATGTCGTTCTCTTCCGCGGGGTGGGTGGCGACACCCAGCTCCCCGTGAAGAGGCTGCGCGAAGTGCTGACTGAAGCCGGTTTCAGGAACGTTGCCACCTATATCAACAGTGGCAATGCCGTCCTTTCCTCGTCGGCATCGGAGGAAGAGATTGTGGCGCGCGTCGCCGCCGTGGTCAGCGAGAAAATGGGTTTTGGCAAGAGCGTTTTCGCCCGCAGCGCGGCGGAATGGGCTTGGGCGGTCGATGCCAACCCCTATCCCCAAGCCGTCGAGACACCTACCAAGCTCCATCTCTACTGTCTCGAACGTGAGCCGGATCCCGACCGTGTGGCTGCGCTTCAGGAAAAGGCCACCGGCACCGAGCGTTTCGTCGTGAAGGGCAGGGTGCTTTATCTTCATACGCCAGATGGCATGGGTCGGTCTCTCTTCGCTCCCAAAATAGAGCCGACGCTTAAAGTGCCCATGACTGCGCGTAACTGGCGCACCGCGCTGGCCTTGCGACGCATGGTCGAGGCGCTCTGACCCTGAACTATTTTGCGGCGCACAAATAATTATGTTGCGCTTTGGGCCCCGAAGCGCCATATGGAGTTCACAGGCGTATGGGCTGGGTTGACCGGCTTTCTCTCCAAGAGACTGGTTGCGCCTTGCCTCTCATGTCCTTCTTTGACGGCAAGAGGATTAGCAGCCTGGGGCAATAGCCCCCGGCGCGACAGCGCAGCCGCGCGGGGGAAATCCCGCCGTCTCGTCGTTTCATCAAAGCTATAGCCGGCGGGTTGCGCCCCGCCGCATGTTCATTCGGGCTTTCCTCTTGGAAGGCCGTACAGAAAGAAAAGATTTGACCAATCATGACAATGCCGTTCCGGCGGGCTTCGCCGGTCTTGGGCTTTCGGGCACATTGCTGAAATCAGCGGCGGCCGCAGGTCTGTGCGAACCCAAACCGATCCAGCAGAGGGCAATACCACCGCTCCTGGCCGGGCGTGACGTCCTCGGCGTGGCGCAGACCGGCTCCGGGAAGACGGCCACCTACGCCCTGCCAATCCTGTCGAAGATCATCGGCCTTGGCGACAAGCGCCGGCCGCGCACAGCGCGCGCGCTGGTTCTGGTGCCGACGCGGGAACTCGCGGTTCAGATCGAAAAGGTGGTGCGCGAGCTTGCCCGTGGAGCGCATGTTTCAACGGCGATGGTGCTCGGCGGTGTTTCGCGTAGCTCCCAGGTCAGGCGCATGGCACCCGGCGTGGACGTGCTGATCGCCACACCCGGACGCCTGACCGACCTGGTGCGCGAGAAAGAGGTCGTGCTTTCGGAGACCACCTGGCTGGTTCTCGACGAGGCCGACCGCATGCTTGACATGGGATTCATCAACGACGTGCGGCGCATCGCGAAGGCGACGCACCCCGCACGCCAGACGGCACTCTTTTCCGCCACCATGCCCAAGGAGATCGAAGCGCTGGCCTCAAGCCTGCTGCGCGATCCCGTGCGCATTGAGGTCTCGCCCCAGGGCACGACGGCAGCCGAAATCCGCCAGCACTTGGTGATGGCACGCCTGAAGCAGAAGCGGCAGGTGCTGGCCGACCTGCTCTCCACCGGCACGATGAGGCAGGTCATCGTCTTCGCCCGCACGAAACATGGCGCGGATCGAGTGACTCGCGATCTTCTACGCGACGGCTTTGAAGCCGCCGTTATCCACGGGAACAAGTCGCAGAATGCCCGGCAGAGGGCGCTCGACAGTTTCCGCGAAGGCACGGTGCGCATCCTCGTGGCGACCGATATTGCCGCCCGCGGGATCGACGTGCCGGGCATCAGCCATGTCGTGAACTTCGACCTACCGGACGAGGCGGAAAGCTATGTACACCGCATAGGCCGCACCGGGCGCAATGGAGCGGTCGGCGAGGCCATCACGCTGTGCGATCCGTCCGAGGTCGCCAAACTGCGGCAGGTGGAACGGGTGATCCGTATGCGCCTGCCCGTCCTGCGCGATGTGACCGGCGAGCCCGATCCGGCGCAGCCCCGCCCTGCGAACGCCGGACATGGTGCGGAAGAGGCTTCGGTTCCCGCACGCAGCTCGAGAACATGGAGGGGGCAGCAGACGGCGTCCAAGCCGCCGCGCCGCAGCTCAAGCCGGCGCAGACGGAACTGGGGGACTTCAAGGCGCGCCGGTTCCCAGGCAGCCTGATCGTCCGGCACAATTCCAGGAAAGTAGGTAATTTTTCCGTTTGGAATTGCGCAAAAACAACAACTTAGATCCTTCTACGTTTCGGCGAGACGCAGAAGGGATCTAGCGCGAGCGCGGGCGCTTGCCCGTTCCGGCATCGGTTGCGCCGCCTCTGGACAACCCATTGCCATGGTCCTGGCACAATGCCTGCCCCACCGGTCTGGGTTAGGCACGTCCTGCCGGATTTACCGCCGAGGCTTAGGCTCGTCCAAAGAGGGGGAAATCTCCACCGATGGCAGGGATCGCCGCGCTCGCGGTCGCCTATGTCCTTTCGCAGTTCTACCGCTCTTTTCTTGCGGTTCTGACACCTGCATTGACGACCGAGCTTGGCGCGAGCACGGCGGACCTCTCCGCAGCTTCGGGTACGTGGTTTGCCGTCTTCGCCCTGATGCAGTTCGCTGTGGGCGTGTGGCTTGACCGTTACGGTCCGCGCCGCACCGCCTCTGCTCTGCTGGCTATCGGAGCGGGTGGCGGCGCGTTTCTCTGTGCGTCCGCTTGGGCGCCATGGGTGGTCATCCTGGCCATGGGGCTGATCGGCATGGGCTGCGCGCCTATCCTGATGGCGTCCGTCTACATCTTTGCCCGGTCCTTTTCGTCTGCGCGGCTGGCGGTGCTGACCTCTTGGCTCATGGCGACAGGCATGCTGGGCAATGTGGTTGGGGCGGCACCCCTGGCAGCGGCCGCCGAGGCGCTCGGTTGGCGGCCGGTGCTGGCGGGATTTGGAGTCTTTACGCTTGTGGTCGCCGCGGCGGTCCTCGTCTTTCTGAAAGACCCGCCGGCGGAAGGCCATTCCGCGGCCGATGCCGGGCTTTCCGGCTATCTCGAACTTCTGCGGCTGCGTGAGCTGTGGCCGATCTTTCCGCTGATTGCGCTTACCACGGCCGCTTCGGTGGGCATCCGCGGACTATGGGCAGGGCCATATCTAGTCGATGTCCATGGCGCGGAGGCACTGCTCATCGGCGAGATCACGCTGTTCATGGCGCTCGCCATGGCGGCAGGCTCGTTTCTTCACGGGCCTCTCGACACGATCTTCGGCACCCGCAAATGGGTAGCGATGGCCAGCAACGGAATCGGGCTTGCGGCCCTTGTCTGGCTTGCCGCCTTTCCGGTCCTGCCGCTCGGCATTACCACGCTGGTGCTGGTTGTCATCGGCATTTGCGGCGGCGGTTATGGCATATTGCTTGCGCAGGGCCGAGCCTTCCTGCCGCCGCATCTGATGGGGCGCGGGGTAACGCTGCTCAACTTCTTTTCCATTGGCGGTACCGGCGCGATGCAGTTTGCGACCGGGGCAGTCGTGACGGCCGCCACCGTGCCGGGAGAGCCGGCCGTCGCTTACCGCTGGCTTTTTGCCTTCTACGCCGCGCCGCTGGCGGCGGCCCTGCTTGTCTATCTTGTATCGAGGGACGCCGCGCCTGAGCGTTCCATCGACGCGGCACCCGAACCGGCGGAGCGGTAGATACTGGAAATCCGTCCCAAGCGGATGGACATAGGCCGAAGCATTTGCCACCACCGGACATTGCTCCAAAATCAGGAGGCTTGCCATGCGTGGCGCCGGTTTCTAGGTTTCACTGGCGCCCCTGCGCGTAAAGCCGGCCGCAATCGAGGATCGTTATGCATCAATCCGTGATCGAAACCATCGGCAACACGCCGCTCATCCGTCTCCGGCGCGCCTCTGAGGAGACCGGCTGCGATATCTACGGCAAGGCCGAGTTCATGAATCCTGGTCAGTCCGTCAAGGACAGGGCTGCCCTGTTCATCATCCGGGATGCGGAGCGGAAGGGCCTATTGCGGCCCGGCGGCGTCATCGTGGAAGGCACGGCCGGCAATACGGGCATTGGCCTCACCGTGGTCGGCAGGGCGCTTGGCTACCGCACGGTCATCGTCATTCCCGAAACCCAGAGCCAGGAGAAGAAGGACGCGCTGCGCGTTCTGGGCGCCGAGCTGATCGAGGTGCCCGCAGTGCCCTACAAGAACCCGAACAATTACGTGAAGGTCTCCGGCAGGCTTGCAGAGCAGCTTGCCCGCACCGAACCCAATGGAGCCATCTGGGCAAACCAGTTCGACAATGTGGCGAACCGCGACGGGCACCGGGAGACCACGGCGCAGGAAATCTGGCGGCAGACCGAAGGCCGGATCGACGGCTTCGTCACCGCTGTCGGCACGGGCGGCACGCTGGCCGGTGTTTCCGAGGGGCTGCGGGAAAGGAATCCGAACGTCAAGATCGCTCTCGCCGACCCCATGGGGGCGGCGCTTCACAGCTACTACACCACGGGTGAGCTGAAGGCAGAGGGAAGTTCGATCACCGAAGGTATCGGCCAGGGTCGCGTGACCGCCAATCTCGAAGGCTTCCGGCCTGATTTCTCCTATCAGATTCCCGATGCGGAGGCCCTGCCGCTCATCTTCGGCCTTGTTCAGGAGGAAGGGCTTTGCCTGGGAGGCTCGACCGGCATCAACATTGCCGGCGCCATCCGGCTTGCCAGGGAGATGGGGCCAGGGCACGTGATCGTCACCATCCTCGCCGACTATGGCACGCGCTATCAGTCGAAGCTGTTCAACCCGGCCTTCCTGCGCGAAAAGGGCCTGCCTGTACCGGCGTGGATCGAGATGCGCGGCAACATCTCCGTGCCCTTCGAGCCGGTGCTTGAAGGCTGATACCGGCGACCCTCAGTCCGAGACGCTTCCGGCCGATCGTCTGCCGGTGCGCACCGGCAAAGCCGTCGGCTACCAACTGTGCGGCCGCGGCCAAGTCCGCTGCGGCTTCGGCGCGGGCGAAAAAGGCCGGTTTTCCGGTGGCACAGTCCGGTTTATGTCTGTGCTGCATTCGGCCTGCTTTCAGAACCGGCATCTGCAACCAGCGACGGAGCCAGCAATGCGCAGCGAAGCGCTTTTCCGCGATCAGCCCTATCTCAAATCGACAGAAGCCGTGGTCACCGGCATCAACGAGCGCGGCGGCATCATTTTGGACCGCACGGTATTCTACGCCACATCGGGCGGGCAGCCGGGCGATACGGGGCATCTGCTGCGCGCCGACGGATCACGCATCCGCGTCGCCACGACCGTCACCGGGCTTACCAAGGACGACATCATCCATGTGCCCGCCGAAGGCGAAGCCCTGCCTGAGCTGGGCGAGACGGTGACGGCAGAGATCGACTGGGACAGGCGCTACCGACTCATGCGCATGCACACCGCCTGTCACCTTCTCAGCGCTATCTGCCCCTTCCCGGTCACGGGGGCGGCGGTGGACGAGACCGATTCGCGCCTCGATTTCGATCTGCCCGAGGCGGGCTGGACCAAGGAGGCCGTTACGGAGCGGCTCATGGAGCTGGTGGAGGCCGACCACCCCGTCTACACGCGCTGGATCACCGAGGAGGAGCTTGAGGCCAACCCCTCCCTGGTGAAGTCCAAGAACGTGCGCCCGCCGGCCGGCAGCGGTCGCATCCGGCTGGTCTGTATCGGCGAGGACGCTCTTGTGGACAGCCAGCCCTGCGGCGGCACCCACGTGGCGCGTACGGGTGAGGTGGGAGAGGTGCACATCGGAAAGATCGAGAAGAAGGGGCGCGAGAACCGGCGGTTCCGCATCCGCTTCGGGCCTCTCCCGGCGTACTGAGCGGCGCGCGAAACCGAAGGCCTCTTGCCGGGACATGCGGCGTCCTATCTATTGAAGGCGGCTGAACCTTCATTGCCGCCGAGCGGGTATCAGGGAGCATCCATGAGCGAAAAGAGCCCCTTCATTGTCTCTTCCGACTGGCTGGAGGAACGTTTGGAGACGCCTGGCCTGTCCATAGTAGACGGCTCTTGGTACCTGCCCGCGCAGGGCCGCGACGGGCGGGTAGAATACGAGGCAGCGCACATTCCGGGCGCGATCTTCTTTGACCAGGATCTTGTGGTCGATCCCGAATCGGAGCTGCCGCATGCGCTTCCCGACCCGGTCACATTCCAGCGTCACGTAAGTTCCATGGGAATCACGCGGGACGACACCATCGTCGTTTATGACGGGCCAGGCCTCTTCTCAGCACCGCGCGTGTGGTGGCTCTTTCGGGTCATGGGTGCGGAGCGCGTCTATGTCCTCGACGGCGGGTTCGACCGCTGGCGCGCCGAGGGGCGTCCCGTGACGGCGGAGCCGACCCGGATCGCTCCGTCCGCCTTCATGCCGGAATTCGATGAAAGCCGCGTGGCAACGCTTGCCGAGATGCGGCGGCTCGTGGAAACGGGCGAGGCGCAGATCGCTGACGCGCGTTCGCCCGGGCGCTTCGCCGGCAAGGAGCCGGAACCGCGCCCCGGCGTGCGCTCCGGCCATATGCCCGGAGCGTTGAACGTGCCGGCCGCATCGCTTGCCGAAAACGGCAGCCTGCTGCCGCTCGATCGGCTTCGCACACGGCTGGCGGAGGCCGGCGTGGATCTGTCGCGCCCGGTCGTCACCTCCTGCGGCTCTGGCGTTACGGCGGCGGTGATCACGCTGGCCTTGGAGTCGCTCGGCCATCGTGACAACCGGCTTTACGACGGCTCCTGGAGCGAGTGGGGCGGCAGAACCGACACGCCGGTCGTGACGGAGGAGGGATGAGCGGCGGTTCGGCAGGAGAAGGCCGGGTGCTTCGCGCGACCGTCACGCGGCTGCGGATGGACCGGCCGCCCGAGCGTTATCCGCCGCTGCCGGTGGGCGTTCAGCTTGCGCTTCTGAGATGCCGCAACATGCCGCTGCACTATTACCGCTATCTCTACGACCGGGTAGGCCGGACATGGCACTGGACGGCCGCGCTGATGCTGAGCGATGCGGAGCTTGCCGAACGGCTCTCAAGCAGCCGCACGGACATCCACGTGCTCTATATGGACGGCGCCCCGGCGGGGTTCTTCGAGCTGAGGCTTCTCAACGAGGGGGAATGCCGGCTCGTTCATTTCGGCCTGATGGCGCATGCGATCGGCCGCGGGCTCGGCCGCTGGTTCCTGGGAGAGGCGATCCGGGCTGCCTGGGCGCACAATCCCCGTCTGGTCTCGGTGGAGACCTGCACGCTCGATCATCCCGCCGCGCTCGGCCTCTATCAGAAAATGGGGTTCGAGCCTGTCTGGCGGAAAGAAGAGACGGTGCGGGAGCTTTCATCCCGCGAACGCGCGGCCGTGCTGATGCGCGAGTGAGATTGGCGGGCGGCCGGCCATCCCACGTTCCGCCTCCTCGGCGTCTGCCCTGAGCCCGTCGCGAGGACCCTTCGGGTATCCTGTAATGCCACGGTGGCGACGGCGATCGTGCTTCTTGACGGTAGCCTTATTCGCCGACAGGTAATTCGCGATCTCGCCAATCGGGTTTCCGGCCACGCACAGCCCATGCGGCGCGGGCGTGCTCGAAGGGCGGGATCCCCAGCACTTTGCGGGCCATCGAAAACCCGCCACTTAGCCAAAGGCCTCAAAAATCAGACTTTCAAGTGCTTGAGCGCGAGCGCTGTCAGGTTCTCATTGAACCCGCGCAGGAAAGGCGGCTCCAGCATCCGAGATCGTGGTTGCATCAGGGATCGGGGCCCGCTGACGATTGACGCAGGCCATCTTTTCACGAGGGCTGAATAGCGGCCCCGGGGTCACTTCCGGTGATTCCAAGGGTTGAAATGGTGGGCGATGAGAGACTCGAACTCCCGACATCTTCGGTGTAAACGAAGCGCTCTACCAGCTGAGCTAATCGCCCGCCTGAAGGGGCGGTGCTGCCGCCCATTTTCAAGCCCGTCCGTT
>Ga0207864_1000573_pt1 | contig 49308 bp, 38 predicted proteins | sample HigsolmetaAR202D_FD_184834 | JGI IMG/M metagenome (GOLD analysis project Ga0207864, IMG submission 184834) | Ionic liquid and high solid enriched microbial communities from the Joint BioEnergy Institute, USA - AR20-2-D (SPAdes) (version 2) ...
GGACTGCACGATCCGGCCGTTCGCCATCACGTGCACGAACTGCGGCTTGATGTAGTTCAGCAGCCGCTGGTAGTGCGTGATCATGAGGACCGTCATCTCCGGACGCTCCTCGTGCAGCTTGTTGACGCCGTTCGAGACGATCTTCAGCGCGTCGATGTCGAGGCCCGAGTCCGTCTCGTCCATGATCGCGAGCGTCGGCTCGAGCATCGCCATCTGCAGGATCTCGTTGCGCTTCTTCTCACCCCCGCTGAAGCCGTCGTTGACCGAACGCTCCGCGAACGACGGATCCATCTCCAGGAGCTGCATGCGATCCATCAGCTTCTCCTGGAAGTCGAAGATGTCGACCTCCTCGTCGGGGTTCTTCGCCTGGAGCGCGGTGCGCAGGAAGTTGGCGATCGATACGCCCGGGATCTCCATCGGGTACTGGAACGCGAGGAAGACGCCGGCGCGCGCGCGCTCGTCCGGCTCCATCTCGAGGAGGTCCTGGCCCTTGTACAGGACGCTGCCGCCGGTGACCTCGTACGCCGGGTGCCCGCTCAGCACCTTGGCCAGCGTGCTCTTCCCGGAACCGTTCGGCCCCATGATGGCGTGGATCTCACCCGTCTTGAGCTCGAGGTCCACGCCCTTGAGGATGGGCGTGCCGTCCTCGGCGACCACGGCGTGCAGATCGGAAATCTTCAGAAGCGGCTCACTCATTGCTCTCCTCACCGTCAAGGTGCGGCGGCGACTGGCATTTCAAGAATGATTCTGAATATCACCCAAAGCTACCCCGCGCTGACCGGCGTGTCAAGTGCGAAGAATCACGCACAACGAACGGTTTCTGCGTACGATTCCCCGATCCGCCGCGCGTTGTAGATTGGGGTGGACGCGGGCGCGATGCCAGGGCGGTGTCGCGATGCGGGGCCGGACAACGAGGAGAGAACATGGAACGGGTGATCCTGGTCCTGGGGGGCGGCGGGGTGAAGGGGATGGCGCATGTCGGGGCGTGGAAGGCGTTGGAGGAGGCGGGGATCGAGGTAGCGGAGATCGTGGGGACGAGCATCGGCGCGCTGGTGGGCGCGTGCATCGCCGGAGGGCTGGGGTGGCGCGAGCTGGCGCCGCTGGCGGTGTCGCTGCGCAAGCGAGACATCGTGTCGATGAACGGGCGGACGCTTCTGCTGAACGGGATCCGGCAGCAGAGCGTCTTCCACGGCGAGCGGCTCCAGGAGTACATCCGGTCGGTGCTCCCGGTCGAGCGGTTCGACGAGTTGAAGCTCCCGCTGTCGATCAATGCGGTCGACCTCGAGACGGGGCAGACGGAATGGTTCGGCGTGGGCGGGCGGACGGACGTGCCGCTGGCGGATGCGGTGTACGCGTCGTGTGCGCTGCCGCTCTTCTACCCGCCGGCGGAGATCGGCGGGCGGCACTTCGTGGACGGCGGCGTCGGCGATGCGCTGGCGGTGGAGCGGGCGCGGGAGCGGGGCGCGGACCTGATCATCGCGGTGGACGTGTCGGCGGGTCCGGTGAAGGACTCGCTGGACACGATCTCGAAGGGAATGGTGGCGATCCACCATCGCGTTTTCGACATCATGAGCCATGCGCGCCGGCAGTCGATCCTGGGGAATTGGAGCGGCCCGCCGCTGATCCACATCCGGCCGCGTCTGGACGGGATCTCGACGTTCGACTTCACGCGCACCCACTACTTCCTGGAGGAAGGGTATCGGGCGACGCGGGCGGCGATCGCGGATCGGACCAGCGTCGCGGTCGCGGCGGACTGACGTGCCCGGGCGCGCCGCGGCCATGACCCGCCCGGTCGCGCCGCCGCCATGACGCGCGCGGTCGCGCCGCGGCCGTGACGCGCCCAGTCACTTCGCCGCTCTGGCGGCGCGGGACAGCGCGATCGCCAGGGTGGCCAACCAGGCGAGCCCGAGCAGTGCGCCGGCCAGGATGTCGGTCGGCCAGTGGACGCCCATGCGGAGCCGGCCGAGGCCGACGAGGAGGACGGCGGTCGCGGCGAGGCCCGCGGCGGTGACCCGTTCCGCCGAGCTGGTCGACGACCGCGCCCAGATGAACGCCAGGATCCCGTAGACGGCCGTGCTCTCCGCCGCGTGGCCCGAGGGGAACGACGCGAACCCCGGCGCGGCCGCGCCGTCCAGGATGAGGTCGGGCCGGGGCCGGTCCCACAACAGCCAGGCGAATCGCACGATCAAGTCGGACCCGACGAAGGCGAGGACGATCGAGATCGCGTGGAGCGGCCGGCGATCCCACGCCGCGACGCCGGCGGCGAACGCGGAGACGATCGCGAGGGTGATGTCGGTCCCGAGCGTCTGGATCCAGACCCCGACGCTGAAGGAGAGGAGCGGCGAGGCGTCGAGCGCGCGCAGGAAATCGGACTCCCAGGCGAATGCGCCGTCGCCGTCGAGGTGGCGCCCGGCGACCACGAGGCCGATGGCGACGCCGACGGCGACGACGCACCCCGCGGCGAGGGTTGCGCCCCACCGTCGCCAGACGTTACCGGGGAGTTCGGCCGCGCCCTCGCGGAATCGGGCGACGACGTCGCCCATGACGCGTGCGGCGACCCAACCGCTCCGGCTCTTCCCGCCATCGGCCGCATGCACGCCGCGGTCGTTCCCGGCGCCCTCGTGCCGGCCGCGGCGATTCCCGGCGCCCTCGTGCCGGCCGCAGCCATCCCCGGCGGCCTCGTGCCCGCCGTACCCCGCGCCGGCGCCCTCGCCCCTTGGGAGTCCCGCCTCGCCGAGGGCGCCCGGGTCCGTCATCGTGCGGGTGCGGGAACCGAATCGCCCACCCCGTGTTCATCGTCGGGTCGCGCGCCCGACCACGCGAGGTGGTAGCGGATGAAGAGCGCGGCGAGGGTGTCGGCGGAGGCCGGCACGGCGCGGGAGAGGTCGGTGATGACGTCGTCGCGGCGGGCGAGGATCGAGGCCAGCTCGTTCCGGACGTCGGCCGGCGCGCGGTCGATCGACGCCTGGAGCCCGGTGAAGAACTCGCTCGACACCCGCCGGGCGGACTCGTAGCTCTGGCGGCTCGCCTCGATCGCGGCGACGCCCAGCTCGGTGGCCAGCGCCTGGAACGCGAGGTCGCGCTCCACCTCGGCGACGCGGCGCTCGAGGCGCTCGGCGCGGAGGAACTGCCAGCCGAACCCCGCGGCGAACGCGGCGGCGACGCCGAGCGTGACGAACAGCCCCTTCTTGAGTCGATTCATTCCCGGCCTCCTGTTCCGGCGATGGCCCGGACGATCCGGTCGATCGCCCGTCGCACGACGCTCCCCGGCACGCCGGAGGCGTTGGTCATCACGCTGAAGATCAGGTCGCGGCCGTCCTCGGTCCGCACGTACCCGCCGAGCGTGTTGACGTGGGTGATGGTCCCGGTCTTGGCGTGGACGCGGCCCTCGAGCCCACGGAGCCGGTCCTCGAGCGTGCTCTTCGGTTCGCCCGGCTCGGGGAGCGCGTCGCGGAATTCGGCGCCCCAGGGCTGGCGCCGCACGTGGTCGAGGAGTCGCACGATCGCGTGCGGCGAGAGCAGGTTCTGCGCCGAGAGCCCGGAGCCGTCGACCAGGAAGAACGCCGTCGAATCGATCCCGACCACGTCGATCAGGTACCGCCGTGCGACGTCGCGCCCGGCGGCCCAGGTACCGTGCCCCGTCCGCTCGGCGCCGAGCGTTTTGAGCACCTGCTCCGCGATCCAATTCTGGCTGGGCTCGAGGATCGCGGCAATGATCTCGCGCATCGGCGGCGAGGTCCAGGTGGCGACGAGGCGGGCGGGCGGGACCGTATCGGGCGGCGCGGCGGTAGGCGACGGCGGCGTGTCGGGCGGCGGCACCGCGTCGAAGCCTCGCATCGCCGCCCGCAGGGATGCGGCTTCGATGGTGTCATACACCACCCGCACGTCGCTTTCGACCACGACCCCGCGGCGCTCGAGCGCGGCGCGGAGCGCTCGGCCGGCGTGGAGCGCCGGCTCGACGACGGCGATGCGGGTCGTGTCGGGCGCGGCGTCGAGCGCGATCGTGCCGGACAGGTCGAGGGCGTAGGACCCCGGCGCGCGGTCGACGCGGACGACGGTCCGGGCGAGCGCGGTGTCGGTCAGGATCCGGTTCCGCAGCTCGAACGCCTCGGTCGGCTCGGCGAAGGAGAGGATCGCGGGGTCGCCGGGCGCCGCGCCGGGCGAGACGACGACGTCGGCGGACGCCTCGGCGATCGCGAAGGCGGCGACCGGCGCGGCGTAGGACCACGGCAGGTCGCCGACCTCCCACGAGGGGTGGACGAACCGGTCGTCGAACCGGCTCGCGTCGACGACGATCGGGCCGGCGACGCGGCGGATCCCGGCGACGCGGATCGAGTCGGCGAGCGCCTCGATCGGCGCGGCGTCGCTCTCGAAGAAGCGGGCGGACATCGTCGGGTCGCCGCTGCCCAGGACGACCAGTGAGTCGGCGACGGAATCGGCCGCGCCGACCGCGTACAGCTCGGTGCGGTAGCGGTACTCCGGCCCCAGCTCGCCCATGGCGACGGCGGCCGTCACCAGCTTCATGTTCGACGCCGGGATGAAATGCTTCTCCGGGTTCAGCCGGTAGAGCACGCGGTCACGCTCGGGGTCGTAGACCTCGATCCCCCATTGCGTGCGGTCGAGGGGCGGCGCGGCGATCGCGGAGTCGGCGACCTCGCGGAGCGACGGCGCGCCGGGGCGCACACCGGGCGCGCTCGCGCACGCCGCCAGGAGCGGGACCACGAGCGCCAGGCGGACCGCCCCGGCCGGGGCGGAAGCGCGATCGGTCGTTCCCGTGCGTCGAGCCATGCGAACTCCCACCGAATCCTCCTGCACTGGGTTGGCGCCGCGGGCTCTACCAGGTCAATGCAACCGGCGCGGCCCCGGGGGGTGCGTGCGCCGGACAATGGAGCGACGAGCCCGGGGCTCGCGCAAGGTGGTGAAGAGCCCGGGGAGTCGCGTATAATATGCGCCGCGTCGCGTCGGCTCCCGCGCGCGGCGCCTGGACCGATCCGAACCGAGCGCGCGATGACCGCCGAGCCGCACGACCCCTTCGACCCCGGCCAGCTCGGGCTCGGGGACATGGACCCCGAAGCGTTCCGCCGCCACGGCCACGCGGTCGTGGACTGGATCGCGGACTACCTCGCGGACCCCGAGCGTTGGCCGGTCTTCCCCCGCGTCGCCCCCGGCAGCGTGCGTGCCGCGCTCCCCGCGCTCCCGCCGTCGCGCCCCGAGCCGATGGAGGAACTGCTCGCGGACTTCGAGCGCCTGATCGTCCCGGCGACGACGCACTGGAACCACCCCGGCTTCATGGGCTACTTCGCGATCACCGGCTCCGGGCCGGGGATCCTGGGCGAGATGCTGGCCGCTGCGCTGAACGTGAACGCCATGCTGTGGCGGACCGGCCCCGCGGCGACGGAGCTGGAGGAGGTCGCGCTCGACTGGCTGCGACAGCTGATCGGTCTGCCGGCGGGGTTCGAGGGGACGATCAACGACACGGCGTCGTCGAGCACGCTCTACGCGCTGGCGGCGGCGCGCGAGGCGGCGGGGCTGGGTGTCCGCCAGTCGGGGCTGGCCGGCCGCCCGGAGCTGCCGCGGCTCCGCGTCTACTGCTCGGCCGAGGCGCACTCCAGCATCGACAAGGCCGTGCTCACGCTGGGGCTCGGGCTCGAGGGGCTGGTCCGTGTCCCGACCGACGCGGAGCACCGCATGGACGTGGCCGCGCTGGAGCGCGCGATCGCGGACGACCGGGCGCGCGGGGTCCGGCCGATCGCGGTCGTGGCGACGGTCGGGACGACGTCGACTACGGCCGTCGACCCGGTCCCGGCGATCGCCGACGTCTGCGCGCGCGAAGGGCTTTGGCTGCACGTCGACGCCTCGTACGGCGGCATGCTGGCAATCGTCCCGGAGCATCGATCGGTGCTGGACGGGTGCGACCGCGCGGACTCGATCGTCGTCAACCCGCACAAGTGGCTCTTCACGCCGGTCGACTGCTCGGCGCTCTACACTCGCCGGCCGGAGGTGCTGCGCGCGGCGTTCAGCCTGGTGCCGGAGTACCTGAAGACGACCGAGGCGCCCGAGGTGCGCAACCTGATGGACTACGGCGTCGCGCTCGGGCGCCGGTTCCGCGCGCTCAAGCTGTGGTTCGTGCTGCGCTACTTCGGCGCGGAAGGGATCGCGAACCGGCTGCGCGAGCACGTGCGGCTGGCCCGGCTCTTCGCGTCGTGGGTCGACGAGTCCGACGACTTCGAGCGGCTCATGCCGGTGCCGATGTCGGTCGTAGTCTTCCGCTACCGGCCGGCGGGCGCGGATGAGACGGAGGTCGAGGCGCTGAACGCGGCGCTGCTCGAGCGGCTCAACGCGACGGGCGAAGTGTTCCTGTCGCACACGCGCGTGAACGGGAAGTTCGCGCTGCGGCTCGCGATCGGGAACCTGAGGACCACGGAGTCGCACGTCCGCCGGGTCTGGGAGCTCGCCCGCACCCTCGCCGCGACGGGTCCCGTCGGCGGCGCGGTCGACGAGTAGCGGGCCCCGGAGGCGACGATGCATCCTATCGATCTCGCCGTCGTCGGCGCGTACGTGGCCGCGATGCTCGGCGTCGGCATCGTGGTCTCGCGCCGGATCCACGGCTTCCGTGACTACTTCGTGGCGGCCGGGCGACTGACCGCGCCGCTCCTCGTCTGCACGCTGGTCTCTACCTACTACGGGCTGGACGTCCTCTTCGGGAATTCGGAGGTCAGCTACCTGGAGGGCGTGGTCGGCTTCTTCGGCTACACCCGCCCGTACTACATCGTGATCCTGGTCGCCGCGCTGGTCGTGGCGCGCAAGCTCCAGGGTCACGGCTTCCTCTCGCTCCCGGACGTGGCGGCGCACTATTACGGCCGGGGGACACGCGTGGTCGTCGCGATCGCGAGCGCGTTCTACTCGCTGCCGCTGATCAGCGTCATGGGGATCGGGATCCTGCTCGACGTGATGGCCGGCGTGCCGTTCCCGGTCGGCGTGGTCGTGGGCGCGGCCGTCTCGGTCGTCTACACGCTCCTCGGCGGGCTCATGGCCGATGCGCTGACGGACACGCTCCAGTTCGTGCTGATGTGCATCACGCTCGGGATCGCGGCGGCGCTCACGCTCCGGGAGCTGGGCGGGATGGAAGGGCTGCAGGCGGTCCTGCCGGCGACGTACTTCGACCCGATGGGGACGTACCCGGCGTGGGTGCTCGTCGTCTTCGCGGGGTCGGCGCTCAGCGCGCTGATCGAGCCGGCGTTCTACCAGCGCATCTTCGCGGCGGTCAGCTACCGCGCCGTGCTCGTCGCGCTGCTGATCGGGATCGCGCTCTGGGCGGCGTACGACTGGGTTGCTACGGTGCTCGGGATGGCCGCGGCGGCGCGCGGGCTCGAGGTCGAGCCGCGTTACGCGCTCCTGACCGTCGTCGTCGACGTGCTGCCGGTCGGGCTCACGGGGCTGTTCGTTGCCGGCGCGCTCGCGGCCGCGATGTCGACGATCGATTCGTACCTGCTCATCGCCGGCGGCAACCTGGCGTACGACATCTACCGGCCGCTCTTCCGTCCGGACATGGACGACGCTTCGACGCTGCGGCTGACGCGCTGGATGATCGTGGTCTCGGCGGGCGCGTGCGTCGTCTTTGCGCTCTTCTTCCAGTCGGTCGTCTCGGCGTGGATCTTCATGAGCACGGTCCTGGTCGCGAGCGCGCTGGTCCCTCTCCTCTTCGCACTGTACGCGCCGTGGCAGCCGCGCCCGGCGGCGGGGCTCGCCTCGAGCCTCGCGGGGCTCGGCGTCGCCATCGCCTACTACGCGCTGGTCACCGTTCTCGGCGCGGACGACCCCGAGTGGGGAACGCGGATCTGGACGGTCGATGTCGGGGGGCTGACCCTCTCGCTCTGGCAGGACTACGCGATGCTCTTCGCGCTCCCGGCCTCGGCCATCGGGTACGCGGTCGGCCATCGGGCCGGGCGCCCGGCCGCGACCGATGCGGGCCGGGGCGTCGAATCGGGGACGGTGCCGGCGGAAGCACGCGCGCCCGAGGAGGAGACGAGATGAGCGGCTGGGACCTCTTCACCTGGTCGGCGATCGTGGTGCTCGTGGCGGGGTCGATCGCCGTGTTCGCGTGGTTCCTCGGCGCGGCGGGCGAGCTCCTGCGCAACGGGCGGGACGAGGGGGACCAACGCTGAGACCGGCGCCCCGTGCGGGCCCGGTGCTACGCGCTCCGACCGATACTACGCCGCGAGCCGGGACCGCTCCGCCGCACGCGCCGGTGCCGCGAACCCCGTCACGGCGCCGTCGTCAATCGTCCACCACGCACACCCGGTTTCGCCCTTCCGTCTTGGCACGGTAGAGCGCCCGGTCCGCGGCGACGACGAGCTCGATCGGGCTCTGCATCCACGGCTGGTACTCGGCCACGCCCGCGCTCACGCTGAGCCGGCCCGCGGTCTCGTGGAGCACGCGGCGCCGGATCCGCTCGGCGTGCAGCTTCCCGCCCGCCTTCCCTGTGCCCGACAGGATCGCCGCGAACTCCTCGCCGCCGTACCGCGCGGCCAGGTTCATCGACCGGGTCTCCTCGCGCAGGACCTGCGCGAAGAGGACGAGCGCGTTGTCGCCCTCGCGGTGGCCGAAGGTGTCGTTGTACTCCTTGAAGTGGTCGAGGTCGAACAGGACGAAGCTGAGCGCCCGGCCGCGCGTGGCGGCCGCAAACTCGCGCTCCAGGAAGAGGTCGAGCTGACGCCGGTTCGGCAGCTGCACCAGGGGGTCGGTCAGCGACAGCTCGCGCAGCTCGGCGTGCATGCGCGCGTTCTCGATCGCGGACGCGGCGTACGGCGCCATGCGCAGCAGGAGCCGCAGCTTCTCGCGGTTCGGCACGTCCTCGATCCACGGGCCGACGGCCAGGAACCCGACCAGCCGCTGCCCGAGCATGAGCGGCATCGTGATCCGGCCCGCGAGCGACGGGTCCCATTGGCCCACGGCATCGCCGAGGGGCAGCCCCAGCGCCGCGGAACGTGCGTCGTCGTCCACGATGTCGAGCGCCTCGCGGAGCGCCTTCGCGCTCTCACGGATCCGCGCCTCGTCGGCCGGAGTGAGCATCCGCTCCTCGCCCAGCCGGACGAGCGCGCCGCCCGCCCGCGCGACCGCGCGGACCCAGTCGTTCTCGACCAGCCAGACGACGATCGGCTTCTCGACCAGGAGGTGCGCGTGGTCCGCGACGCGCTGGACGACCTCCTCGAGATCGAGCGACGCGCCCAGATCCCGGGCGGCGGCGTCGAGCCGCTCGATCTCGTCGCCGCGACGGCGGGCCATGACCGAGAGCCAGGCCGCGTCGACCGCCGCGCCGACCAGGTTGGCGACCGCGCTCAGGAAGTCCTCGTCCTCCGCGGTGAACGGCTCGATCGGCCGCTCGGCGACGAGGCAGCCCAGGAACCGCGCGTCGCGACGGAGCGGCGCCGCGATGTAGTACGCGCCCATCGCCTCGCCGGATGCGACCGATCCCGCCCGGAGCGCGTCCAGCGATTTCGGGACGTAATCGAGGCACGCGCCGGCATCGCCGTCGCGGAAGATGGCCTGGATCGGGCCGGCTCCGTCGTAGAGCCCGGCCACGAACGACGTGCAGTTCAGGCCGCTCCGGATCGGAGCGTGCAGGGCGGGGAACAGCTGCGCCGGCCCCGAGCTCGTGCCGAGGAGCCGGGCCACGTCGAGTAGGGCCGCGTACCGCTTCTCCACGGAAGCAGCATTGCTCGGGAGCATTGTACAAAAAGAAATCGGGAATCCGAGCCGCCAAGCGCGTGCGGGCCGGGCGCGGTCGCCCCCGCTGGTCGCAGGTCATTCGACGCGCCGAGTTGCGCGGGGACACTTTGGAAACAAGGTATCGTCGCGCTACGACGCGAGCAATAGAGGAATTGCGCGCCAAGGAGTTAGCGCGCGTCAGTCCTCTTCGGCGCGTCCCAAACTCCTATGCGGGCGCACCACGCGGCGTCCGCGGACTCCGCACGCCGCGCGCGGATTGCACGCGCCGTCCGTGCACATCGCGCCTGGTTCGCGCGCCTCACGCCCGGTTCGCGCGCCTCGCGCCTCACGCCCCTTCGGCCTCGAAGGTCACGGCGTCGTCCTGAATGGCGGCAAGGAATTCCTCGTCGACCTCGACGCCCATGCCGGGGCCGGTCGGGACGGCGAGGGTGCCGTCGGGCCCGAGCTCGAACTCGGGGTGCACGACGTCGCGCTCCCAATAGCGCCGGCTGGCAGAGGTGTCCCCGGGGAGCCGGAAGTTGGGGAGCGAGGCGAGCGCCACGTTGTGTGCGCGGCCGATCCCGGACTCGAGCATCCCGCCGCACCAGACGGGGATCCCGGCCTCGGCGCAGAGGTCGTGCACGCGGATCGATGCGGTGTGCCCGCCGACGCGGCCGGGCTTGATGTTGACGATGCGCCCGGCGTTCAGCGCGATCGCGTCCGCGCAGCGGCCGGGGCTGGAAATCGATTCGTCGAGGCAGATGGGCGTCCGCAACTCCGCCTGCAGCTCGGCGTGCGCGAGGAGCTCGTCGGCGCCGAAGGGCTGTTCGATCATCGCGAGGTCGAACCGGTCGAAGGCGAGGATGTGCCGCATCTCGGCCGGGTCGTAGGCAGCGTTCGCGTCGACGGTGAGCATGATGTCGGGGAACCGTGCGCGGACGCGGTCGAGCACGTGCTCGTCCCACCCGTGTGTGATCTTGATCTTGATGCGCTGGTAGCCTTCGGCGAGGTAGTGCTCGATGCGGTCGAGGAGCGTATCGATGTCGGGTTGGATGCCGATACTGACACCAGAGGCGACGGCGTCGCGGGTGCCGCCGAGGAGGCGGGAGAGGGATACGCCGCGTTGCTTGGCCTCGAGGTCCCAGGCGGCCATCTCGAGCGCGGCCTTGGCCATGTTGTGGCCCTTGGCCGCGCGATCGAGCGCGGCGGCCACGTCCCTGGCCGTGTCGAAGCTCTGGCCGAGGATGGCGGGGATCAGATAGCGCTGGAGGACGAGGCGAGCGGTGTCGACGGTCTCGTACGAGAAGTTCGGCGCCTCGCCCGCGACGCATTCGCCATAACCGCGCGTGCCGTCCTCGTCGTCGAGCTTGATGATGAGGATGGTGCGGTCGTGCGTCAGACCGGAGGAAATTCGGAACGGCTCCTTGAGTCGGAGGCGGATCTGTTGGACCGTGACACGGCGAATGCGCATGGAACGGAATCCTTGATCGCAAAGAGTTGCGAGGGTAATATCTCGGCGGAAGCCTACCACCAAGCCGGATCGGCCCAGCCGCCGCGCGTCGATCGCCGGCAATAGCTCAAGCCAGACATGGAGACAGGATCACCGACCTCTACGCCGGTCAAGATGCCCGCCGTCGCGGGAGCGGGCAATGGCGTGACGAGGGTGCTCGCCACGCGCGTACTGGCGGCGGCGTATGCTTGCGTCGCGGTGGTGTACCTGTTCATGCCGTTTTCCGGGCGGGCCCGGCTGGTGTTCGGGCACAGCGTGCTGCTGGCGGCGGCGACGGCGGCGGCGGTGGCGTGCCTTTTTGCGGCACGGCGGGGCCGGGTGGGTTCGCGGCTGGCGTGGTACCTGTTCGCGGGGGCGGCGGGTACCGGCGTCGTGGCGCACGCGATGTGGGCGTACCGGCAACTCGTCCTCGAGGAACCGATCAGCTTCGCTTCGTCGATCTTCTACGTTCTGCTCCTCTTCCACCCCTTCTTCGGCGCCGGTGCAGCCGTGGCGCTGCGCCCCGCCCGCGGTCGGGAAACGACGAACAACATCTTCATCGACGGCGCGCTGATCGTCACGGCCGCGCTGCTGCTCGTCTCGCGCTTTGTCTTCGAGCCGCTGGTGGCCAATCCGGCCACGAACGGCGACGTGCTGGTCGTGAACGTGCTCGCCCAGTTCGGTGCGGTGAGCTCGGTCCTGTTCGCCGGGCTGCTCGTGCTGTGGGGCGATCCGGTCTTCCCGGGGCGGACGGTCCCGGCGCTGGCGGGCACGGCGGCGGCGTTCCTGACGGTCACGGTGCTGACGGCGACGGGCGCGGATCCCACGCCGGTCTCGCCGGGCGACGCGTTCGACCTCCTCTGGCTGACCGGCTGGGTGCTCCTCGCCACGGCGGGTCTCGCGGCCCACCGCGTTCCTTCGGATCCAATGGCCGAGGTGGCGGCCGATCGAATCCGGCGTCGGCTGCGCCAGGGGGTCGCGCCGGGCGCCGCGCTGTTCCTCGGCGCTGCCGCGGTAGATGCCGCGCTTCACCCCGGCCCGATGCGCCAGGTCGCGATCGTCTCGACCGGCCTGGCGATCCTCCTCGCGATCCGGATCCGTTTCGCGGCCGTGGACGCAGAACGGCGAGTCGAGGAGGGGGTCCAGCTCGCGCACACCCGCGCGCTCGTCGAGCTGAGCCGTGCGCTCGCGGGAGCGACCGAACTGAACCGCACGCTCGAGCTGGTCAGCCAATGGGCGTGTCGACTGCTGGACGCCCGAGCGGCCGGGATCGAGTTGCTGACGCCGGACGGGACGACCCTCGAGCTGCGCGCCGCGTACGGTCTGCCGGAGGAGGTGATCGGAACGCGGTTCCCGGTCGAGAGCAGCTTCACGGGATGGGTCGTGCGGCAGCGACGCGCGCGCGCCACCCTCGCCCCACGCTCCGACCCCTATTTCCGCCCCGAAAGCATTCGATTCCTGGAAGACAAGCCGACGGCCGCCGCGCCGCTACAATTCGGTGAGAAACCGCTGGGGGTGCTCTTCGCCGCCAACCGCGACCTCCCGTTCACGGCGAAGGACCTCGAGCTCCTGGCCTCCCTGGCCGACCAGGCCGCGCTGGCGATCGAGAACGCCCGGCTCTTCGAGCAGGTCCACGCCCTCTCGATGACCGACCCGCTCACGGGGCTCGCGAACCGCCGGCAGCTCGAGCGCGAGCTGGCCCGCGAGTTCGCGGCCGCGCGCCGCGGCCGCAAGCTCGTGCTCGTCATCTTCGACCTGGACGGGTTCAAGTCGTACAACGACAAGCACGGCCACCTGGCGGGCGACGAGATCCTGCGCGCGTTCGGCCAGGTCCTCGCCGTCGAGACCCGCGCCATGAACCTGGCCGTCCGCTACGGCGGCGACGAGTTCCTGGCGCTGCTGACCGACTCCGACCTGGCGGGCGCGCAGGTCTTCGTCGACCGGGTGAAGACCCGTTTCCGCAGGATCGTCGAGGAGATGGGCGCCGGCGAGGTCAACGTGAGCGCGGGGATGGCGCCGTACGACCCCTCGATGGGCTCGCCGGAGGACCTGATCGCAGAAGCCGACCGGGTGCTCTACGGGGTCAAGGCCGGCCGCACCTCTCGCTCGAGCAGGTAGCAGCTCCGCTCCCCTTCCCGCACCACCTCCACCGCCACATAGCCGCGACCGAAATAAACCTCGAACGCCGCGCGCGTCTTTTCGCGCCAGTCGGCCGCGAGTTCCGGCGCCCTGGTCTTGAGCGCCTGGATGCTGGCGGGGACGGCGATGCGGACCCGCGTGGCGTCGAGATCGAGGCGCGGCTCGAGCGACTCGATGCCGGCCGGGCCGTCCCGGGTGTCGTTGACGAGGGGCGCGTCGGCGACGTCGTCGGCCGAGGGCGGCGGCTCGCCTTCCAGCCGCCGGCGTACGCGTTCGCTCGCGATCTCCCACACCGCGATCAGCCGGTCCGTGCCGATCCCATGGTGCAGCGGCGAGCCCGTCCTGCCGTAGAAGTCCCGGTGGTACTCGCGGGCGATGATGCCCAGGCGGCCGAAGTTGAGGTACGCGTTCTTCGACTCGAGCGGGTCGAAGGTCCAGTAGACGGTCTGCACGCCGAGCGGGAGGAGCGCATCCCGCTGGTATCGCTTGAGGCGGGCGCCGAGCCCGCGGTCGCGCAGGTCGGGCCGGACGGCGAGCATGTCGGACCAGTGGACGAGGCGCCCGTCCTCGAAGCCGGTGATCCCGAAGACGAAGCCGGCGAGGGTGCCCTCGGCGTCGTACGCGGCGGCGGTCACGCCGCCGAGCTTCTGCGCCGCCCACAGGATGGCCGGCGGGACGATCTCGGTGAAGCTCGGCCCCCAGACCTCCTTCTGTAGCGCGACGCAGCGCTGCGCCTCCTCGATCGTCCGGACCGGCCGGATCTCGAAAGCGTCGTTGCTCACAAGGTTTCGAGAAGTCGTGCGTAGAGTGCAGCGCGGCGGACGAGGTCCTCGACGACGACGTGCTCGTCCACCGCGTGCGCGCCGCCGCCTCGAGGCCCGAGCCCGTCCAGCGTCGGGACGCCGAGCGCGGCGGTGAAGTTCCCGTCGCTCGCGCCCCCCGCCGCCCCCTCGCCCAGCTCGAAGCCGAGCTCGGCCGCCAGGTCGCGGGCGTGCCGATAGAGCCGGAGCACGCCCCCGCCTCGCTCGAGCGGCGGCCGGTCGCGGCCGCCTTCGACGACGACCTCCGCGCCCGGGAGCACGGGCCGGAGCGCGCGCAGCCCCTCGTCGATCCGCCGCTGTTCGTCCAATGTCGCGAAGCGCACGTCGAGGTCGGCCCAGGCCTCGGCCGGAACGACGTTCGTGGCCGTGCCTCCGCCCACGCGCCCGACGCTGATCGTGGTCCCTCTGTCGGGCGCGGCGAGCGCGGTCGCGCGGATGATCTGGTGCGAAAGCTCGAGGATCGCGTTGATCCCCTTCTCGGGCTCGAGCCCCGCGTGCGCCGCGCGGCCGCGGGCAACGATACGGTAGTCGGCGATCCCCTTGCGGGCCGTCTTGACCGACCCGTCCGCGAGCGGCGGCTCGAGGACGAGCACGGCCGCGGCGCCGCGCGCCGTCGCCTCGATCAACGGGCGCGACGTCGTCGAGCCGATCTCCTCGTCGCAGGTGACGAGGATGGTGACCGGCCGCCTCGGCGCGGCGCCGGCCTCGCGGAAGAGGAGGAGCACCTCGGCCAGGATCGCTAGCCCGCCCTTCATGTCGAACGCGCCCGGCCCTTCGGCGCGGCCGTCGATCACGCGGAACGGCCGCTCGAGGATCGTGCCGCGCGGGTGCACGGTGTCGAGGTGCCCGAGGACGACGACGGGCTCGAGCCCGGCCTCGCGGCCCGGCAGGCGCGCCAGCACGTGCTTCCCGCGCTCGGGCGCGTCGACCCACTCGACCTCCGCGCCGGCCTCGGCGAAGGCGGCGCCGATGTCGAGCGCGAGGGCGGTGCATGCGGCGACGTCGCCGGAGGGCGTCTCATGCTCCACCCACCGGCGCAGCCGCTCCAGGATCCGTGCCTCGACGCGGTCGTGATCGATCGGGATCATGGGCGGGAAAGATCTAATCGCGCGGGCGCGTCGGCAACCGCCGGTAGCTCTCGTCGAGCAGCTCGATCGGGTGGAGTACGGGCCGGCCGTCGCCGGCGAGGAGGAGGCCGGCGCCGATCTGCATCATGCACCCCGGGTTGGGCGTGACGACGACGTCGGCGCGGGTCGAGCGGACGGCCGCGACCTTGTCCTCGAGGATCCGGCCGCCCAGCTCGGGGTGCGTGAGCCCGTAGATCCCCGCGCCGCCGCAGCACTCGTCGGCGCCCGGGAGCGGGACGAGCTCGAGCCCCGGGATCGCGGCCAGGACGTCGAGCGGCGCGCGTGTGATCCGCTGCGCGTGGTGCAGGTGGCACGGCGCGTCGTACGTCACCCGGATTTGGACAGGCGCGCCGGGGCGCGGACCCAGCTCGACGAGGAGCTCCGAGACGTCGCGGACGCGCCGTGCGAACGCCCGCGCGCGCTCGGCGTACGCCGGGTCGCCGGCCAGGAGCGCGCCGTACTCCTTCATCGCCGCGCCGCACCCGGCCGCGTTCACGGCGACGACGTCGATCCCCGCCCGCTCGAACGCGTCGATGTTCGCCCGCGCCAGCTCCCGCGCGCGCTCGAGGTCGCCGCCGTGGGCGTGCAGCGCGCCGCAGCACCGCTGGTCGGGGACGGGGACGACGTCGCAGCCGTTGGCCTCGAGCACGCGGATCGTCGCGGCGTTGACGCGCGCGAACAGCCCCTGCTGGACGCAGCCGAGGAGCACGGCGACGCGGAGGCGCGGGGCCGGGGAGGCGTCGGCCGATGGAGCGGGGGAGCCGGCGGCCCCGGCGCGCCCGGCCTCGGATCGCTCCGGTCGCCCGGCGTCAGCCGCGCACGGGCCACTGATTCCCGCATCTCTCAGCCCCGCCCACCCCCGCGACGCGAGGAGCATGGCGAGCGCGAAGCGGGCCCGCTGCAGGCGCCGCGGCAGGATCCGCAGGAGCGCGGGCGCGAGGCCCGTGCGGATCAGCGCCCGGCCGCCACCCATCGCGGTGCGTGCGAGCAGGCGACTACCGAAGACGGTCAGGAGGGCGCGGGTCGCGAACCCGACGCCGCTCTCGCGGGCGATCACGGCCCGGGCTCGCTCGAGGAGGTGCCCGTACTCGACGCCGGACGGGCAGACGGTCTCGCACGCGCGGCAGCCGAGGCAGCGGTCGAGGTGGGTGGCGAATGCGTCGTCGTCCGGCTCGAGGCGCCCCTCGACGACGGCGCGCATGAGGTACAGCCGGCCCCTCGGCGAGTCCGCCTCGTCGCCCAGGCGGGTGTAGGTCGGACACGCCTGCAGGCAGAAGCCGCAATGGACGCAGGCAAGGAGCTTCTCCTCCTCGCGGGCAAGGACCTCTGTCAACTCGGCGCGGCGCGCGTCGGTCGCTGCAATCGACATCGTCGCTCCCTCAGACCACGAAACGGCCGGGCGAGAGCACGCCCGCCGGATCGAACTTCGACTTCAGCGCCCGCATGAGCCGCAGCGCCGGGCCCGGGTCGGGGAACGGCTCGACGGCTTCGAGCAGCGCGGCCGGCGCGCGGGCCACGATCAGCGTGCCGCCCGTCTCGGCCAGCGCGGCGCGGGCCTCGGCCAGGGCGCGCGCCCACCGTTCGACGTCGAGCGAGCCGTTGCGCCCCGGCGCCCGCACGGCGACGCGGACGATCCCCGCGCCGGCGTGCGCGGCGACGACCCTGTCCGGGATCCCCGCGTCGCTCCTCCCGCCCGGGAGATCGAGCGCGAGCCGGAGCGTCCGCTCGAGGCGCGTCGGCGCATCGGCCAGGCGGACGCACAACGCGGCGCCCGCCTCGGCGACGGAGAGCGCCGACCAGACCGCCGCCCGCCCGTCTCGCTGGAGCCCGGCCGCGAGGCGTTCCACTCGCGCCTCCGCGTCGGTTACAGCCGCCGCGTTTCCCCGCAGGCGGACGAGCAGGTACCACGACGCCGCGCGGCCGCCCGCGCCGTCTGCCATCCCCGCCGCGGCGCCGATCCCCGCGCCGGACACGACCTCGAGCGCCGCGACCTCGATCCGTTCCTCGCGGATCCGCGCCGCGAGGGCGATGACCGGCTCGGACGCGGGCGCGGCGACCACCACCGTCGCAGCCCGTTCCGGGATCGGGCGCAGCCGGAGGTGCAACCGCGTGATCAGGCCCAGCGTGCCGCGGCTCCCGACAACGAGGCGGACCAGGTCGTACCCGGCGACGTTCTTCACGACCTTGCCGCCCAGGTCGAGGACGCGGCCGTCGCCGGTCACGAGGCGCAGGCCGAGAACGTGGTCGCGCGGCGTGCCGTGCCCCTCGCGGAGCGGACCCGCCGCGGCGAGCGAGGCGACGGCGCCGAGCGTCGCCTCGGGGTGCCCCGGCGGGTCGAGCGGGAGCCACTGGCGGTGAGGCGCGAGACGATCGGCGAGGGTGCCGAGGCGGACGCCCGCCGCGGCGGTCGCAACCAGGTCGGCCGGCTCGGGCTCGACTGCGTCCGCCATGCGCGTCGTCGTGAGGACGACGTCGATCCGGCGTGGCGGACGCCCGGCGTCCAGCCACCCGCCCGCGCCGGCCGGCTCGACCGCCCAACCCTCGGCGGACGCGAGCTCCAGCACCGCGGCCGCCTCGTCGTCCGACGTCGGCGCCACGACCGCCTGCGGCACGACGCCGTGCACCGCCCAGCGCGGCGTCACCTCGGGCGGGAGGAGCGCCGAACGGCCGACCACCTCGGCGATCCGGTCACGCACCGACGCCATCGTCGCCTCCCGTCGCCGCGTCCACGACGGCTGCGCGCCCAGCCGCTACGGGCTCCCGCGCCGTCGCCGGCCCGACCCACTCCCGGCAGACGCGCAGCGGGAGCACCTTCGCCGGGTTCGCGAGCCCGCTCGGGTTGAAGACCCGCCTCACCTCACACATCGCCGCCATCTCCGCCTCGCCGAAGATGAGCGGCATGTACTCGCGCTTGTCGAGCCCGACGCCGTGCTCGCCCGTGATCGAGCCGCCGGCCTCGACGCAGAGCTTCATGATCTCGCGCGACGCCGTCTCGACGCGGCGCACCTCGTCCGCGTCCCGGCGGTCGAAGAGGATGTTCGGGTGGAGATTGCCGTCGCCGGCGTGGAAGACGTTGGAGATGCGCAGCCCGTGGCGCCGGGCGACGTCGTAGATCCCGCGCAGCACCTCGGGGAGCCGGCTCCGCGGCACGACCGCGTCCTGGACCAGCAGGTCCGGCGCGAGACGGCCCATGGCGCCGAACGCCTTCTTGCGACCCTGCCACAGCCGCTCGCGCTCCGCCGCGTCCCTGGCGCGCTGGACCTCGCGGGCGCCCTCGCGGCGGCAGATCCCGGCCGCGCGGTCGGCGTCGGCCGCGAGCCCCGCGCGCGGGCCGTCGAACTCCACGACGAGCGCCGCGGCCACGTCCGTCGGGATCCCCGCCGCGTACACGCTCTCCTCGACCGCGCGGATCGTCTCCCGGTCGATCATCTCGAGCGCCGCGGGGATCATCCCCTCCGCGATGATCGCGCTGACCGCGCGACTCGCGTCGTCGACGTCGTCGAACAGCGCGAGCAGCGTCTCGACCGCCTCCGGCACGGGCGAGAGCCGGACCTCGATCTCCGTCGCGACGCCGAACGTCCCCTCGCTCCCGACGAACAAGCCAACGAGGTCGTAGCCGACGAGCTCCCCCGACCCCGCGCCCAGCTCCACCACCTCGCCGTCGGGGAGCACGACCGTGAGCCCCAGGATGTGGTTCACCGTCGCGCCGTACTTGAGGCAGTGCGGCCCGCCCGCGTTCTCGGCGACGTTCCCGCCGATCGTGCACGCCGACTGCGAGCTCGGGTCCGGCGCGTAATACAGCCCGTACGGCGCCGCGGCACGGCTCAGGTGCGCGTTCACGACCCCGGGCTCGACCCGCGCCCGGCGGTTCGCCGGGTCCAGCTCGAGGATCCGGTTCATCCGCGCGAGCGACAGCACGACCGCACCCTCGAGCGCGAGCGCGCCGCCCGAGAGCCCCGTCCCCGCGCCGCGCGGCACGAACGGCACGCCCGCCTCCGCCAGCAGCCGCACGACCGCCGCGACCTGCTCGGTCCCGCGCGGCGCGACCACCGCCCGCGGCCGCACGCGGTACGCCGTGAGGCCGTCGGATTCGTAGACGAGGAGCGCGCCGGGGTCGGTGATCAGGGCGTCGTCGCCGACGACGCGGCGGAGCGCGGCGGCGAGGGCGGGGTCGAGACGGGTGGCGTGGTCGGTCGCCGATGACGTCATAACGCTCATGGACTCACGTACACCGCGGTGGGGCGGCGGTTCTGACCGCCGAGCCTGCGACTACGATGCGGGTGCGCCGCGCCGGGCGAGGAGTGCGTCGGCCGCGGCGAAGTGCTCCAGCAGCAGTGCATTCACGCGGTCGGAGTGCGTGATCGGCAGGCCATGCGACGCGTCGTCGAACTCGATGTAACGCGCCCCGGGGATACCGGCGGCGAGCGCACGTCCGGCGCGCGGCGGCGCGATCGGGTCGTGGGCGGCGCTGACCACGAGGGCGGGGATATCGGCCAGGTCGGCGAGGCGCGCGGCGATAGGACCCGCGCGCCGTCCAGCCGGCCCAGCCCCTAATTCCCGCCCAACGGGAACTGGACGCCCAACCCCCCGGTGACCAGAGTCCCGCCCGCGCCGAAGTAGACGTGGACCTCGGGAACCCACTGCACTCGACCCCCGAGCCGGGTTCCGGCGAACAGGCCGACGACGTTGTCGGTGATGAAGTCGTCCTCCGAGGTGCCGGCCCCGATGATGATGGCCTTCACGCCCCCGTGGAAGGAGCCCTTGCCGACGATGAGCGCGGGGTACAGCGCCGTGAAGCCCCAATCCGACTTGTACTCCTCGGTGTCTCCGTCCCCCGAGGTCGTCGTCACCGTGACCTCGCCGCCCACGCGAGAGATGCCCAGATCCGCCGCCAGCTTGTAATCGCCGTCGACGAGGAGTCGCTTGACGTCGGCCTGGAAGAAGCCGACCGGCGGGAACCCCACGAACTTCAGGCCGATGTCCCAATCGTGCGCTATGCCGTAACGGCCGTAGAGCTCCGGGATGAGCCCGACCGCCCCGTCCGACAGCATCGTCGTGGCGCCGACCCCGAGCACCGTCTTCCCGCGATCGACCGGCTCCGGTAGCTGGAAGGTGCTGACCGAGACGCACGCGGACGGGATCACGGCCAACAGGGTCACGAGGGCAACACGTCGCATGCACACCTCACGGAAGAACGTGGGGAAATCGCGAAGCGACGCGGGACCGCTGCAACGCGGGCCGCGTCGCCCGCCGGTGCTGCTCGTGCTACGTCGCACCGGCACCAAATTGCCCGTCGGTCGACGGCGGGGCAACCTTTTCCCGTCGAGGTCGAGCGCCTCGATGGCCACCGTCACCGCTCCCGCGCCGATCTCTCGACCGCCTCCCACATCCCGCCCGCGCGCCTGACCCGCCCCGCGCGCTCGAGGTGCTCCAGGTACGCTTCCGTCGTCCCGCGGGTGAACGCCCGCAGCATCATGTGCAGCTTCCGGCCGTAGACGGCGCGGGCGATCTCGTCGAGCGACGCGGCGCCTCCCTCGAGCGCGGCGAGGACCTGCGCCTCGCGGTCCCGACGGTGGCGGACGTACGCGTCGATCGCGGCGTCCGCATCGCCCACGAACGCCGGGCCGTGCGCCGGATGGATCGCGCGCGGCGCGAGCGCCCGGATCCGCTCCAGAGATGCCAGGTAGTCGGTGAGGTCGCCTTCGGGCTTCGCGACCAGCGCGGTGTCCATTCCGCCCGTCATGAGGTCGCCGCAGAAGACCGCGTCGGCGGCAGGGAAGTGGAAGGCGAAGTGGTCGGGGGTGTGCCCGGGCGTCGCGACGGCGACGACGTCGCCCGCGTCGCTGTCGAAGGCGTCGCCATCGCGGAGCGTGCCGTCGGCGGCGGCCAGCAGCGGCGCGCCGAGGCGATCGGCCAGGCGCTCCGCGCCCTCGGCGTGGTCGGGGTGTGCGTGCGTGAGGAGGACCGCGACGACGACGCCGTCGCCGACAGCATCGGCGACGGCGTCGAGGTGAGTTTCGATGTCCGGCCCCGGGTCGATCACGACGAGCCGACGGCGACCCACGAGGTACGTGCGCGTGCCGTCCAGCGTCATCGGCGACGGATTCGGGGCGAGGACGCTCCGGATCACGGCCGGCCGCGCCCGGATCGCGCCTAGCGGCGCTCGGACATCAGGACTTCGGCCAGCTTGTCGGCCACCGCCTGGATCGCCTCCTCGTCCTCAGCCTTGAAGGCGCCCTGCTGATGGCTGTCGATATCGATCTGGCCGAGGATCTCGTCGCCGGCGCGGATCAGGACGACCAGCTCCGACTTCGTCTTCGGGCTGCAGGCCAGGTAGTTGTCGACCGCGGTGACGTCGGGCACGTTCTGGTTCTTCCCCTCGGCGACCGCGGTCCCGCACACGCCCTGCCCCACCGGGATGCGCGCGTGCTCCGTCCCCTCGCCCACGTAGTTGTGCAGCCAGAGGACGTTCTCCTCCGGGTTCAACAGGTAGACGCCGACCCAATCGTAGCGGTCGTCGGAGGCGGCGATCGTCTTGACCGCCTCGCGCAAGATCGCGTCGGAGAGGTAGCCGCCCTCCCGCATCTCCTGAAGTCGCTTCACCAGCGTGCCAGCTTCCAGCATCCCGGTCTCACCTCGGGTCGTAGGGTTCAAAGGTCTCCGCCGGCGCGGTCCACGCCAGCAACCAGCGCCGGAGCGCGCGATGTTCGTTCTGGTCCGGCCCCGGAATCGGTACAGGGCCACGAATCTAACGTGCGTCAGCGCGGCACGAAATCGGTGTCCGGTCCGAGCTCGCGCACGAACGCGGCGATCAGCCGCGCGGCCCGGTCCAGGTCCTCCAGACTCACCAGCTCGTTCGGCGAGTGCATGTAGCGGTTCGGCACCGAGATCAGCCCCGTCGCCACGCCCGCACGCGTCAGGTAGATCGCGTCGGCGTCCGTCGACGTGTAGCGCGGCGAGGCGGTGATGGTGTAGGGGATCCCATTCCTCTCCGCCACCTCGCACAGCTTCTCGAAGACCAGCGGGTGCGCCGCCGAGCCGCGCGTCAGCACCGGCCCGCCGCCGATCTTGTGCTCGCCCAGCTCCTTCTTCTCGACGCCCGGCGAGTCCGTCGCGAACGTGACGTCGACGACGAGCGCGATCTGCGGCTCGAGCTTGAACGCGCCGGTCCGGGCGCCGCCGCCGTTGTAGCCGATCTCCTCCTGCACCGTCGCGACCGCCGTGACCTCGGCGCGCGGCTTGTCCTCCGCCAGCAGCCGCAGCGCCTCCAGCACGACGTACGCGCCGATGCGGTTGTCGATCGAGCGGCTCACGATGAGCCCATCGCCCAGCTCGATCAACCGCGCGTCGATCACCGCCGGGTCGCCGACCCGGACGCCCTTCGCCTGCGCCGCCGCGCGGTCCTTCGCGCCGATGTCGATCCAGAGGTCCTGGAGCTTCGACGCCTTGTCCCGCTCCTCGCCCTTGATCAGGTGGATCGGCTTCTTGCCGATCACGCCGAGCACGTCGCCCGACTTCGTCAGCAGCCGCACCCGCTGCCCGACCAGGACCTGCGGGTCCCAGCCGCCGATCCCGTCGAAGTAGAGGTAGCCGTCGTCGTCGATGTGCGTGACCATAAGGCCGATCTCGTCCACGTGACCGGCCAGCATGACCCGCGGCGACCCGCCCGCGCCGACCGTCGCGTACGAGTTGCCGCTCACGTCGACCTCCACCCGCTCGGCGAACCGCTCCGCCTCCTCCCGCCAGACTCGCGCGGCCGCCGCCTCGAACCCGCTGGGGCCGGGTGTGTCGAGAAGCCGTTTCAGGAAATCCGTGGATGGCACTTCCTCGTCCTCCGGGGATGTTCGTCGCCAGACCGGTCAATATACGGCTCGGGTGCGCGGGAAACCAGTTCGGGCGTCGAGGCGACGCGGGCAAGGGCGCGGCGGCCGGTCCGGCGCCCGGGGGCCGAGCGGACGCCCGTGGTATCCGCGTCCCGGCCGCCGGATCAGCCCGCGGCCCGCCGCACCAGCCAGTCGTCCAGCGCGAACTTCCCCGAGCCCGAGAGGATCAGCGCGGCCAGCCCCGCCAGGATGAGCAGGTTGTACTCGTAACCCCACTCGCCTTCGGGGCGGAACACGAAGAAGCCGTGCTGCACGTGGGAGGTGAAGGTCGCGACGAGCATCTGCACGAACGCCACCGCCGCGACCCAGCGGGTCAGCCAGCCGACGAGGAGGAGCAGGCCGCCGAGGAATTCGACGAGCGTGACGACCCAGGCCAAGACGGCCGGGGCGGGGAAGCCGGGCGCGGCCAGGCCGTCGGCGAACCCGGCCACGCCCGCCTCGCCGAAGAGTTTGTCCCAACCGTGCACGAGCAGGATCAGCCCCAGCGTCAGCCGTAGCACGGCAAGGCCCCATCCGGGGTAGTATCGCGCCATGAGGCGCCTCCTTTCATGAGGGCGGATGCGACGGATGCGGGCGCGGGGGACGCCGCCGCGCACGGAGCGTGCCCCGCGCACGGCGGCCGCGGCCGCCGCGTCGCCTTGATCCGCCCCGGCGTTTCCCGTACCATTCGACCGGGCGACGGCGCACCACACGCGCCCCGTACACGCAACGATCGGGTGCGCCCCGCGCCCGGCCGGCGACCCTGCAGCCGGCGGACCACTCTCGAGAACGAGCGCCCTCGGCGGCGTGACCATAGGCGGTGAGATGGAGGAGACCTACTTCCGGCGCGGCTTCGGCCTCAAGAAGACGATCGAGCCGATCGTCGCCGCCGAGTACCACAGCGCGATCGTCGAACAGCTGAAGGCCAGCGGCTTCACCCGGCAGTTCGGCGACGTTACGATCCGCCTGGCCGAGCAGTTCGGCTTCTGCTACGGCGTCGACCGCGCCGTCGACTACGCCTACGAGACCGCGCACAAGTTCCCCGACAAGCGGATCTTCCTCGTCGGCGAGATCATCCACAACCCGCACGTCAACCAGCGCATGCGGGAGATGGGGATCACGTTCCTCTACCCCGACGAGGACGGCCGCTTCGACTTCGATGGGATCACCTCCGACGACGTCGTCCTGATGCCCGCGTTCGGCGTCACGATCCACGACTTCCGTCGGCTCCGCGAGATCGGGTGCATCCTGGTCGACACGACCTGCGGCTCCGTCCTCAACGTCTGGAAGCGCGTCGAGTCCTACGCCCGCGACGGCTTCACCGCGCTGATCCACGGGAAGTACAACCACGAGGAGTCGCGCGCGACGGCGTCGCAGGTCCTCCTCCACCCCGGCGGCAAGTACATCATCGTCCGGGACATGACGGAGGCGCGCATCGTCTGCGACTACATCGAGCAGAACAAGAACGCCCTGTCCCGCGAGGCGTTCCAGGAGCACTTCCGCAAGAAGGCGACTGAGGGCTTCGACCCGGACACCGACCTCGTCCGGATCGGCGTCGCGAACCAGACGACGATGCTCGCCACCGAGTCGCTCGCCATCGCCGCCGAGATCGGCAAGAGCCTCGCCCGTCGCTACGGCCAGGACCGCCTCGCCGAGCACTTCCGCTCGTTCGACACGATCTGCTCGGCCACCCAGGAGCGACAGGACGCCGTCCTCAAGATGATGCAGGACCCGCCGGACATCATGGTCGTGATCGGCGGCTACAACTCCTCCAACACCAACCACCTCGCGCACCTCTGCCGCGAGTACACGACGACGTTCCACATCCAGGACGCGTCGTGCATCGACCCCGCGGCCGGGACGATCCGTCACAAGCCGGAGCTCGCGCCCAACGCGCCCGAGGTCACCACCGCCGACTGGCTCCCGCCCGGCCCCGTCTCGATCGGGCTCACGGCCGGCGCTTCCACGCCCAACAACAAGATCGGCCAGACGATCGAACGCATCCTGGCGACGCGCGGGATCGCGATCAACGCCTGACGCTCGGCGTCGCGACCGACCGCTGACCGCGCCGTCGTGCCCGGCGCCCGGCGCCGCGGTGCGGAACCACGGCGCTGCGCCCTCTGTCCCCCACGGGGCATGGCCCGCTCTCTGCATCCCTGCCATCGGAAACATCTGTTGGGGGTGCGGATGAGTGCGGTCCGATCGATGGACGGTCGCCACGTGAGCTACGGCGCGCTCGGATTCGTCGCCGCGGCCGTATTCGCCGGATGCGCCGCGCTGGAAGGGCTGGTCAAATCGCCGCCGCCGCACCCGGCCGAGGCGGGGCCGGAAGTCGGCGCGCCCGGGTACGCGATCTGGCGCGCCGCGCTGGCGTCGGACGACCCGAGGATCGTCGTCTCGCTGAAGGCTCGACGGCTGTGGCTGCTCGAGGGATCGGACACGGTCCTCTCGGCGCCGATCGCCATCGGCCGGAACGAGACGTTCACGTTCCAGGGGCGGACGTTCCGCTTCCACACCCCGCGCGGGCGGCGGAAGGTGCTGAAGAAGGAGGAGAACCCGGTCTGGGTGCCGCCGGACTGGCACTACCTGGAGAAAGCGGCGTACCGCAAACTCGAGGTGGTCCGGCTAGAGCGCGGCAAGCGCTACATGCTCGGCGATAGCACCTACATCGAGATCCGGGGCGAGGACGTGGGCCGCGTGAACCGCTTCGGCAACTTCTGGCCGTTCACCCCGGGGAAGGAGATCATCTTCGACGGCAAGATCTTCATCCCGCCGCTCGACACCAGGCAGCGCAAGATCCCGGACGCCCTCGGCCCCTACAAGCTCGACCTGGGCGACGGCTACCTGATCCACGGCACGCACCGCTACAACCGCGACTCGATCGGCCGCGCGGCGAGCCACGGGTGCATCCGCATGCGCAACGAAGACCTGGCGCGGCTGTACGCGAAGGTCAAGGTCGGGACGCCTGTGTACATATACTAGAAGGAGACGGCGGCGCTGCGCGCGACCGGCCGGCCGGCGCCGGACGCGGCCGGCCGGCGCCGGACGCGGCTGGCCGGCTGCGGGCGCGACTGGTTGGCGGCGGGCGCGGCCGTTCGGCGGCGCCCCGCGCTTCGCCGCCGGACCGCCGTGCGTCACGATTTCGTTGACAGCGCGGTCGTCGACAGCATATTCCACGCGCAGTCGAACGACCGTTCAGTGTCCGGCGCCGGTCGGTCCGACGCGCCTCGGCCCTCGATCCCGCACGCCATGAGCGGCCCGTACGAAGACGAGATCATGCGGCTTAGACTCCTCTCGGCCGCGCACCCGAACGTCCGCATCCTGACGCACCTGGCGGAGGCGTACAGGAAGGCGGGCGATCTGGTCCGTGCGCGAGAAGCGGCCGAGCGGGGGATCGCGCGTCACTCGGAGTACCCGAGCGCCCGCATCGTCCTGGGGCGTGTCCTGTGGGAGATGGGTGACGCGGCCGGCGCGGAGCGGGAGTTCCGCCGGGTGCTGGAGCTGGACCCGGAGAACCGGATCGCCCGGGAGTGGCTCTCGCAGATCCCGTCTCGCCGCACGCCGGACCCGGAGCGGGTCGGCGATCCCGGCCGGTCGTCGGCGAGAGGCAACGGGAAAGGGCGGACGACTGCGGCGGCCCCGACCCCGGCGCCGCAGCGGAACGTCGTCGCCAGGTATCGGGAACCGGACGGGCGTAGTGGGCCCACGCCGCCGTCGCCGCCCGCCCAGCCTTCGTCGATCGGCGCCTATTTCGACGCGCTCCTCGACTTCCGCGCTGCGCGGCCGGGGGCGACGCCGCGTGCCGCCGCGCCTGCACCGACGCCTGGCCCGGCGCCGGACGCCGCGCCGGACGCCGCGCCGCACGAAACGCTGCACGAGACGCTGCACGAGACGCTGCACGAAACGCCGCACGAAACGCCCGCCGACGCCCCGTCTGGCGACGCGGCCGCAACGGGCACGTCGATCGACGTCGTCGCGCTGACCGATCGCCTGATCGGCCTGCTCGAGCACCCCGACCCGTACCGGCGCGGCGAGGCCAGCCTGACGCGGCTGATTGCGGTGGCCATCGGGCGTGAGTGCGGGATGACGGCACGCGAGCTGGACGAGCTCGCCCTCGCGGCTCTGCTGCGGGACCTGGGACGGCTGGCGCTCGCCCGGCACGGCGGCGCGCCCGGCGACCGCGCGGAGGCCGAAGCCGGGGCGGAGGCATCGGACGCGGGGCGTCCCAACGAGCACCACGTCGACCTCGCCCTCCGGCTCCTCGACGGGATCGAGCTCCCCGAGGGCGTGCGCGCGGCGATCCGGCACCACCACGAGCGCTGGGACGGCCGGGGCTACCCCGACCGGCTCAGCGGCCACGCGATCCCCCGCGCCGCACGCATCCTCGCCGTGGCCGAATCGCTCGTCTCCAAGCTCTCGCCAAGGCCGAACCGTCCGGCGCGCCGGCTGGTGGAGGCGATCGCCGAGATCGACGCCGAGGCAGGGAGGCGCTACGACCCCGAGGTCGTCGACGCGCTGATCCGCACGCTCCCCCGAGGGCTGCGGCAACGCGCCGTCGGCTTCGCGCTCCGCCACCACATCATCGTCGTCGACGGCGACCACCCCCGCGCCCTCGCCCTCGCCGCGCGGCTCGGCAGCCACGGGTTCATGGTCGAGACCGCCGCGGACCCGCAGGACGCGCGGGCCCTCATGCGACGCTTGCCCGCCGACGCACTCGTCGTCGCTTCCGACCTCCCGCGCGACGCCGCGCTCGAGGTCATCGACGCGACCCGCGCGGACGCGGCGGGCGCCGACGTCGCCATCGTCGCCATCCACGCGAACACGGTCCAGCGCAGGATCCAGTTGCTCGAACGGGGAGCCGACGTCTGCTTCGCGAGCGACGTCGCCTTCGACGAGATGCGCGCCGCGCTCGGCGCGCTCTTGCGGCGCCACGCACCCGCGACCGAGAACCCGGGACGCGCCCCGGAACGCGTCAGGTGGTCTCCAGCGCCGGCTCGCCCTGCTCGATCTGACGCGCCGCGGTGAGGACCGCCCGCGCGAAGCCGTCCCTCAGCTGATCGTACTCCGCCGGCCCCAGCTCCACCCCCGGCTTCCCCGTCCCCTGAAAGTAGAACGAGAGCCACAACGTGCCGCCCGCCTCGAACAGCACGTTGCGGATCTCGCCATCGAACTTCGGGTGGTCCACCAGCCGGAAGACGACCGCCTCCTCCGGCACGAAGACCACCCGCTCCAGGACGGAGACGCCGTCGTCGAACGTCACCCGCCTCACCACCTCGTCCTCCCGCCGCTCCACGATCTCACAGGCGACGACTCTCGGCAGGAACCGCTGCGGCGCCTCGACCTTCGCCCGCAACCGCCGCCACGCGTCGGCCCGCTTCGCCCGGATCGGCACCGCGCATTCGACGTGGATCACTCTCTCCTCCCGGCCCGGGAACTCCGTCTCACGCTCCCGAGCCGGGCTGCACTCACCGTGCCGGCGTCGCCTCCATCTCGACCTCCGCGGCCGTCAGCGAGGCGCGCACCACCCGGAAACCCGCCTTCAGGTAGGACCGCACCGCCGCCCGGTTCCACGGCTCCACGCAAAGCCACACCCGCGGGTACCCCACCTCCCACGCCAGCTCGAGCATGGCCCGGTTCAGCGCCGTACCGAGCCCCCGCCCCCGCACCGACTGGTGCAGGAAGTTCGCCAGCTCCGCGCCGCCGTCCTCCAGCGGGATCAGCATCGCATGACCCACCACCTCGCCGTCGATCTCGACGACGACGTGCTCGCCGCGCGGCAGCACCCGATCCAGCCAGCGCCGGATCCCAGCCGGGTTGGCGGGCGGCAGCCCCTGCGCCACGCGCTTGGGCTCGAACGCCTCGTACATCGCCTGGAGCGCGGGGCGGTCCGAGGGCGAGAAGCGTCGCACGGCGTAGGCGCGGCCATCGGAATCGGTCAGGTGGCGCCACGGCGCGGCGCTATCGCGGCGGTTGGAAGCACGGGGGTCGGCGGAGCCCACGGCGGTCACGCCCGGCGCGCGGTCCGGCGTGCGCGCCGGTTCCAGGAGATCGCTGGAGTCGACGTTCATGGAGAGGTCGGCCTCAAGGAGTGTCAGTTCGTCAAGGGAAGATCTCGTTGAGCGATGTGCCAGGAGCCAGCATAGTGCTCCGCTTCACGATCGGCTCGGCGCAAGGATCTCGTACGTCATGGACGCGGACGCGGCCCCGATCAATACGCCAAAACAGCCTCCGCCTTTTCAACCAGCGGCCGCGCACCCATCTCTTCGGCCCGCGCCCGCACGAGCTCGGCCTCCTTACGCGACTCCGCCGGATCCAGTTCCCTGAGCAACCGCGCCCGCTCGAGCTGCATCCGCGACCGACAGAGGACGTCCCGATCCTCGAACGCCGCGATCGCCTGCGCCAACCGCTCGACCGCACCCCGGACGTCGCCCTCCAGAGACGCGAGCCGGGCAAGGAAAATCTCGGCGTATGAGACATCCGAGATCCAGAAGTCGCGCCCTTCGTAATGGCGCAGCACCTCGGCGCGGCATCGGCGCGCCTCGTCGATCGCGCCGCGGTCGAGGGCGCAGAGGCCGAGGATGCTCCAGGCGGTGAGGTCAATCCATGGGTTGGACAAGGTCCTATTCATTTCTATGACATGCCCAGCAATGTATGTAGCCTCATCATTATGCCCCCTGTCGTATTCCAGGGTCATTCTATTGGACTTGGCAATTGTCCCGTAATACCCGGCATTGCCATTATTGACGATCGCATCTATTCTATTGCAGAACTCATCTGCCTTATCCCAATTACCGCGCGCTCTTTCAACCATTATTCCTATAATTAGTGCGTCAAACAGTCTATGACTGTTGCCGAGGCGGTCCGCCATGTCGGTCGCCTCCTCAACGTCCTTCATAGCAAGGGACAATAGGCCTAGGCACATGTAATTAGCAGCACGCGCCCTCAATGCCGCCACCTGGCCAAGACGATCGTCGAGCCTGTAAGCGACTTCACAAGCGCGGTTAGCGATTTCGAGGCCCTCTTGAGCCGATCGATAAATGCCCAGCGCCACCGACGCAACGCAAAGATTCTTAATCGTGCTCGATCCGGACTCGTCCAAGTGACTTGGGTCGATTAATACGTCTGCCCATTTCAAAACAACCATCCGATCACTGATCGAATGAGCCGCGATAATTAGCTGCCGCAATGCGAAAGTAAACAGATCTCGTTCTTTCAACTCTTCGGCTGCATACACACTGGTTTCCAATAGCTTGACGGCATCATTACCGGATATCCGGCCACACTGAAGGGCCGCTGCAATCTTATTTACATCCCCGAACAGGAGGCCCCTGCGGTCACTTCGTGCACGATAGTATTCGCTTAAGTTATCGAAGTACTTTTCGGCTTCATCGTAGCGACGCGAGCGGAACAGAAAATGCGCCATCCTTTCGTAGGCAATTGCCTGTGTCCGCTCATCATATGCATTGTCAAGCGCCCTAGATAGATAATGTTCCGCCTCAACCAAACTATTCACTTTTTCGCTCGCTTCTGCCGCCATCAACGCGTAATCGAACGCCTGCGCCTTATTCTCGGCGAGGTCATAATGCACGGCAAGAATACCGGGGGATGGACGATGCTCGGCTTGGAGCGCCTCAGCCGCATATTCATGCAGAACTCGACGTTTGTAACTTCCTAGCCACTCGTAGGCGCCCTCACGGAGTAGATCATGAGCGAAACCAATCTCGCCACCCGTCTCTCTCACAAGCCCTTTTCGGATTAGAGAGGTTACGACGTCAGACGTTGTGAGATCCTCTAATCGCGTCACCGAACGAAGCGTATGTAAAGTCGCCCCCTTGCCTAGAACTGCTAGCGCACCGAGGACCTGCGCTTCTTCCGGCGACAGCAGATCAAATCGGGTTCTCAGGAACCGATGAATTGATTCCGGGAGAGGATCGTGAGATGCAGGATTGTTGAATTCGCCGAGTGTAAGCCCAGGTGAGTGAGAGACAGCGGAAGCTCGTAGCAGCTCGATTATGAAAAATGGGCGACCACCAACTCGGTGGAAAATAGCTTCTTCATGTTCCTGAGTAACCGTAACGCCATTCCTGCGACAATAGGAATCTACAAGTAGTCTTACCTCTTCACGATCCAGCTCCGAAAGTGCAATCTCAACACATTGCGGATGTTGCGCCATCTCGGCACGAAACCGAGCCAACGGCGTACTGTAATCGGCATCATCGTTCCTAATTGATAGCAACGTCATGACCGGATGACCAGACAGTCGCCGGGCCATGTAATGGACTACTGTAATTGTAGAATGGTCGGCCCATTGAAAATCATCGATAAAGATTACGACCGGCGATGACCTTGCAATGTTTGTGGTGACCTGAACCATCGCCTCCAATATGCGGAGGCGGTATTCTTCTCGATCGAACGACCAAGCTTCTGATTGGCTAGGGGCGCTAATCTGCGGTATTATTTCTGATAGGACCGATATCCATCGAGGAGACAGGCTGTCAACGTCTTTAGTGCGTAAGCCACTTGCCAACGCATCGACGATTCCGCTGAATGGGATGCTCCGTTCGGTCGAATAGCAACGCCCTAGGAAACACCGTGCCCCCTGTATGGCCGCCAAGCGGAGGAAGTGGTTACAGAATCGCGTCTTGCCGATTCCCGCCTCGCCCGTCACGAGCACAACCCGACCAGTCCCTGAGCGCACATGTCTCCATTCCGTGCAGAGTCTTTGATATGGCTCGACTCGTCCCACAAACTTCGTGGGCGAGTGATCAACGCTATCATCGTCGAGGTCAGTGACCAGAAGCGCTTGCTCTAATGCCCGTTCTACGCTGAGATTGATGTCGTCTAATGCGCCCTCAATCTCATAGCCAAGCAGCTCGCTTGTGCGTTGCAGCTCTTCCCGAGCCCGCCTGGGGTCACCACTAGCAGCAATTGCCCGAATCCGCGCCTTGTGGACTGTCTCCCTGTAAGGATCGATTCTAATAATGCGAGTGGCCAACTCTTCCACTTCAGCCCAGTGGCCCGCCCGTTCTTCCTCGTCCATGATGCAACCCAACGACACTACAGCTTGCCGTCTTAGGGATTCGCGTTGATTCTCAAGCCAGTCCTCGAACTCAGGCGACTTAGAGATCGCGAATCCCTCGAGGAAATCCCCGACGTACAGGCGGACGGCCTCACGGTATGCGCGTTCGTCAACGGCCCGGCGAAACGCGACGAAATCCGCGTAGGTCTCGCCGCCGGCTGGCATAAGCACTTCATGCGCCGTCACTTGGAGGCGAAGCCCCGGAATGTATTTACGGATCCCGTAAAGGGTTTGGTTCAGAGAGTGTCTTGCACGCGAGTCGGGCGACCCTCCCCAGAGCAACGCCGCCAATCGGTCACGTAAGAAGGGGCGATCCGGGTATGCCACGAGGTAGACCAGCAGGGCGTAGTGCTTTTTCGTCGGAAGCCTGATTCGCCGTCCGCCGTCGGACACGGAGAGTTCACCCAGGGTACGGATCTCGACCATCTGCCCCTCCGAAGTTCGATCGAGAACGCCTGGAACCGCGATCGGCCAGCTAAGATGATGCGCTTATGACGATAAGATGATGCGCCAGTCTTAGGCTTCGCGTTGCAACGACCCCCTCACTCCGCTTCAACCCGGAGGTGCCGATGTTCGTCCCAATCGCACCGGCGTTTGCAACGCGGCTCGCCCTTTTCGCGCCACCCTACGATCAGTTCCAACCCCTCGACCTGGATTGGCAGAGCAATGAACTGCCTCCTCGAGGGCTGGCGATCATCTGGTGGCTCGTCGACGGCATTGATCAGGAGGATCAGTTCGAGTGGCTCGCCTATCGGCCATACGGTGTTCCGCTCTTCGTCATCCTGCCGCCAGCGAGCGAGCTCGGCCGCGCGTTGCCACTCCTTCGGTTCGTGAACGCGCTCGCGCCCAGAGCAGTGCTGCCTTCCGGCGCCATCGTTGCCCCCAGGTACATTAAGCAGATTCTCTCTATGCCGCCCAAGGACTTCGCGCGCACGGTCGGCTCGTACCTCGAAATCCGCGGCCTGCTCCGAACGCCCGGGATACGGAAAGAGGTCGAGCAGATCTTCCGACTCGTGCCGGCTGTGTCCAGTATTTCGGCGCTTGCCCGACGCATGAGCACGTCTCGCCGCACGCTGGGCAGGCATTTCTCGGCCGCCGGTCTTCCGGTTCCCTCTCATTGGCTCCAATTCGCCCGCCTGCTCTTCGCAAGCATTCATCTCCAGGCGGAGCGGGCGACGGTATTCCGAATCGCCGCCCGGGCCGGCTATCCGGACGGCTTCACCATGAGCAATCAGATGAAACGGCTCATCGGCTGTCGGCCGACCGAGGTCCGTGAAGCTCTCGGCTGGGAATGGGTCGTCGAATCATGGATTCGACACGAAGCCACTTCAGGTGGAATCGATCCGGTCCGGTTCGAGAGCGCCGTACGCGTCTACCTGCCGGGCTCGGAGTCTCCGCCTGAGTGATCCGGGGAGAGTGACTGCTGGCACTACTAATTGGGTGGCGGCACAGGCGTGCCGTAAATAGCGGAATCGGCCAATTTGGCGTCCTAGGCGCCAACTAGATCCAGCGGAGATTCTTCCCCGATCTGTGCCGCCGCCTTTGCCAGCGTCCCCTTGCGCAACACCACCTCCACGATGTCCGGATCGAACTGGCTTCCGGCGCAACGTTGAATCTCCTCTGCAACCTGCTCGACCGTCATCGCTGAGCGGTACGGGCGGTCAGAAAGCATCGCGTCGATCGAGTCACAAAGCATGATGATTCGGGCAGTAATCGGTATTTCTTTGCCCATCAATCCATCAGGATAGCCTTTTCCATCATACCGTTCATGGTGATGCCGCACGCCCCTTATCACGTCGTCCGGGAACGACGTGAGGCTCTGAAGTAACTCTGCGCCCTTTACGGCATGGGTTTTTATCACGCGATGTTCTTCGTCCGTCAACCGATCACGCTTTTGGATTATTTCCGCATAAACACTGTCGATCTTACCAATGTCGTGAAGCAAAGCAGCCGTTTCTATTGTTTCTACTCGCCTAGCAGAGAAGCCCAAATCCACCGCAATCAATCTAGCAAGACGCGACACTCGCAGGGAATGGCCGGATGTGTACGGGTCCCGTGTCTCGATCGTCTTAATAAGAACTTTCAACAAATCACGATTGCTTTGCTGCAGCTGTATTTTTGATAGGTAAGAGTATCTTATCAAAACAATAGGAAGGATAATCAACAGGATGCCACCAACATACAGCTTATCATAAAGTAGCGCAGCAATCATTGAAATCGGACTCGCGAGCAGTCCGTAAACGACATTGATTGCACCTGGGCCTACTACCTGGCGGACCACCGAAATGAATTTACTACCATTGCGAACCGCAAAGAAAGCACTAACACTGAGCATATTAGTGGTGAAGAACGCTATGGCAAGCCCAAAAAACGCTGAGAAATCAAATTGAAGTGGGGTGCCATGCGTACCACCAAGGCTTTGGTAAATCCACGCACCGAATCCAATTGCAATGATCGACTGAGATACGTTCAGGAACGCCTTCCAAGCCGCTCGAATTCTCACCAGTGCGGCTTCCGTTACAAGTTCGATGAGTGCGGCGGCCAATATCGCCGCTTCAGGCGGGAAAATTACTGCACACGTGAGGAGCGGAAGGAACGCCATGGATGACTTAGCGGCGCCCTTAACTCCTTCGACCGTCAAATAAATGGCCATCGCCTCGGACAATATCCCCAGTCCGATTAAGGCGGCCAAGCCAGCTAGATCGTACCTGGACATAGCGGGGATCGCGGACCAGTCATGCAGCAGCACCACGATCCCAGCTGCTATGCTCACCAAGACGACGTAATTGTACGCTGACTTATTCATCGTATGTTGGAGCCCCCGCCCCATATCACTGCGCGACGGTAACAAACCCCGAGATCAGCACGCTCAACATCGCAGCGATGAACTCAAAAAGCGCCGAAAACACCAGCGTCACCTCCCTTCGGAGTGGCGTCGACCGTATGTGCTAGTCAGGTCGCGACGCTCCGCTACTACGACTTTGCTGGGTCTCCGCTAAGCAGGACGGGGGCTCCTTTTTTTCGGGTGGACGGTGTACTCGCGATCATGAAGCCGCCGCGAGCGAAGCTCGCGAGCCGGGCTGAGCCGTGGTGAAGCAGGGCGCGGCGGCCTGTAATGTGGCATCGGCTGCGGCGTCCTCTGCCGAGTGGTCGATGGCGGCGGCGCCGGCGAGGTACCGTATGCTGCGCCCGAGGTGGGCGCGGACGGCGACGGTAGCGTACATACGCCCGGCGATCTCGGTCGTGCGGACCCCCTCGAGGGCGAGGGGCGGCGTCCGGCCGGTACGGTTGAGCGCGGCGATCGTCGCGCGAGCGGCCACCTCTGCGCGTGCGCCGGGGCCGTCGACGACCTCGGCGGTGCCGACGAAGCTGGCGTCGTCCCACTGGATCGAGAGGCGGCAGTTCACGCGATGCGTGCGGCCGCGTTCGATCTCGAGGGTGGCGACGGCCGGGGCCGTGGCCGGGCCCGCAGCCGGGTCCGGGGCCGGAAGACGTCGCCCATGGGTCGCCGCGTCGCTCACCGTCGCCTCGTACGTCCTCTCCTCGAACGGCCTCGCGGCGTCGACGCCGTGCCCGTGCTTTCCGTTGCGTAGCCCCGCCGGCGTGCTGCTGACGTAGATGTGCTCGAGCTCGACGAGCGCGCCGAACCGGGCGAGGAGCGCCGACTGGATGTTGCGCGCGAACTGGCCCGGAGCGCGGCTGTCGTCGACGAGTGCGTGGATCTCGTGGATGCGGTCGTGCTCGTCCGTGACGACGCGAGCCATGAGCACGCCGGTCAGAGTGCGGATGAGCGCCTCGGCTTGCTGGGCGAATGGCTTGGGGCCGGTCGAGAAACCGTTGTCAGCGCTCATGAAGTCCCTGACGTGATCGTGCGTCGGTGCCGTCGAGCGGCATCGTCGTCCGAATGAGGCGCGACGTCGTGAACCGACCGCCAATCCCCCGCAGTCCCGCCAACCCACGCCCGGGGGCAGACGCCGACGGCGCGGGGCACGGCTCGTATAATCGGGACTGTGGGGAGAATGGGCGGACGAAAACATTGAACCGCGCCGGGAAGCGTGTCAAGCGCCATGGTGGCCGGCAGCGCCGCGTCCCTTTGCGCGGCGCGGGACATCCGGAGGGTGGTCGGGGTATATCCCGTTGCAGTGTCGCAACTTGCAGGAAGGATTCAGATGTCGGCCAGCAGAGTGGTATCGCACGTACGGCGCGCGCACGTGGACCTGCAGGCGGCGGGCGGCGTCGATCCGGCGCGACTCGAGCGGTCGCTCGGATTGAGGGTCAGGCGGACGGGGCCCGGGCGCTACCGGGTCTGGGGCGGGAAGGAGGAGCACTGGGTCGACCTCTACACCCGTCGCATGCCTCGCTGCGACTGCGGCGATCACATCTGGAGAGAGAAGGTGTGCAAGCACATCCTCGCCGTGATGCTGCGCGAGGGGGATGAGCGGGTGATCGCGGCCGTGGGCGGTTTGGTGTCGCGCCTGCGCGCGGAGGCGAGCGAGCGGGGCGACCGGCGGCGGCCGCGCCGGGCCGGGCCTGGTGCGCCGACCCGTGCATCGACCCATGTGCCGACCCGTGCGTCGTCCGGCGCGCCGACCGACTCGCGGGCGAGCCGGGTGTAGCCGCGCGGTCCACGCCCCGCTCCCCTTGCGCTCGTGGCGAGTGCGTCATCATCTTGGCGGACGTCTCGGTTGTACGGAGGCATGCGCGTTTCCCGCCGCTCTCCCCGCACACGCAGCCGAACCCACGGGCACGATCCTCGCCGGTCTCGTCGATAGGAACGAGAGACCGGGTCCCCGGAGCAGTTGAGATGTGGCAATGAGCAGGCATCTCGCGCTGACCGCGATCCTGGCGCTCGCCGCGCCGACGCCGTTGATGGCGCCCGGGCCGGACGTCCCTGCGACGTCCGCGGACGTCGCGGTCGGGGCGCCGACGTCCGGGGCGACGACGCTCGGTGCACCGGCGGGCGAGGTCGCGGGGGACGGGTTCGGCCGCTGGCTGTCGTTCGACGCGGTGTTCTCCGGGCCCGGCGCGCGCGGCCGCGCGGCGACGTCGATCACGATGAGGCCGTGGGCGCCGATCCCGATCCCGGCCGCGCCGGTGAAGACGCCGGCCGGCGTGCGGTCGACGCCGTGGGTCGAGGCGACGCTCTCGCGTCTGACGCTGCGCGAGAAGGTCGCGCAGATGGTGATGCCGTGGATCCCGGGCGGCGAGCTGGACCGGGCGGAGGCGCGCCGGGCCAGGACGCTGGTCGTCGAGGAGCGGGTCGGCGGGCTGATCGTCGGCAAGGGCGACGCGGTACGGACCGCGTCGTGGCTGAACCACCTCCAGCGGGCGGCCGAGGTGCCGCTCCTGGTCGGCGCCGACCTCGAGTGGGGCCCGGGGACGCGGCTCGTCGGCGCGACCGTCCTCCCCGTCAACATGGCGCTCGCCGCGGCGGGCGGGCCGGAGCTCGCGCACGAGGCGGGCCGGATCACCGCGCGCGAGGCGCGCGCGGCGGGGATCCACATCGCCTTCGCACCCGTCGCCGACGTGAACGTGAACGCGGCGAACCCGGTCATCAACACCCGGGCGTACGGCGCGGACGCGGTCGAGGTCGCGGAGCGGGTCGCGGCGTTCGTCGAGGGCGCGCAGTCCGAGGGGCTGCTCACCGTCGCGAAGCACTTCCCCGGCCACGGCGACACGGAGAAGGACTCGCACCTCACGCTCCCGGCGATCCACGCCTCGCGCTGGCGGCTCGAAACGGTCGAGCTGGTGCCGTTCCGGACCGCGATCGCGGCGGGCGTTACCGGGATCATGACGGCGCACCTCGCGGTCCCGGCGCTGGACCCCGAGCACCCTGATCTGCCGGCCACCCTCTCGCGCGCGATCCTGACGGACCTGCTGCGCGGAGAGATGGGCTTCGGCGGGCTGGTCGTGACCGACGGCCTGATGATGGACGGGATCCGCAAGGGCCGGACGGTGGGCGAGGTCGCGGTCGCGGCGATCCGGGCGGGCGCGGACATCCTGCTCATGCCGCCGAGCGCGAAGGAGGCGATCGACGCGGTCGTCGAGGCGGTCGAGACCGGGCGGATCACGGAGGCGCGGATCGACGCGTCGGTGCGTCGGATCCTCGCGGCCAAGGCGGCGGTCGGGCTGGACCACGAGCGGGAGGTCGACCTGGACTCGCTGCGCACGGTCCTCTCGGCGCCGGAGCACCAGCGCTGGGCGCAGCGGGTCGCGGACCGGTCGGTCACGCTGGTCCGCGGGCCGGAGGAGGCGATGCTGCCGCCGCTCCAAGGGCGGCGCGTCGTGCAGATCGTCTACGCGGACTCCCGCAACAGCGACGACGGCAAGGAGTTCGCGAAGGCGCTGGAGCGACGCGGCGCGAAGGTCGAGACGGTGCGGCTGTGGAAGCGGTCGCGGCCGAACGACATCGCCCGGGCGCGCCGCGCGGCGCAAAACGCCGACGTCGTCGTCTTCTCCTCCTTCGCCCGCGCCACGCCCTGGCGGGGCGACCTTAGCCTCCCCAAGTCCATCGCGGAGCTGGCGGACGGCCTGGCCGCCAAGGGCGCGGTCGTCGTCAGCTTCGGCGACCCATACCTGCTCGGCCAGGTCCCGCGCGCACGAACGTACATGATCGCCTGGAGCGAGTCCGAGGTCGCGCAGCGGGCGGCGGCGCGCGCGCTGTCGGGCTCGGTCGCGGTCGCGGGCCGGCTGCCGATCCCTATCCCGCCGCACCACGCCATGGGCGAGGGGCTGCGGGTGCCGGCGATCGCGGGCGGTCCGGCCGACGCGGACGTCGCCGAGGACGAAGAGGAAGTCCGGCTCCGCCGGTAGGTTCCGGTCATCCTTCCCCCACGCCGCCGGGCGCTGGACAGCGCCCCGGCGGGCGTCTTAGACTCTCCCCTATGAATCAGAACGTGAGCGGCGGTTGGATCGAGGTCATCAGCGGGGTCATGTTCAGCGGCAAGTCCGAGGAACTGATCCGGCGGGTGAGGCGTGCGCTGCTGGCGCGGCGCACGGTGCAGGTCTTCAAGTCCTACCTGGATGACCGCTACGGCGGCATCTCGGCGGTCCATTCCCACGACGGGTCGAGCATCGCGGCGGAGCCGATCCAGTCCTCGACGGAGCTGATGGAGAAGATCCGTCCGGACACGCAGGTCGTCGCGATCGACGAGGTGCAGTTCCTCGACCACGGGATCGTGCGCGCGGCCAACACGTTGGCGGACCGCGGCGTGCGCGTCATCGTGGCCGGCACCGACATGGATTTCCGCGGCCAGCCGTTCGGGCCGATGGGCGAGCTGATGGCGATCGCCGAGATGGTCGACAAGCTCCACGCGATCTGCATCCGCTGCGGCGCGCTGGCCACGCGGAACCAGCGGCTGGTCGACGGAAAGCCGGCACCGGCCGAGGGGCCGACGATCCAGGTCGGCGGGCTCGAGTCGTACGAGGCGCGCTGCCGCGTCTGCCACGAGGTCCCCTCCGAGGCCCTCGCCCAGACGTCTCTCCTGGACTGATCGAACATGGCCGAGCGGACCGGCGCGCCGGGCGTCCGGCAGGGGACCGTGGTGGCCATGCGCCTCTACGACGTGGCCGACACGATCGACCTGGCGGAGATCGAATCGATCGCCGCGCGCGTCGCGCCGACGGCCGTAACCCGGATCCGGCTGCGGCGGGCGGACCCGAAGGCGATCGCGTTCGGCGTCCCGCCGATCGAGGTCGGACTGCGCCCGATCGAGCTGGAGCTGGACGGCACCTGGTACACGATCGACGCGATCGCCCGGATCTACGACTTCGGCGTCGTCTCGATCGCGCTGCGCCTGCACGCGGCGGATCTGTCGTGGGACGAGTTCGTCGCGCTCTCCGGCGCGGTGAAGCGCACGGTCGCCGATCCCGACGCCGCGCGGCTCTGGACCGAGCTCCGCGACCGACTCCTCGAACTGGTCGGGCCGGCGATCGAGCACAGCACCTTCCGCGGCCTCGAGGAGGACTATCAGATCACCGCGGTCCGGGAGTTCGACGAGCCGATCCTGGCCGAGGAGCTGCTCCGCCGCGTCGACCTCGCGCCGCTCCTCTCGGGCGAGACCAAGCCGCTCTCCGCCGGCGCGCGCGCCGAGCTGCTGCGCCACGCCTACTCGTACTACACGGACGACCTCGCCGTCCTGACCTGGGACCACGCGTTCCTCTACGAGCCGTCCGGCGACACGGACGTGGCCGACGTGCTCGAGGTCGCCAACGCCCAGCTCCTCGAGCTGCGGTACTACGACGAGCTGCTCGACCGCGAGCTGCCGCGCATGTACGACCGCGTCGAGGGAATGCGCAGACGCGTGCGCGGGCTCGCCGTCCGCCGCTACGCCGACCTGGCGCGCGACCTCCACGGCCTCGTCGCCGAGGTCACGGAGCTGACCGAACGGGTCGAGAACGCGCTCAAGGTCACCGAGGACGTGTACCTCGCGCGCATCTACGCCGCCGCGCTCGACCTCTTCCGCGTCCGCGCCTGGAGCGGCGCCGTCGACCGCAAGCTCGCGATCATCCGCGACACGTACCAGACGCTCTACGACGAGGCCGCGACCGGTCGCGCCGAGCTCCTCGAGGCCGCGATCGTCGCACTGATCGTGTTCGAGATCATCCTGGCGTTCGTGTTCGGGTGAGCCTATGCGTGACCCCAAACCCGAGACCTCGGTCGACACTTTCCTCGCCCTCGACATCCGCGCCGGCCGGGTCGTCCGCGCGGAGCCGTTCCCCGAGGCCCGGAAGCCGGCGATCAAGCTGTGGATCGACTTCGGCGAGCCGATCGGGGTGAAGCAGTCGAGCGCGCAGCTCACGCGACGCTACACGCCCGAGACGCTCGTCGGGACCGACGTCCTCGCCGTGGTCAACTTCCCGCCGCGCCGGGTGGCGGGGTTCAGCAGCGAGGTCCTCGTGCTCGGTGTCGTGAACCCCGACGACCCCGGCGACGTAGTGCTGGTCCGGCCTGACGCGCCCACCGTGAAAGGGTGGGAGCTCGCGTAGATCTCTCGGGGCCGGATCCCGTCCCTCCCCACCATGGCGTCGCCCCGGCGCTTCCCGCTTCTTCCGGGGCGTGTCACGATCGACTGATTCGTTCGACGCGCTCCTTCGCGCCGCTACGGGCCCCGCGCGGGTCGCGCCGCTGCTCCGCGCGCTGGGTTTCCCGGCGCCATCGCCGCTTCCGCGCGGGCCGGCGGACGGGTGGGGGCTCGACGGCGTCGACGGCGTGCGACGCGTCTACCCGGCGGGCGAGCGGGGCGGGCTCGCGGCGCTCGTCGTCGAACTCGAGGACGAGGGCGCGGAATCGATCGCGCGCGTGGCGCGGCGAATCCGAGCATACAACCCCGCGCGCCTGAACTTCTTCCTCTTCACGGGTCCGCGTTACCGCCGGCTGACCTTCGCCTCGTTCGGGCTCGGCGATGAGCTGCGGCAGCTCGCGGTCGACCGCGCGGCGCCGCGTCGGACCGACATCGAGACGCTGGAGGAGCTGGCCGCACGGGAGGGCGAGGGGGGCGTGGCGCTTGCGGTGAGGCACGCGCATGCGCTCGACAGGAGCCGCGTCACGCGGCAGTTCTTCCGCGACTTCCGCGCGCAGCGCGCCCGGATCGCCGCGGCGTGGGCCGGGATCGCGCAGGATGCGACGTCGGACCGCGACGCGCTCGCGCTGCTGCTCCTCTCCCGCCTCATGTTCCTCTACTTCCTACAGTGCGAGGGGCACCTGGCCGGCGATACGGCATACCTGCCGTCGCTCCTCGACCGCTGGCGCCGCGCGCCGGGGGCGGGGACGTTCTACCGCGCCGTCCTCGGCCCGCTCTTCTTCGGCGCGCTCAACACCCGTCCGGAACGGCGCACGCGCGAGGCCCGCGCGCTCGGCGACCTGCCCTACCTGAACGGCGGGCTCTTCGAACGGCACGCGCTCGAACGGCGTAACCCATTGTTGGACTTGCCGGACGACGTCGTCGCCGGGGCGTTCGACGGGCTCCTCGAGCGCTACCGGTTCACGACCCGCGAGGCGGTCGAGGCGGCGGCGGACGGCGCGGGCGATGTCGGCGTCGACCCGGAGATGCTCGGCCGCGTCTTCGAGGCGCTCATGGCCGCCGACCGGCGGCGGTCCAGCGGGACGTTCTACACGCCCGCCGCCGTCGTCGACCGGCTCGTCGCCACGACCCTCGAGACGCACGTGACGCGCACCGTGGGACTGGACGCCCGGGCTGCGGCGCGGCTGGTCCGCGACGGCGACGCGTCGGGAATCGCGGCGGACCATCGCGCCCGCCTGCTGGATGCCCTTCGCGAGGTGCGTGTCCTCGACCCCGCCTGCGGCTCGGGCGCGTTCCTGCTCGGCGCGCTCACGCGGCTGACCCGGCTGCGCGCGGCGCTGGGCGAGGCGGATCGGAGGGCGGTCCGGCGCGACGTCGTCGCCCGCGCGCTCCACGGGGTCGACCTCCAGGAGGACGCCGCGCTCCTCTGCGCGCTCCGGCTCTGGCTCGCGCTGGCGGTCGACGACGGCGCGGCGAGAGCGAACGGCGCCGGTCCGCGGCGTACCGTTGACCCGCTCCCGAACCTGGACCGTCGGATCCGCCAGGGTGACGCGCTCCTCGACCCGCTCGACCTGGTGGCCGGCGCGGGGCTCGACGACGTCGTCGACCGGGTCGCGCTTGACGCCGCGGTCCGACGCGCGCTCCGCGCGATCCCGCCGCTCGCTGAGCGATACCTTTCGGCTGACCCCGACGCCCGGCCCGCGCTCCAGGCCAAGCTCGCGGCGGCCGAGACCCGGCTCGCCCGCGCGTGGCTCGACGGGATCGAGCGACGACTGGTGAGTCGCGCCCGGGAGTTCGCCGCCGCGGCCGCCGCGCGTGACCTGTTCGGCGACCTCCCGGCGGCCGCGCGGCGCGCGGAGTCGGCCGCGCGCGAAGTCGCCGGCCGGCTCCTCGAGCTCAAGCGGCTCCGGACGGCGCTCGACGACCAGGGCGCGCTCCCGTTCTTCAGCTTCGACGTGCACTTCGCCGAGGCGACGACGCGGGGCTTCGACGTCGTCCTCTCCAACCCGCCGTGGGTCCGCGCGCACCGCTGGCCCGCGTCCGTCGGGCGGATCGTGCGGTCCCGCTACGCCGTCTGCCGGCGCGCGGGGTGGCGACGCGGCGCGACGCTCGCGGGCGCGCCGGGCGGCGTCGCGGCGCAGGTCGACCTGTCGCTCCTCTTCCTCGAGCGCTCGCTCCGCCTCCTCGCCCCCGGTGGCACACTCGGGATGCTGCTACCCGCCAAGGCGATCCGCTCGCTCTACGGCGCCGGCGCACGCAGCATGCTCCTCACGCGAACGCGTCTCGCGTCGATCGAGGACCACAGCCTCGACCAGCGCTCGATCTTCCGCGCGGACGCGTTCACGGTGGCGGTCGTGGCGACGAAGGAGGGGGTGAACGCGGGATATGGAGGGAACGGCGGTCGGAACGGCGGTGCCGACGCCGGTGGGCATGGCATCGGGTACGGCGGCGCGGATAAGGGGTGGACCGGCGGCGCGAACGGCCGCGGGAACAGCGCCGCGGCCGCATCCTCCTGGTCCCGCCCCGACGCGCCGATCGTGCGCGTCACCATGATCCGCCGCGGCGTCGAGCCGCTTCGGTTCTGCATCCCGCAGTGCGACCTCCCCGTCCTCCCGGACGACCCGGAGTCGCCATGGCTGCTCGCGCCGCCGGCGACGCGCGCGGCGCTGCGTCGCATGCAGCAGGCGGGCCCAATGCTCGGCACCATCCGCGGGCTCTCCGTCCGGCGCGGCGTCGTGACCGGCGCGAACGACGTGCTCGTGTTCCGCCACGTCGCGCCCAAGCTCGGCGGGCTCGCCCGGGTCCGCGCGCTCGGGTGGGACCGGGCGCGCAAGGACGGCCGGCCCGCCGCGGACGGGCGCCGCTTCCAGGCGCTCGTCGAGGAGGACGCCCTCCGCCCCCTCGTCCGCGGCAGCGACCTCGCCGCATGGCGCTACGACGTCGTCGACCACGTCTGCTGGATCCACGACGACCGGACCGGCGCGCCGGTCGCCCCGCCGCCGCGCATGGCCCGCTACCTCGAGCGCCACTGCGGCACGCTCCGCAGCCGCTCCGGCGACCGCGATTCCCTCCCGCCCGGCGCCCTGTTCCGCCTCACCCCGGCGACGCTCGGGCCCAAAGTCGCATGGCACGACCTCGCGCTGACCCTGGAGGCCGTGGCGCTCCCGGCACGCGTGCGCGGATCGACGAGTCGCGACGTGCCGCTCGTGCCGCTGAACACGGTCTACTTCATCCCGACGGCGACGCACGAGCAGGCGCTCCTCCTCGCCGCGTACCTCAACTCGCTCCCTGTCCGGACCTTCGCGCGCACAATAGCCGAACGCGCCAAGGACGCATGCTTCCGGTTCCTCGCCTGGGCGATCGCGCTCGTGCCGCTGCCCCATGGCTGGGACACCGGGCCCGGCGCGGCGCGGTTGCGCGAGATCTCCGCGCGCGCCCACGAACGGCGCGGGATCGACGCGGCGGAGGAAGAGGAGCTGAACGCGACCGTCGCCGCCGCATACGGGCTCTCCGGCGACGACGTCGCCGCCATCCGCGAGTTCGACCTCTGGCTCCGGGGGAAACCACGATGAGCGCGATCCTCCTCGACGAACGTTCGTCGCCCTCGCTGCGACAGGTGCTCCGGTCGTCGCTCGCCCGCGCGACGGAAGCCGACTTCGCCGTCGCGCGCATCCGGCTCGCCCACATCGACCTGACCGCCGACGAGGTCGCGACGATCCGTCGCTGGCGCGTCCTCCTCGGACGACTCGACGTCGAGTCCCTCGCGCACCCTTCCCAACACCGTAATCCACAGCGGGATGCACTCACTCTCCTCAGACTTTTCGACAATGGGAGGATGGCCGTCCGGGCCGCCGGGCTGCAGGGGTGGAGCCCCGACTTCGCGGTGCTCCGCGGACTCGACGGCGGGGGTGCCCTGACCCTCCTCGGAAGCATCTACTTCGGCACCCCGCAACACAATGACGGACCGTCATTTACGTGCATCCTGACCACCCCCTCCCACGCGGCCGTCGCGACCGCCCGATTCGACGCTCTCTGGGACCGCGCGTACGACGTCGAGCCGGTCGTCCGGGAGGCCCTGGAACGCATGTGCATGACCCATGGTTGAATGCCCCGATTGTGGAAAAGTGGAAAACTGGATAACGGTGCGGAGCGCGACCGGATGGACGCGCGAGACGGCCGCCCGGTACGTCACCGGAGGCGCGCGGGAGGTGGCGCTCCGGATCCTGGAAGCGCGGTTCGGGGAGGGGGAGGGAGAGGGGGAGGGTGCCGGCGTGGTGGCGGGTGGGGCTGGGGAGCCGGGGAAGGCGCTGGGCGCCAGCCCGTCAGCCGCGCCCGGGACGTCGCCGGGCGGCGACGCGGCCGACGGCCGCGGGAGCGGGCAGGTCTTCGAGCTCGCCGACTTCCAGGAAGCCGCCGTCCGCCGGGCGTCCCGTATCCTCGAATCGCGACGCGGCGCGGTGATCGCGGACAGCGTGGGGCTCGGGAAGACGTACGTCGCGCTCGCGCTGATCGAGCGAGCGCTCCGGGAAGGACGCCGCGTCGCCGTGTTCACCCCAGCCGCGCTACGCCGGGAATGGACGCGCGCTCTGGGACGCCTGCGAAGCCGGTACGGGGTGACCGATGCGTACGGGGTGACCGATGCGTACGGGGTGTCCGCGTCGCACGGCGCGGCCGCGCGCTCCCACTCCGACGCCCGTGCGACGATGCCCGAAAACATCGCGGCGACCTTGCGCTGCGCACCCGGCGCGCCCGTCGCCGCGCACCACGCACCTGTCTCCGCCCCGGGTTCCACGGCCTCCCCACCCTCCGACCCGCCCCGTAGTCCCTTTCTCGCCTGGGTCTCCCACGAACGGCTGAGCCGCGGGACGTACCCCCGCGCACGCCTCGAGGGACTGGATCTGGTCGTGGTCGACGAGGCGCACGCGTTCCGCTCGCCGCGCACGCGCCGCTACCGGGCGTTGGCGGAGCTCTGCCGGGGCGCGCGCGTCCTCCTCCTGACCGCGACCCCGGTGAACAACTCCGTGTGGGACCTATACTTCCAACTGCGGCTCTTCGCCGGTGACGGGGATTTCCGCGACGTCGGCGTCCCGGACCTGAAGGAGGCGATCCGCGCGGCCGCCGAGCCCACCTCGGCCGCGCCCCCGACACTGCTCCCGGTCCTGCGTGAGGTCATGATCCGCCGCACGCGCCCGTTCCTGCGCGAGCACTACGGCGCGATCCGGACCCCTGGTGCGCCGTCGCCCGTCCGCTTCCCGCGCCGCGCGGCGCCCGCCCCGGTGCTCTACTCGCTCGACGGCGTCCCTCCCGGCGTCGACGCGATCGTCGAGACGGTCGAGGCGCTCACCTTCGCCGCGTTCCGGCCCGAACGGTACATCGGCCACGACGTTTCGTGCGCCGGCGCGGAGGCAGGGGGAACCGCGGCCGGGGCGAGCGTCGCCGGCGGGGTCGCCGATCTGATGCGCGCCGGGCTGCTCAAGCGTCTCGAGTCGAGCCTGGCCGCGTTCCGCGCGAGCGTGCGACGCCAGCTCCGCTACCTCGACGCGTTCCTCGCCGCGCTCGACCGCGGCCGGCTCCTGCGGCCCCGCGACCACCGCGCCCTCTACACCGCCGGCGGCGACGGCGACCTCACGCAGCTCGTCCTCGAAGAGGTCGCCCTCGTGCCGCTCCCACGAGCGACCGACGCCCACCTACTCCGCCGCGACGTCGCATCGGACCGCGACCGGCTCGCCGACGTGCTCGCCCGCGCTGGCCCGGACGACCCCAAGCTCGACCGGCTCATTTCGTTGTTGGACCGCGAGTTGCGCGGGGAGAAGGTGCTGCTGTTCACCGAGTACCGCGACACCGCGCGATACCTCTGGCGCGCGCTGGTTCGGCGCGGCGGCGTCGCATTGATCGACGGGACCGGCGCGTTCCTCGGGACGTCGCCCGCCGGACGACGTACGGTGATCGAGCGCTTCGCGCCGCGCGCCAACCACGTACGCCCACCGCCCGCCCGGGAGCGCGTCGACCTCCTCATCGCGACGGACGTGCTGGCGGAGGGTCTCAACCTCCAGGACGCGGCCCACGTGGTGAGCTACGACCTGCCCTGGAACCCGGTGCGGCTGATCCAGCGGATCGGACGGATCGACCGCCTCGGCTCGCAGCACGAGGCCGTCCACCCCTACCACTTCATCCCGGACCGCGGCCTCGACCGCGCGCTCCGGCTCCTGGACCGGCTGCGCGCCAAGCTCACCGCGATCGGCAGAACCGTCGGCGCGGACGGCGCGGTGCTGGGCGGCGAGGACGTGCGCTACGGCGCCCTCATCGACCGCCTCGCCGCCGGCGATCCGGACGCGCTGGACGCGATCGAACGCGCGGACGGCGCCGCGCTCGAAATGCTGGAAGGGTTGAGGGTGGCGTGGGAAAAGGCGACGGCGCGGGCGTACACCGCCGCGCCGCACCCGAGGCCGCCGGACCCGGAAGTGCCCGACCCCCTGGCGTGGCAACCGCACCCGGAAGACGCCCCGGGCCCCGTCGCCGCATGCGTCGCCGTCGGACCGGCGCACCCGCGCCGGATCCTCGTCGCCTACCGCGTCGGGACGCGGGTGGCGTGGTGGGTGGTGGAACCGGACCGCCGCGGCCGCCTGTCGCTCGCACGGGACCACGACGCGGCGGCCGCCGAGATCCTGCGCGCGGCTCTCGGAGCCAGGGACGCGCCGTCCCCGTCGGACCTGCACCGGCTCGGTCCCGGCGACGCGGCGCCGGGCGTGCTCGCGTCCGGACCGGGCATCGTCGCGCGACGCCCGCCCACCCTCGCCCCCGACCGTCGCCTCATCGCGCGAGCGCTCGCGGCGGTCCGGCCCGCGGTCGCGGAACGGGTCGCAACCCTCGGCGCCGCGCCCCGCCTGTCCGCGGCGTCCGCCGGCGCCGACGCCGCCCGCCGCATCCTCGCCGCGCTCGCCGCGATCCCCGGCGGCCCCGAGCCGCAACTCTGCGCCCGTGCCGACGTCATCCTCGCCACCCTCGCCCGCCCTCTCGACGCAGGCGCCGAGGCGGCCCTGCGCCGCGCGCTCGATAGCCACACCACGATCAATGGCCACACCGCGATCAATGGCTCCCCCACGACGCGCGACGCGGAACAGACGACCGAGAAGCTCCTCGACGCAGTCGAGGCGGCGATCACGTGCTCCGGGAACGGCGCGCTACCCCGCCGCCAGTCGCCGTGGACCACCGCGCCGCCCACCGTGCCGGTCGAGCTCATCGGGATCCTCGAGGCTCGCCCCATCGAAACCGCAGCCAGGGGTTGACCCGGCACCCTCATCGGGTTAGTTTTTTATGCTCGGAACACATTCCCGCGTAGCTCAGCTGGTAGAGCAGACGGCTGTTAACCGTCGGGTCGCAGGTTCGAGTCCTGCCGCGGGAGCTGACAGGCCGCCGGAATCCGTTGGGACACAACGGGTTTCGGCGGCCGTTGCATTTTGGTTGCACGTTTTCGCGTCCGGACCTGTAACGACGGGGGAGAGGGTTGCCCCCCGTCCGCCCACCCCGCCGCTCCGCCCCTTCGCCCACGCCGCTCCCTGCGCCACCGCCTGTCGCGTCCTCATGATCCCCTCCTGGCCCGTCGTGCTTCATGATAGCGGCCCTGACCCCCCAACAACCACACCCCCTGTAGATGGGGATGTCCGGGCGGCACCGTCGTCCACGATGGGCAGTTGAGCGGGTAAGCCGCCGCAAGCCCCGGTCCCCAGCCCCCTCATGAGGAACCGCCCCCTAACTCGGGTGAGTCCAGCGAGACGCTGAATCGAAAGCGGTACGCAGAGGGTGCTTGTCCACAAGGCATTGGCCAATACCGGGTCGCCTGTGTCAATGGCGATCGAAAATGTCCCACTTATGGCGACTGAAAATGTCCCACTCGGCGGGGGTGACGAGCCGTCAGTGCGTCGGCACCTCCTGGCGGCCTGATCGCCGCCGTGGGAGTTTGACGTGACCCCGTTTTCTGTACCAGCCGTTATGGGAGTACGGGATGGGAAGTGGGATTCCCCTCGGTCATGAGAATGATCTCGCTCTCCCCCTGGTGGGGG
>Ga0207864_1000574_pt1 | contig 49261 bp, 50 predicted proteins | sample HigsolmetaAR202D_FD_184834 | JGI IMG/M metagenome (GOLD analysis project Ga0207864, IMG submission 184834) | Ionic liquid and high solid enriched microbial communities from the Joint BioEnergy Institute, USA - AR20-2-D (SPAdes) (version 2) ...
TGGACGACTGTCTTCTCGATCGTCAGCGTGGCGATCTGGCTGGCGATTCTGACAGGCTGAGATGGGCCGGTTGGGGTGAGGTCGGGGCCGGATCGAGGCGAGCAGGTCTGGAATCACGTCTGGCGGGTGCGGCGGAGGCGGGCGGGTGTTGATCGGCAGGGGGCGCGGTGTAGCATCGTCGACGGCTTGCGCGTGCTGCGCATCTGAGGAGATCCCGTGACCACGACGAGTTTCAGCCTGCCGCAATCGGCCATCCCCACGCACTGGTACAACATCGCCGCTGACTTCCCGACGCCGCTGTCGCCGCCGTTGCACCCGGCTACGCGCCAGCCGGCCAAGCCGGAAGACATGGCGGCCATCTTCCCGCCCAACATCGTCGAGCAGGAGATGAGCACCGAGCGGTGGATCGAGATCCCCGATGAAGTGCGGCAGATCTACGCCCTGTGGCGGCCGACACCGCTGATGCGCGCCGTGCGCCTCGAGCAGGCCCTCAATACGCCCGCGCACATCTACTACAAGTACGAAGGCGTCAGCCCGGCTGGGTCGCACAAACCCAACAGCGCCGTTCCGCAGGCGTGGTACAACCGCCAGGCCGGCATCCGTCGGCTGGCGACTGAAACCGGCGCCGGACAGTGGGGCTGCTCGCTGGCCATGGCCTGCCAGATGTTCGGCCTGGAGTGCATCGTCTACATGGTCAAGGTCAGCTTCCAGCAGAAGCCCTATCGGAAGATGCTGATGCAGACCTGGGGCGCGACCGTCCACGCCAGCCCGTCCGAGCAGACCGAGTTCGGCCGGCGCACGCTGCGCGAGAATCCCGACAGCCCCGGCAGCCTCGGCATCGCCATCAGCGAGGCAATCGAGCAGACCGTGACCCATCCGGGAACGAAATATGCCCTGGGCAGCGTGCTGAACCACGTCTGCCTGCACCAGACCGTCATCGGCCAGGAGTGCATCGCCCAGATGGAGCAAGCCGGCGAAGAGCCGGACATCGTCATCGGCTGTGCCGGCGGCGGCAGCAACTTCGCGGGCATCGCGTTCCCGTTCATCCGCCGCAAGCTGCACGACGGCAAGAAGCACCGCATCATCGCCGTCGAGCCGACGGTCTGTGCCACGCTCACCAGGGGCGAGATGCGCTACGATTTCGGCGATACAGCCGAGATGACGCCACTGCTCAAGATGTACACCCTCGGCCACGCCTACGTGCCGCCGCGGATCCATGCCGGCGGCTTGCGGTATCACGGCATGGCACCGACGGTCAGCCATGCCTACCAGCACAAGCTCATCGAGGCCCGCGCCTACGACCAGCTTCAGGTCTTCGAGGCAGCCGTGCAGTTCGCCCGGGCTGAGGGGATTGTCCCGGCGCCGGAAAGCGCTCACGCCATCCGCGCCGCCATCGACGAAGCCATCGCCGCCCGCGAACAGAAGGAGAAGCGCGTCATCCTCTTCAACCTCTCCGGCCACGGCCTGATGGACATGAGCGCCTACGACGCCTACCTGTCCGGCCAGTTGCAGCAGGGCTGACACGCGGGCGAATCGATCCATCAGTGGTACGGGCGCCCCGCATGTGCGCCGCAAGAAAGGAAAGCACGTGCGGGACGCACGTGCCACAAGAAGCTGATCGACCACATCACCTGCGTGCTTCCGGCTCCTGTGCCGGCGGCGTCGATCTGAACAAGAACAGCGACTCCGGCAGCGCCACCACGTGCATCACGGGCGCTTTATCCTCCTCCGGCTCATCCAGCACAATCGCCCATCGCGAGCCCCGGTGCGCGGGCGTTGCGTCATAGACGATCACATACGCCCGCCGTTCGACCAGATGGATGCCGCCCGGGTTGTAGACATACGGCCGCCCGGAGACCGGACAGGTATAGCGCAATTCGCTGCCGCCCGGGCCGCTTTCCAGCGCCTGCAGTGACGGCGGAAAGCGGCCATGCACGTCGACATGGAACAGCAGCGCGCCGCAGAGGTCATGCAGGTTGCCGGCGCATGGATCGAGCGCTGAGTTCAGCGTCGATCCCGTGTCCCGCGGCTGCGGCGACGGTGTGCCTGCCTTCTCCTGCGGCGCGCAGCCGGCTGACAGCGCCAGCCACGCCGCCACGGCCAATGTCGCAATGATCGGTCGCACGTGACGGATCATACCCTCATCGCCTGCTGGGCGCAACCGGCTCAGCCGCCTGCTCATCCACGGATGGCACTTCTGGAACACTCTCCGACCGCGGCGGGGCGGTACGACCGCGATCCAAGCCGCGGCGATGCTCGTCGTAGACGCCAGGCTTCACCGCATTGGGGATCAGCTTCGTGCCGTCCACCTCCTCCTCAGACATCCGCTCCAGCAGCTCCGGTTCGGAGGCCACATGCGGCGTCAGGAAGATCAGCAGTTCGGTCTTCGCCGTCGTTGTGCGGTTCCGCTGGAACAGCAGCCCGACCAGCGGGATGTCGCCGAGCAGCGGCACTTTGTCCAGCGTCTGCGTCTTGCGGTCTTCCATCAAACCGCCGATGACGACCGTCTGGCCGTTCTGCACGCCCACGCGCGACAGCGCCGACCGCACGGCGATGATCGGCTGGGTAAACAGCTCGTTGATCTGCACGCTGTTGCCCGTCAGGCTGGAGATTTCCTGCGAAACATCCAGGATCACCAGGCCATCCGGGTTGATGTGCGGGATCACGTCCAGCAGGATGCCGATCTGGTCATACTGCGTCGTGTTGACGATCCCGCCCTCATCCGTGATGCGCGAGTTGACGATGAACGGAATTTCCTGACCGACCGTGATGCTGGCTACCTGGTTGTCCGACGCCAGGATGTACGGCCGCGACAGCACATCCAGCTTTCCGGCTGTCTCCAGGGCGCGGATCGCTGCCGTCACGTCCTCTTCCAGGATCTGGACCACCAGTCCTGTGCTGGTCGGTCCGTCGAGTGGAATGTTGAAATCCGTCCGGCCGGTCTGGCCCAGACCGCTGGCTCGCAGGTTGAACACCGAAAACTCCGTCCCCAGGTCCAGCGAGCCGTCATGCGTGACTTCCGCGATCAGCACCTTGATCAGCACCTGCGCCACCGGCCGATCCAGCTCCTCCAGGATCTCCTTGACGCGCTCGTAATTTGCCGGCGATGTGCGGACCAGCAGCGAGTTGGTATCCGGGTCGGCGATGATGCTCACCTGCCCAGCCAACTCCGATGCCATCTGCGCCGACGCCGTCGACAGACGACCGACACCACGCTGGCCACCGCGGGCCTGCTGCTGGACTCGCTGATCCAGGCGCGTGCCCTGGCCAATCCCACCGGCGCCTCCCGCGCCACCGCGCATTGACCCTGTGGCGCCGCCGCGCGCCGCACCGGTCGAGCCGCTCCGAAGCGAGCCGCTGCTGCGCACGCCGCCCGCACGGCCGCCCGAGCCACGAAGGTTCTGCAGCCGCTCCATGCCGGTCTGCGCCGTACCGGTCGAGCTTACCTGATTGCCAAAGATGCTGTTCACCACCGATTCGATGTTCGCCGCCTGCGCATTGCGCAGCCGATAGACGAACACCGTCTCATCCGCCACCGGATTCTCATCCAGCTCGCGAAGCACTTCCTCCACAGCCGCCAGCGCCTGATCCGATCCCGTGACGACGAGCGAGTTGGTCCGCTGGTCGGCAGCCGCCTTGACCTTGTTGCCACGCGCAGCCGCCTGGGCTTCGCGCTGGGCTTCCTGACGAAGCCGATCGCGCCATGCGCCGGGGCCGCCGCCCGGTCCACCGCCCGGACCACGGCCACGGCTGTCCGACTGATCCCCGGTGGCGACCATCAGATCGCCGAAGACGTTGTTGATCAGCTCAGCCGTGCTTGTCGCATCGGCATACTTGAGCTGGAAAACGCGAACCGACACAGCCTCAGCCATCGATGTATCCAGCGCGTTGATGATCTGGACGACGCGCCGCACGTTAGCGGCCGTATCCGTGATCACCAGTGCATTGGCGGAGGCATTGGCTGTGAAATCGGCATCAGGATTGATCAACGGCTGAAGGTCCTGGCGAAGCTGCGACGCGTCGGCGTAGCGCAGGGGGATGACCTGCGTGATGAGCTGATCGGTCGGCTCGATCGCCTCAGGGTTTGACCCGGTCTGGACCGGAATGTTGAGCCGCTTGGCGCGATCGCGGGCGACGATCTTGAGGATTCGTCCCTGCTGGATCGCGCTGTAGCCGGCGTTGTAAAGGACGGAGTTCAGCAGCGACACTGCGTCTTCCGGCGACACTGGCTGACGGCTGGTCAGGCTGACGCGCCCCTGAGGCTTGATCTCACGAACGATGATGAACCCGGCCTCAGCCGAGAGCTCGTCGAGGATGACGTCGATGTTGGCATCGCGGAAGTTGAGGATCAGGCCGCCGTTGGCGCGACGGATCGCGCCTTCTGCTTGCTCGCCATTGGCTGCACCGTTGCGGGGCGCGGCGGGGGTACTGGGCGGCAGCGTCTGAGCCGGCGTTGGCGTCCGCGTCGGTCCCCGCGGCGCCGGCTGGGCCGGCTGCTGGGGTTGCTGCGGCTGCGGCTCCGCCTGTTCGGCCTCCTGAGCCAGTTCAAACTGTTCAGCCTGCTCGGCCTGTTCAGCCTGTTCAAGCTGCTCCTGCGGCTGGTCCTGCTGATCGAGCTGCTCCGGCTGCTCCGCCGGCTCAGCCTGCACCGGCATGGCATCATCCGCTGGTGCGAACTGTGCCAGCAGCGGCAGGGGGGTGCTCAGCACTGCCATCGTGCAGGCAGCGGCACCAACGAGGCGAACAATGGGGCGTTGTGTGACGGTCACGGCTTCTCCAGTCAAGTGCTATCGTTGTCTCTGTTGACGGGCGCGCATGCGAAGGCGCTCCTCGATGCTCATCTGCGACGGATCGGCAGGTTGCCCCTGAGCGGGAGCGACATCGCCGCCGGCGCCGCCTGTAGACGGCGACACCGCGCCACCCGTGCTGCCGGCGGCAGGGGTGGATCCGCCGAAGCTTGTCGTGGCTGTCGGCCGCGTGCCAAACATCGCCACGCCGCCTGTCAGGTCCTGTCCGATCTCGATCCATCGCAAGCCGTCAGCCGACTCGTATGCGATCGAATCGAGCGTGATCTGCCCGACCGCGCCGCTGGCGATGGGATCGCCCGCCGAAACACGCAGGATCGTGTTCGAGCGCGTGTCCTCGATGTAGGCGCGGAACACGCCTTCTTCCAGGACGATGCCCGTCAGGATCATGCTCCGCTCGACCGGCGGCGGTGGCGGAGTGACGGTGGGGCGCGTGGTCGGTTCCACCGCCCGTCGGCCGCGCTGGCGGACGAAGATGTTGTTGTCGACCACGGTCTGGTACTCAGCCGGCAGCGACGAATCGCTCGATTCGCGCGAGCGCCTGGACCATCGCTCCTGTGCCGGCGCGACGGCTGCAAAAGTCACCAGGATGATCAGAATAATGCGGATCATGGAACGGCTCCGGCTGTGACTGCGGCTGGGTCGATCTCCTGCTGCGGCTGGTAGATCGTCGCCAGGCCGATCTGGACCGTCAGTTCGTCAGCGGTCTCGCTGCGTGCGTCGATCTGGATGTCGGTGACACGGACCGGGATATCCGTCGTCTGGATCGCGTACAGGAACTGCGTCACGCGACGCATGGTGCCGGTCGCGGTGGCGCGGACGGTGATCTTGCGAAAGCCGCCTTCATTCTCGCTGCGCTCCGGCTTGAGCGAGGTAAGCGACAGCCCGGCGTCCTGCGCCCAGCGGCGGGCGGCGTTGAGGATCTGGCTCTCGGCAGCCGAACCATTGGAGAGCAGCGTCTGGCCGGCCATCTCGCGCCAGACGCGTTCGGCGCGGCGGTCGTTCTCGAACACGCCCGATGCTGCCGACAGCTTGCCTGTCGCGACCTCGATCCGCTCGACGGCGTCGCGGCGCCGCTCGAGCATTGGCGACAGAAAGACACTGTCAAACGCCAGCACGCCGAGCAGAACCGCGGCAACGATTCCGATTCGTTTTTCGCGTGTGTTGATCATCGGGCCTGCTCTCCACCAACAAAGTCGAACGTCATCGAGAAGGTGATCCCGCCGCTGGCGCCCGTCGCGGTGCGCATTTCCGTGAGGGAAACATTCTCAAACACCGGGTTCTGCGCCAGGCGATCGCGCACGCTCAGGACGGTCCGCTGATCGGTCGCCCGCCCAAGGAGCTGGCCGCGGCGGCCGTCATAGAGCTGGAAGCGCGTCGTCCAGATCGAGCTGTCGGTGCCGAAGGCGGCTGAGATGTGCGAAAGGCAGTCCAGCACGCGGCTGCGGTCGGTGTAGTACCGCCGGCCGTAGGAGAAGCGATCCAGCCGCGTCTGGGCGGCCCTGAGCTCGTCTGCCATCTCCGACAGCCGGCTTTCGAGGGCAATCGCCTCGGCTTCGCGATTCTGGACATGGATGTAGAACACTACCAGCCCCAGGACGACTGCAACGGCCGCGGCAATCGCCTGCACCGTGCGGCGGTTGAAGCGCTGCTGCACCGGCGGGGCGAGGCGCGAGTGGAGGAAATCCACAGGCGGTGCGCCGTCGGCAGCGCCTGTCATCGCAAGGGCGATCGCGGGCAGGAAGGCATCGGCTTCCAGCCGGTCGGCATCGCCATTGAGGGCGGTGGGGCTGATCGTCGTCTGCCGAAGATGGCGGGCATCGATCCGCTCAGCCGCTAGACCAGATCGCTCCTGAAGGAGATTCAGATCTTCCTGCGCACCTGTCGGATCCTGCCAGACGCGAATGCCGCTGGGCGCCGGGCCAAGAGCTGGATTGAGCACGAGCGTCCGGCGCAACTCGCCAGCCAGCGAAACCGCCGACGTACGGCCGCCCCCAATCGCCGCGACATGCCGCAGCAGGCGTGCGCCGGATGGCGCTTCCCAGGCGATATCAGCCGTTCGGCTGGAGATCACGACCGTCGGCTGCTCCTCGCTGCCGAAAACGCGCGAGACAGCCAGCACCGTCGGCATGGCCGCCAGCGGCGTCAACCCGGCCTTGTCGCACAGTGCCGCGACTTCATCCAGCCGGCTTTGCAGCATGCCCAGCACCAGCACGCGGGACGGCTTGCTGCGATCGGTCTGCCCGACGAAGTCGAAGACCATCGCGTGGCTGTCCTGCACGGCCATCCGCTCAGCCCGCAGGCGGAGCATCGCGACGGCTGCGGCTGGATCAGCCGGGGGCACCTCATGCTGCTGCGCGATCATCCACCGCGCCGGCAGGCCGATCACGGCGGCGGACGCCGTCATATGGTGCTGCTTGAGGAACGCACGAAGCGCCGCCGCCAGCGCATCGGGCGTTTTCAGCGAGGCCTGTTCGGTAAACGCAAGACGTCCCAGCCGGCGCACGACCGGCCCGCCCGACGCGCTGATCTGCGCACAGGAGATGCCATCCTCGTCTATCGCCAGACCGAGGATGTTGCGTCGAAGAAGCTTCAGGGATTGCCGTGTCATTGCTGTATGCTGCCCGTCTGCATGGCCGCAAGAATGTTGTCATCCTGCGGCAGGCCCCATTCCGTGATATCCCGTCGATAGACGATCCGCGGCGAATCGCCCGTGATGTCCACCACGATCCGCACACGCACAGCCGCGCGGCCGTCACCACTGACGGCGACGATATCGGCGGAGTAAACACCTCCGCCGGCTGTGAAACGATCGCCGATCCGCGCCAGCGTCTCGGAGTCAACCACATCCTGCACCCAGGCGATCGTCATCGGGTTGTTGGCTGTCCGCCCGGAGCGTTCCGCCAGCAAGGCATTGACCTGCCCGACATTGAGCCCGTCGATCGCTTCGAGCACCTCGCGCGGCGCCTGGTTGACGTTGATCCGCGCCGCCGAACCACCGCTGACGCGGATGTAGGGCTCGATCAGCTCAAGGTTCTGCGTGTCCAAGCCCAACCGGCGGGCAAAATCGAACAACCCGGCATAGCGCCGGTTCTCCAGGCGCGACGCGGCGTCATTGCCGATGCTCTCGCCCAAGCGCTCCCGAAGCAATTCGCGCAGGGAGTTGCGCGTCTGCTCCGACTGATCGTTGACATCAATCCGCTCGTTGCCTTCCGGGTCGCGCGTCTGCTCGCCGCCCCAGACTGTGAAAAAGTCGTAAAGGCCGTTCGACTGGTAGTAGCTGCTGACCAGGCCCGTCGTCTGTCCGCCGGGCGGGCCGTACAGCAGCTCACGCGACATGCCCTGCACAAGCAGCAGTTCTTCGACCGTTTCGAACGGCGCGTTCTTCGCCTGATAGGGCGGCTGCATGCGCAGATAAACGTCGCTTTCGGCGCCGGTGGAGGATGTTTCCTCGTCCTCATCGCGCCAGTCGATGATCGCCCCGGCGATCTGGTCGGTCATGCCGGCCAGCAGGCGGAGCGATTCCCACTGCTCGCGATTGATGTTCAGCTTAGCCGATTCGTCGACCAGCCCATAGACGGGCAGCGTCGGATCGCCATAGTTCGGGCGGACAATCCAGAACTGTCCGTTGCCGACGGGGATGCCCGCGAACAGCCGCTCGTCAAACAACTCAAGGTCATCTGTGCGCTCGGCGAGCAATGCCATGACATACTGCTCGGCGCCGCGGGCAATCGCGCGAGCCTCGGCCTCCGAGGCGCGGTTGGCGGCGGCGCGAGCCTCGATGCTGATCGACCGGCCCAGCACGATCACCATCGACGCCAGCGTGAACGTGATGATCATCGCAAGGATCAGCACAGCGCCCCGCCGACGGCTGGGAGAAGAGCCAGGCTGTAGGCGATTATTGCGCATCAGCGCTGCTCCTCCTGTGTCTGTTCGGTGGCGGTGCCCTGGCAACTGATCGGGATCACCTGCGTCACGCGATATAGGCGTGACGGATCCGTCGGCGCCGGCTGATTGAACTCGATCGTCAGTTCGACGGCGCGGGGCAGCTCATTGTTCTGGAGGGTCGAATCCCAGTTGTCGTACCAGTAGTCACCGTCGAAGTAGCGTGCGGTGATCGAGCGGATGTTGACGGCGAGGACTTCCTCGATCGGGTCTTCCAGGACGCGCGCCAACAGATTCGGCTCGACCTGGCGGATCAGAGCCGGCTCGGCCAGGTCCGTGCGGAAGACCAGGCCAATCCGGCGGATCGATTCCTCCAGCGGCGTGCCTTCGAGCGATGGATTGCGCCCCAGCGAGTAGAACTCGAGAAACGCGTCGCTGCCGGCGATCGTCTGCCCCGGAGGCTGGCCGATGAAGGCCCCGCTGAGCTGCTCGCCGGGCGGCAGGATCGACTGGAAGTCCTGCTGGAGGATGTGCAGGACCAGCGCCGCGTGGCGCGTCGTGTCCACCTGCCGATAGGCCGACGCTCGGCCGCGGAATGCCACGTTCATCGACGCATACAGCGCGGCTGCGATGGTCGCGATGATGGTTGCCGCCAGCACCAGCTCCAGCAGAGTAAAGCCGCGATGTCCGCACTCGTGCGTCATGGCGTTGAGTAGCTCTCCGGGTAAATCAGGGTCGACAGTTGCACGCTTCGCTCGCCGCCGCGGGTTTCCCAGCTCACGGCGACGGTCACCTCATACGTTTTGAAATCCTCGCCTGCGGTGCGGACCTGCCAGCGATACTCCGGCCAGTCAGGGCCGAAGTCGCCGCTGCTGCCGGCAAAGTCCGGGTCGCGCGCTGCGATGAGCTCGTTGAGCTTCATCTCGGCCAGCATGGTGGCTTCGGACTGCTGGCGGGCATTGGCGGCTGCGTGCATGGCGATCGTCACGCCGCGCATGGCCACCGGCAGGATGATGCCGACCAGCACCAGCGTGGCCAGGACCTCCATCAGCGTCACCCCGCGTGGGCGTCGGCGCGCTGTGTGGGAGAGGCAGCCACTCATGGCATACCTCCCGCCGACGCGACCAGCTCAAACGGCTGAGCCGCCGTCGGTGCAGCCATCACCACCTGCCGGCCCCACGGCGCCGTCAGGACGATGCGCGCCGGTGTCGTTCGGCCATCAGGAAAGAAATCCACGACAGCCGACAGACCGCCGTCCAGGCGATCGATCTCCACCACAAAGCCGTCCGGCATGATGATCGGGCCGGCGTAGGTGTCGTCGATGGCGACGAACAGCCCGCCTTCCTGCCGCTGGACCTGGACCAGCGTGCCCGTCGGGTCCACGGATAGGCGGTACGTCACGGCATCGTGGATCGCCTGCCCACGGGCATAGCGGATCGATGCCATAATCTGGTCGGTGGCGTCGCGCAGCTTGCCGTTGCGGCTCCAGCCGCGAAGGTCGGGGGCTGCGACCGCCATCAACAACGCCAGCAGACCCATCACCAGCACCAACTCCACGAGCGTGAACCCGGCTGGCCGCACGCTCGACCGCTCACAGCGCACCGCCGCCGATGACGGCGACAGCCGCTGTGAGATCGCATCGAGAATGGCCAGCCGTGAATGCATCACTGCTCCCAGTTGCCGATGTCGTCACTGCCTTCCTTGCCGTCCGGCCCAAGCGACCAGAGGTCAAAGCCATTGGGGTTGTGACGACCGGGATAGCGGTACTGATACTCGTTGCCCCACGGATCTTTCGGGATCCGCTCGAGGACCTGCGTCCAGCCAGGCGCGTTGGCCGGCCGGTTCACCAGGGCCTTGAGGCCTTCTTCGGTCGTCGGCAGACGGCCGTTGTCGATCTCGAAGCTATTGAGCGCCGTGGAGATGTTGGACAGATCCGTCTTCACGGCGGTCTCACGAGCCTGCTGCGAGCGGCCGGTGAACTTCGGCACCACCAGCGCCGCCAGCACACCGAGAATCACCAGCACCAGCAGCAGCTCCAGCAGCGTGAAGCCGCGGCGGCGACGTGCGTGTTGCATGTTCATCATCCTTCTTTCGTGCATCCTTCACTCCTGTGATGTCACTTGACCATGTCCTGAAGCTGGAACAGCGGGAGCAGCATGCTGACGACAACCGTGCCGATCAGCGCGGCCATCGTGATCAGCAGCGCCGGCTCGGCCAGTGCGACCAGCACCCGCAGGTTGCGATCCAGATCCTGTTCGAACGAAGCTGAAAGGCGAATCAGTTCCTGATCCAGCCGGCCGGTTTCCTCGGCAACGGCGATCATCTCGATCACGCTCGAGGGAAACAGCAGCGGATTGGCTGCCAGCGCCTTGCTCAGCGGCGTGCCGCGCTGCACTTCCTCGATCGCGTGCGAAACGGTATCAGCCAGCGTCTGATTGCCGATAGCCTCGCGCGCGACACGCAGCGACGACACCAGCGGCACGCCGGCGCCAACCAGCGTTCCGAGCATCCGGCTGAATCGCACCAGCGCGAATCGCGCGATGACAGTGCCCAGCGCCGGCGTTTTCAGCATGATGCGCTCCAGCCGGCGGCGGCCTTCGTCCGTCGTGGCGGCACGGCGAAGGGCAATCACCGCGATCACCAGGGCGGCTGCGATCAGCAGGCCGTAATCCATCAGCCAGGTGCTGATGGCGACGACAACCTGCGTCAGCATCGGCAGATTCTCGCCGAACTGCTTGAAGATCTCGCTGAAGCGGGGGATGAAGAACGTCAGCAGGAAGACCAGCACGCCCGCAGCCACGACCGCCAGGGCGATCGGGTAAATGAGGGCGGCCTTCATCTTGCCGACCAGGTCCTGCTCCCGCTGGCGGAAATCCGCGATCTGCTGCAGCACAACATGCAGGAAGCCGCCGGTTTCGCCGGCTCGCACCATGGCGACGTAGACGGTCGAGAATGCCTGTGGCCATTTCGACAGCGCATCAGCCAGCGATTCGCCGCCGACCACGTCGTCGTGGATCTGCGTCCAGACGTATCGCGCGGCAGGGTTGGACGTTTCACGTCGCAGCAGTGAAAGCGCGCGCGACAGGGACAAACCGCCTGCCAGCAGGTTGGCCAGCTCGCGCGTAAAGGCTTCGACGGCTTTGCGCGGGATGCGGCGGGGGGCCTCATCGAGGGAATGATGCCCGGCGGCTGCGCCGTTGGTCGCCTGCTCCTGCAGGGAAACGGGCGAAAGGCCCTGTGTAATCAGGGCGTCCATGGCCGCCGTTCGCGAATCGGCTGGCATGGTGCCGGTGGTCTGGCGGCCGGTACGATCGATGGCAGTGTAAACGAACAGGGCCATCAGTGCTTCACCTCCGCCGCGGAATCCATCAGGCCCTCGAGCTGGATGCCGCCGTCCTCGTCCTTGGTGTTGCGGATGACCTCATCCACGGTGGTGCGGCCCTCGCGCACGACGCGCCAGCCGTCGTCGCGCAGGCTTCGCATGCCCTGGGCCGTCGCGACCTTGCGCAATTCCTGTGACGGGGCGCGCCTGAGGATCAGCGAGCGGATCTCGTCGGTAACGGCCATCATTTCGAAAACGCCCTGGCGGCCATGGAAGCCCGTGCCCTGGCAGGCACGGCAGCCGGCGCCTTCGTACAGCACCTCCGGCAGCAGATCGCCGAAGGTCTGCCGGAGCTTGTCGGCCTTCTCCTTCGGGACTTCGCGCTTGCAGTTGGGGCAGATGATGCGCACGAGGCGCTGAGCGATCACGATCTCCAGCGACGAAGCGACCAGATACGGCTCGACACCCATATCAATCAATCGCGTCGCGGCGCCGGGGGCGTCGTTGGTGTGCAGCGTGCTGAAGACCAGGTGGCCGGTCAGCGACGCCTGCACGGCGATTTCGGCAGTCTCCTTGTCGCGGATTTCGCCGACCAGTACCACGTCGGGGTCGTGTCGCAGGATCGCACGCAAGCCGGCGGCGAACGTCAGGCCGGTCTTGGTGTTGACCTGAATCTGGTTGACGCCACGAAGCTGATACTCGACCGGATCTTCGATCGTGATGATCTTCCGCTCGGTGTCGTTGATCTCGCTGAGGCCGGCGTAAAGCGTCGTCGTCTTACCCGAGCCGGTGGGACCGGTGACCAGCACGATCCCGTGCGGCAGGTCGAGCACCTGGTTGAACAGCGCCCGCTCGCGGGCGGCCATGCCGAGGTGCTCGGTGCCGAGCATGGCGTCGCCGCGCTGCAGGATACGCAGCACGACGGCTTCGCCGTGGATCATCGGGATGATCGAGACACGGACGTCGATCTCGCGGCCGCCGAGCTTGAGCTTGATGCGCCCATCCTGCGGCAGGCGCTTCTCAGCGATGTCCAGGTGCGAAAGAATCTTGATGCGCGAGACGATGGCGGCGTGGAAACGCCGAACGTTGGGGGGAACGTTGGCTTCCTGAAGCACGCCGTCGATGCGGTAGCGCAGACGAAGCTGATCCTCGAACGGCTCGACGTGCACGTCGGTCGCGCGTGAATCGATGGCTTCGATGAGGATCTGGTTGACGAACTTGATGATCGAGGCGTCGTGGGCAGCCGAGGTGGCGTCGAGGTCGGTGTCTTCCTCGACATCGACCACCTGGATTCCGGCGGCTGCATCCAGCGACTGCAGCGTATCGGCACCGACGCCCAGGATGTGCTTGAGCGCCCGATCGATCTCCGATGCCGGGGCGAGGGCGGGCGTGCAGTCCTTGCCGGTGGCCAGGCGAAGCTGGTCCAACGGGGTCGTATCCGACAGGCGCGACACCGCCACCAGCACATGTCCGTCCTGCTCGCGCAACGGCAGGATGTTGTGGCGAACGAGCAGCGAGGCTGGGAAGCCGGCGAGAAACTCCCGCGAGGGCGCAGCCGCCTCGAGATCGACGTAGGGCACCTCGTAGCGCTCAGCCAGAAAACGCAAAAGCGTCTCCTCGCTGATGCCGTCAGCCAGGAGGATGGCTTCTTCCAGGGCGCGGCCCTCGCCGAGCAGTTCGCGCGCACGGCGGGCGGCTGCCGGATCGAGCAAGCCCTGCTTGCCCATGATGTCGATCAGTTCGTTCACGTCACTCACCTCATGCCGGGAAGCCGGGCGCTGTCCCCGGTGGACAGCGCCCAGCGGCGTCGAATTACTCAAGGATGCCCAGCATGACCAGGACGGCTTCCTGGCGCGGGGTCACCAGTTCGCGCAGGTCATCCTGTGCGGCCTTCAGCTCGGCTTCCGCCTGCTGACGGGCGGCACGATAGGCTTCCAGCTTCTGGACGATTTCGTCCGCGCTGGCGTTGTTGTCGATCGCCTGGCGCAGGGCCTGGGAGGCCTGAGCGACGGGCGTCTGCGGGCCCTGCGAAGCCTGCTGCTGGTCGTCGCCACCGCGGCCACGGCGCTGGGCGCCGCCCCAGCCGCCGCCACGGGTGGCGCGCTGAGCTTCGTTGATGCGCTCGATGCGCGGCTGAAGCACAGCCCACTCATCTTCGCTGGCCTGGAGCTGCTCACGCATGCGATCCATCATGCGCTGCCGCATCTGCTGGGGATCCATGCGCTGCTGCTGTTGGCGGTCTCCGCCGCGGCGTCCTTCACCGCGATCGGCTTCCTGCGCGATCGCAAGTGATCCGACCATTGCGGCAAGGGCGAACGTGAGGGCGAAAGCTGAACGCTTCATAGGACACTCACTTTCCGGCCACCAGGGCCGAGGCTAGGGGTTAGGTCGCTCCGGTAGTGACTCGGAGGCTTTGGAGGTACTGGGGCCGCGATCGCGACGACGATCGTCGCGACCGTCCCAACGCTGATTCTCGAGGAATATTTCGTACTTCTTCCGTTGCTCGTCATTGAGCAGCGCCTTGGTCTTTTCGACGGCCTGTTCGTAGGACTGGCGCCACTGCGCTTCGAGAGCAGCCGTTTTGTCGCGGAACTCCTGCTGGATGCGCTCGTAGGCAGCGCGATCTTCTTCGCGGATGAGGGCCGCGATGGCGGCTTCGCGCTGCTCGCGGAGCTGGCGGCGCTGCTCCCACATCTGGCGATTGCCGCGACGCGCGGTGTCGGACCAGATCTCCTTCATCTTTGTTTGCTGCTCGGGTGTCAGCTCGAGCTGCTCGGCCAGCCAACTGCCCGGATCGCGCTGCGGCGGAGACGCCGGCTGCTGGCTGGGATGCTGCTTCCAGCCGAGATCCAGCGCAAATCCGGCGGCGAAGGCGCAGAGGAATCCGATGACAACGATGAGCCTCGTGGTCATGGCCTGCCTCCTGCCGATGCCAATGCCAGGTCGCTGGCCATCCAGCGGGCGACGGCAAGGGTTTGGGGCGGCGGCTCTTCATCCGCAGCCGCGACAACCACCACATCCAATCCGACCAGGGGCGAGGAGAGGTCGGCCGCACGCTGGTTATTCCAGACCGAAACGGCCAGCAGCACGACGGCGGCAGCCGTCAGCGCGCCCGCCAGCCGGCGGATACCGCGCTCCTGGCGTCGACGCGCCGAAGCCAGGCGCGCCAGCGTGATCCCCGACGGCTGGCCCAGTGGCGCCGCAGCGATCGACTGCGAAAGCCGCTGCAGCGACCGCAGCTCCTGCAGGCAGACGGGGCAGGATTCAATGTGAATCGCCATCTCCCGCGCCTGATCCGGCGCAAGCTCACCGTCATAGAAGGCGGCGACGAGTTGTGTGTGATCGCAAGGCATCATGCACCTGCCGGTCGATCCGGCTGATCGTGCCCAAAGAGCGTCCGCAACTGCTGCCGCGCCCGGTGCAGGCGGGACTCCACTGTCCCGCGGGGGATCTGCAAGACCTGGGCAATCTGTTCGTAACTCATGTGCTCCAGTTCCCGCAGGACGATGACCTGTCGATGGTCGATCGGCAGGCGGGAGAGCATCTCAGCCAGGTCGATCCGGGCGTCGACGGCGCCGATGGGATCGGCAGCCGGCGGCGGCTGGGGGGCTGCCCGACGCCATCGCAGGCGTTTGCGGCGGAGCATCCCCGCTTGGCGGACGGTGATCCCGACCAGCCACGTCCGAACCGACGCCTCACCGCGGTACTCCGCGGACAAGGCAGCCAGCAACGCTTCCTGCACGGCGTCTTCGGCATCGAACGGATCGCCGAGGATGGCATTGGCCACACCGTAGAGGTAGCGACCGTGGCGATTGACCAATTCGGCAAACGCCGCGTCGCTGCCGAGCTGCAAGCGACGCAGGAGTTGTTCATCGCTCACTGCTTCGCTCATGTTGCTGGCCCGGTCACTCTGCCCATATGGTTGCTCCGACGAGCGGGTTTCTTCCCGGCAGGGGAGAAAAATGCAGAAATGAATGTAAACGCTTCCCCCTCAAGATCATAGCGGCGGCTTGGTTTACGACTTGCCGGGGCTAGTCCAACGCAGACGGCACAGAGGGGGACGCGGCGGACGCAAAGAGTTTGAAATGATGAGCAGGAATGGGAAGGGGGCAACGCCTGAAGAAGTCTTCTTCTCCGTGTCTCCGCGTCTCTGTCTGGTTCAAATGCCCAGCCTACCGACGGACGAGCCAGGCGCGGACGCGGCTGGAGATGGCATCAAGGACCAGCACGATGGCGACGAGCATCAGGATGATCGCGCCGACGACGTGCCAGTTGCCCCAGTCCTTGTGGATGACCAGTTCCTGGCCGATGCCGCCGGCACCGACGATGCCCAGCACGCTGGCGGCTCGGACGTTGTACTCGAGCATGAAGAGGCTCGATGAGAGGACGGCTGCCCCGCTGGCAGGCCAGACGGCATGGATGAACCGCTGCAAGCCGCCGGCGCCGATCTCGCGCAGGGCGTCCGGGGGCCCGGGGTCGACGGCCTCGAAGGCTTCGTAGAAGAACTTCGTCAGATAGCCCAGCGAGTAGGCCACCAGCGCCAGCACACCGGCGAACGGCCCCAATCCAACGGCTCCGACAAACAGCAATGCCCAGACAATCGACGGCACCGACCGGATGACGTTCAGGATGAACCGGCAGATCGGCCGGAGCAGCGCCGGCCCGACATTGCGGGCAGCCAGCGCCGCCAGCGGCCAGGCAATCAGCACCGCCAGCGTCGTGCCGATCAGCGTCATCTCGAGCGTGTCGACCAGCGACCGGCCCAGCGTCGCCCACGGGATCGCCTGGAACTGCCGCCAGGAATCCGGCAGCAACGAGCCGAGGAAGCGCGCCATGTTCCCCCAGAATCCCTCCAGCTCACGCTCGCCGATCTTCAGACCAGCGATTGACCAGGCGTAGATGCCCAGCACCGCGACAGCCGCGATCGACCACCAGATCGGGCGCAGCCGTCCCCCAGCCGAAGGAGCCTCCTTGGCTGAGTTCAGCGAATGCTCGATCACCTCGCACGCCCGGCAGGCATCGAATCGCGTGAACCCGCGCAGGCCGAGCAGCACGCCATTACCGTGCGACGCCCGCTCATTGGCGACCTCGTCATGCACCAGCCGCCCGGCTTCCAGGCCGATGATGCGATCGGCGAACGTCTCCGCCAGCGCACAGTCATGCAGCACCGTGATCAGCGTGATGCCGCGCTCCTTCTGCAGCTCGTTGAGCAGCTTCATGATCGCGCGGGCGTTGGCGTTGTCGAGCGACGCCACCGGCTCGTCAGCCAGCAGGATGGCGGGATCCTGCATCAGCGCGCGTGCGATGGCGACGCGCTGCTGCTCACCACCGCTGAGGCGCGACACGCGCGTGTTGATGCGATGCGACAGGCCGACGCGCTCCAGCAACTGGATCGCGCGCTGTCGCTCCTCGCGCGGGAATCGCAGCATTGTGCGATGCAGCGGCAGACGGCCCATCGCGCCGTGCAGGACGTTCTGCAATGCCGTCCGCTGCTTCACCAGACGCAGGTCCTGGTGGATCGTCGCGACGCGGCCGATCGTCCTGACGCTGCCGGCAGTGGGGCGCACGCGATTGGTCAGGCAGCCGAGCATCGTCGTCTTGCCGCTGCCGGATGCACCCAGGATACACAGGTGCGAACCAACGGGGATGTCCAGCGACACATCCCGCAGCGCCGTCACGCCGCCGGGATAGGTGACGGTCACATTGCGCAGGCAGACGGCTGGCGCCGCGGATCGCTCCGTCGTGCCAGCCGTCGATGCGGACTGCGACTGTACAAGCGTCATCTTGTTCGCCCCTGCAAGGTGCGGCCTGCTCGCCTATCGAGCGAGCTTCTCGATCGGCAGGTTGACGTACTCGATCGCCTCGATCGCGTGCTTCACGTGCTGGTTCTCGTCGACCTTGACGAAAGCCGATGCGCCATAGACGTCGGCGAGCAGTTCCGGCTGCTCCTGTGAGAGCTTGAGCAGAGCGTCGGCGACCTTCTGCTTGAGCTCGTCGCTCAGGCCGTCACGGGCGGCGATCAGGTGCGTCGGAACGCCGGGCGTGCGGGCAACGACCTTCAGCTTGTCGCGCTGCTCCTTGTCGAGATAGACGTCGACGCGCGGGCCTTCCATGGTGTAATCGCTGACGGTGCAGACATCAGCCCGGCCGGCTGCCACCTGCTCGAGTGCCTGGGTGTAGCCGTTGCCGAAGGTGGCCGACTTGAAGACGCCGCGCGGGTCGTCACCCGGCTTGAGCATGCCCTCTTTCACCATGCGGTAATAGGCCATGATGTAACCGCTGGTGCTGGTGGGGCTGGTGAAGACCATGCGCAGGTCGCCAGCCTTGGCTTTGATGTCCTCGAAGCTGTTGATGTCGCTGTCGGCGCGGACGACCCAGATCGAGTCATACTCGGTGCGAGGCGTGCCAGTGGCGTCGGTGCGCTGCTCGGCTAGCAGGAGGGTGGCATTGCCGTCGCGCCGGGCCAGGAGGAAAGGCATGGCGCTGACGTAGGCGAAATCCGCCTTCTTGCTGACCAGGGCCTGGACCGAAGCCGAGTAGTCGCCGGGGACCACCGTCTTGACCGGCTTGCCGATCTCCTTCGACAGCCAGGCGGCGACCTTGTCGGCCGTGGCCTGGATCTGGGCCGGATCCTTCTGCTTCTGGAAGATGAAGACGATCTCCTGGGGATCGTCCGCCTGCGCGACGCCGGCAAAGACAGCCAGCGCCAGCAGGGCGATCAGTGACCTGGTGAACTTCACGATTGCCTCCTTGTGTTAAGCCCCAGCCAATCGGAGTATTTCCGGTGACGGGGATGATCTTATTGGCCTTACCGCAGCGCCGGATCGGCTTTGCCATTCCAGTAGCCGTTGTCGGGTGTGCCATCGCCGTTCATATCATCGAGCTGCTTGAGCGTCATCAGCTCAGCATGGCCATCGCAGAAGACGATGCCGACCTTGCCGCCGTTGCGCTCAGCCGGCGTGGCGCGATAGCGATAGAAGATCTCGCCGGCCGTGCCGAGCTCATCGTCCGACGGACGGTAGTAGGAGTTCTTCGTGCCCGGGCCAGGGGTCGCGGACGTACGACGGCTGCCCTTGGAACCCAGGTCGATCGAACCAAGCGGCGGATCGACGGCATAGACGCCTTCCTGCGTGAATACCTCACCGCCGTTACGCGAGCCGTTGGTGTCGGCGAAGGCCACGGTCTGGGTCGGGGCGCTGATGTCCTTCGGCGTGGCGCAGTAGGGGCGAAGGGTACCGCCGATCGTCCTGCCATTGCCGAGGTACTGATAGTTATAGCCGTAGCCGCCCCAGTAGATGGTGTCTGCGGTTTCGTTACCGGCGCTGTCGAGCGTGTGGGCAAAAGGCTTCCTCATGCGGCTGATGTCGTCCGGCGTCAGCGCAGGGCTCATGTAGACCTCGGTGGTCTGCATGTAGGGGAACAGCAAGTCGGCCCAGCGCGTCTTGGCGGGCTGGGCAAACTCGTCGGTCGCCGGCGGATACCGGTTGTAATCATTGCGATAGAGCTCCAGCCCGATGCCCAACTGGCGGAGGTTGCTGAGGCTCTTGACGGTTGTTGCCGATTCCCGCGCCTTATTCAGGGCGGGCAGCAAAATGCTGATCAGCAGGGCGATGATGCCGATGACGACGAGCAGTTCGACAAGGGTGAAGGCTCGCGACGATGCGGAAGCAGGCTTGGACACAGTCCATTTCCCCTTTTCAGCCGTTGATTGACGATCTGGAACGGGACGACTAGGCTGACTTGTCGCCCGTTCACGAAGGCCGGCACGCGCCGGCTTGGTCCGAGGACGGCGGAGACGTTTGAAACGTCTCGATCCTCCCGGTGGCCGCCGGGGGGATCATTTTTGCCGAAACTCAAACTGAGAATCAGTCTCAGTTGCGTCACAAGTTAGAGCGCGCCGCAGGCGTGTCAAGGCATCCGCCATCAAAAAACCCGCAAGGTCCGAATATGGTCCCGCCGGCGGCAGAACCCCATGCCCCGGATCGTGGAAATAGAGCAGCATGAACCCCTCGAAGGGAAAGGTTGTGGTCGCGATGAGCGGCGGCGTGGACAGTTCCGTCGCCGCGGCGCTGCTCAAGCGCGAGGGGTACGACGTCATCGGCGTCTTTATGCGGCTGGGGACGCCCCCGGGCGTTGAGATGGCTGACGAGACGTCAGCCGACGGCGGGGCGGCCTGCTCAGCGGGGGGGCGGGGGAAGCAGGGGTGCTGCTCGGTTCTGGATGCCACCGATGCCCGCCGCGTCGCCGGCATGCTCGATATCCCGTTCTACGTCCTCAACTTCCAGGAGGACTTCGGGCGGGTGATCGACTACTTCGTGTCGGAATACAACGCCGGCAGGACGCCCAATCCCTGCGTCCGGTGCAATGACTGGCTGAAATTCGGCAAGCTGGCCAGCTATGCGCAGGCGGTGGGAGCCGACTATCTCGCCTCCGGCCACTATGCCCGCATGGGGACGGATCCCGCCACCGGCCAGCGGGTGCTGATGCGTGGCCGCGATCACCGCAAGGATCAGTCCTACGTTCTGTTCGGGATGACGCGCCAGGCGATGGAGCACACGCTCCTGCCCATCGGCGAATATGAGAAGCACGAGGTCCGGGCCATTGCCCAGGAGCTGAAGCTGCCAGTTTTCAACAAGCCCGACAGCCAGGAGATCTGCTTCGTGCCTGATCAGGACTATGCAGCCCTGGTCCGCCGTCGCACCCCCGAAGCGGTGCGACCGGGCGAACTGGTCACGACCGACGGCCGGGCGGTCGGCACGCATCAGGGGCATCAGAACTTCACCATCGGCCAGCGGAAGGGCGTCGGCGTAGCGTTCGGGTATCCGATCTACGTTGTGGACATCGATCCGCAGGCCAATCGCGTCGTCGTCGGCAGCCGCGAGGAACTGCTGCGCAGCGGCTTGGTGGCCCGGCAGGTCAATGTGCTCAGCCCGGCTGTCACGCCCGGTGCGGAGATCCGCTGCACCGCCAAAATCCGCTACAACCACACGCCCCAGCCAGCCATGTTGTGCTGGGACGGCGCCGATCGTCTTGTTGTCCGCTTCGATACGCCTCAGTCCGCTATCACCCCTGGACAGGCGGTTGTCTGCTACGATGGCGACAGATTGCTTTGCGGTGGCTGGATCGAGACAACCAACATGTAGCATTGTGCGCGTGGGCTAACAAATGCGCGCGATCCTCAGAAGGCGCGTGTCTTTTCTGCCGGCAGACTTGCTCGATCCGCCTCAAGATCTACAATCCCCGGCTCAACCGTTATTTCCTCAAGCACACTCCGGTGGAGAATCCCTGACATGTTCAATTTCCTCCCCAAGGACACGGTCTTCTTCGACTTGTTCGAGGGCCTGGCCGACCATGTCGTGTCGGTCTGCAACCACCTTCGGACGGCTGCCCGGTCGTTTCCCGACAGCGGCGACGTCGTTCAGCGGATCCGTCAGGAGGAAAGCAACGCCGATGAGCTGGCGCACCGCGCCCTGGACCGCCTGGATCGCACGTTCATCACCCCGTTCGACCGCGAAGATATCCACACCCTCGTCGGGGAGCTCGATGACATCGTCGATACTGTCGATGCCCTGGCCAAGCGGTTCAAGCTGTATCACGTGAACGCCATCGAACCACTGTTCGTCAAGCAGACGGACATCCTTGTGCAGGCGGCCATCGCCCTGCGCGAGGCCGTCTACCGCCTCCGCAAGAGCCGCAAGCTCTCGGAGCTCAGCGATAAGCTCATCGAAGTGCATCGCCTGGAGAATGCCGGCGATGACACCAACCATACAGCCGTCTCGGCTCTGTATGACGGCTCGCACGATCCGCTGTACGTCATGAAGTGGAAGGAATTTTACGACCTGATCGAGGTCGCCATTGACGGCTGTGAGGACGTCTGCAACACATTGGAACGGATCGTGCTCAAGAGTAGCTGATCGCGACCGCCGCCCGTGAACTTCCTCTAACGTCAACAACGGCTCGCCCAATGCTTACGCTGGTTCTGATCATCGTCGCGATAGCCCTCATTTTTGACTTCTTCAACGGGTTCAACGACGCTGCCAACTCCATCGCCACGATCGTCTCTACGCGCGTCCTCACGCCATTGCAGGCGGTGGTGTGGGCTGCCTTCTGGAACTTCGCAGCCGCATTCCTGTTCGGCACGGCTGTCGCCAACACGATCTCCGGCGACCTGGTCAACCTTGATCCTGCCGTGATGGGCACGCCGTATCAGCAGTTGTTTGTGATCCTCGCCGGGCTGATCGGCGCGACGGCGTGGACGGCGGCGACCTCGTTCATGGGCTTGCCGATCAGCGTGTCACACGCACTCATCAGCGGCTACGGTGGGGCGGCGATCGCCCGGGCGGGCATTGACGGTCTGCAGCTTCCGGGGGCATGGCCGAAGATCATCCTGTTCCTGTTCATCTCGCCGCTGATCGGCATGTTCTTCGGCAGCCTGATGATGACCGCAGTCGCTTGGATTTTCCGGCGGTCGACACCGCACAGGGTGGACAAGGCCTTCCGGCGCATGCAGCTCCTGTCAGCGGCGGCCTTCAGCATCTCCCACGGCAGTAATGACGCCCAGAAGACAATGGGCATCATCGTCGTGGCGCTCACCGCCGGCGGCTATGGACGTCTGACCGAGGCCGAGTGGGCGCCGCCATGGTTCCACTGGCTGGGCATGGATCATTCGGTCGCCTGGTGGATCGTCCTGCTGTGCTATGCGATCATCGCCCTGGGGACGATGATGGGCGGGTGGCGCGTCATCCGGACGATGGGATCGAAGATTACGCGTCTTCAGCCGGTGGGGGGCTTCTGCGCCGAAACAGGCGGGGCGGCGACGGTCATCGGCGCCAGCCTCATGGGCGTGCCGGTCTCGACCACGCATGTGATCACGGGCTCGATCCTGGGCGTCGGCATGACCCGCGGCTGGAAGGCCGTGAACTGGTCCAGCGGCCGGCGGATCGTGGCGGCATGGATCTTTACGCTTCCGTGCACGGCGTTCATCTCCGCGATCATCTACATCGTGGTGCACGGCCTGCTGGATCTGCTGGGCGTAGCCAACTGATCCGCTGGCGGGGCGGGGATGGCACATCTGACGTAAGCCGCGGGAAATGGGTCGTAATCGCGGCCTGGCTCGTTACAATCATGCGGCAATGGATTTGACCGCATCACCAGAGCTGAGGGATGGCTGATGAGTTGCCTGTGCGACCAATGTGCCGCGTTGTGCTGCCGTTACTTTGCGCTGCCCATCGAGACACCGACGACACGCAAGGACTTTGACGACATCCGGTGGTACCTCTGCCACGAAAACGTGGCGGTCTTCATCGAAGAGAAGACCTGGTACGTCGCCGTGATGAACAAGTGCAAACACCTGCAGAAGGACAACCGCTGCGGCATCTACGAGACGCGGCCCAAGATCTGCCGGGGCTACTCGACCGAGAACTGCGACTACCACGGGGGCGACTACGGGTTCGAAAAGCTGTTCACCAGCGCCGAGCAGCTTTGGGAATATGCCCAGGAGCAGTTGAAAAACGCCCGGCTGAAAAAGAAGAAAAAGCAGGGGCGCAAGGCGGCGACCGCCCGCCGCAAGCCGCGGCTGCGGATCACCGCTGAAGCCCTGGCCAACGGCCGCGCCAATGGCGCCTCCTCGCACAACGGCCAGGCCGGCCGCAACGGAAACGGTATCGCGCTGCCCATCCTCAACCGATAGACCAGCTCAGCTTTTCGATCGAAGGGGACTGGTGCTATGGCAGATCGATCGGTGCATTACGAAGCGGCATTCGAGGCGTTTCTTCGCGATCGCGGCGTGCCGTACGTCGCCGTCGACGAAGCCAAGAAGGCCCTGTTCGCCGATGCACGCCTCAAGAGCTTCGACTTTGTCGTCTATTCGAAAAACGGGCCCAACCTGCTGGTCGACGTCAAGGGCCGCAAGGCCATCGATGCCGGCTCGCCGGCCGGCTTTCAGACCTGGACCGGCGAGCAGGATGTGCGCGACCTGATGGAATGGGAGCAGGTCTTCGGCGAAGGGTTCAAGGCGGTGTTGAGCTTTGTCTACTGGATCAATCCGCCGCTCGTCGCCGAACCGGGCATGTTCGAGTTTCGCGGCCGGTGGTACTGGATCATGGGGATCGACCTGGCCGAGTATCGCGCCCATATGCGGCGGCGCAGCCCCCGGTGGGAAACGGTGTGCATTCCCGCCAGCGAGTTTACCTCGCTTGCCCGGCCGCTGGAAAGCTGGTTATGATGTTTCACATGAAGCGAAAACTGCTCGCCTGTTTGCTGGCGGCATGGCTGCTGCTGCTCACCCCGTCGCCCCTGCTGGCGCAGGATGAGGAGATTGACGCCCTGCGATATGGATACAACCAGTCGGTCAAGGTCGACGGATCGTCAGGCCTGACCTGGCTGTTCCTGGTCGGACTGGGCGTGATCTGCTTCGCCGTGCTGTTCAAGGACGCGCGTCGGACCCACCTGGACTGATCGCCGCCGCGGGGTTTTGTCAGCAGCACCGTTCGCGGCTACTTCACTTTGACATGCCGATGCCGCGCGTTTGCGGCGTCCTGATACATCGGTAATCCCTTTCACTCCAACACCCGACAGGAGGCATCGGATGATATCGAAAGTTGTATGGGCGCTCGTAGGAGCCAATGTCATGCTCGCCATCATGCTGGGCATGAACCTGTTCAAGCAGCCGGAAGCAAAGGCCCAGGTGGCGCGCCCGGCTGAGTACCTGATGATTCCCGGCGAGGTCGCCGGCGGCCGCACGGGCGTGGTCTATGTCGTCGACACGACCAACGGCCTGCTGGGCGCCATGGCGTACGATGACGCCAGCCGCTCGATCGCGGTGATGCAGCCGCTGGACCTCAACCGCATCTTCGCCGCCGCACAGGGCGGCCGTCGCCGCTGATACGGCGCCAGGCGATGAGGTTGCCGTTTTCACCCGGGAAACCACTGCACGAGAGACCCATCATGAAACAGTATATTTCCATCATTGTGCTGAGCCTGACGGCGCTGCTGCTGATCCTCACGAATCTGTCGCTCCAGGAAGAGGCGCAGGCCGCCACGGCGATCAAGGATCGGGATTACCAGCTCGTCACCGCCCGTCTGCAGGACGGCAGTGAAGGCCTCTATGTCACGGACAACCGGACCGGCTTGATGGCGATCCTGGCCTTCGATCCGGCTTCGCGAACGGTCGTGCCCCGCGCGGTTCGGCCGGTGTCGGATGCGTTCTCGCGCTAACGCGAAGACGTGTTCAAACATGGTGTTGTTGGAGTTGTAAACCCGCGACAGACGGGCGGCGGATATGCTGCACCGTCTTGCGGGCAGTAGGAAAGGACCGCCGCTGGGATGGCCGAGATTCGTCACGACTGGCAGGTAAGCGAGATCCGCGAGATTCACGATACGCCGCTGATGGAGCTGGTGTATCGGGCGGCGCAGGTGCATCGTGAGCATCACGATCCGGCCGAGGTGCAGGTATGCCGGCTGATCTCGATCAAGACCGGCGGCTGTCCGGAAGACTGCGCCTATTGCTCGCAGTCCGCGCGCTATCAGACGGGGATCAACGGCCAGCCGCTAATGGACAAGGCCGAGGTCGTTGAGATCGCCCGCCGCGCCAAGGATGCCGGCGTCACGCGCATCTGCATGGGCGCCGCCTGGCGCGAGGTGCGTGACAACCGGCAGTTTGATCGCGTGCTGGACATGGTCCGCGATGTCACGGCGATGGGCCTGGAGGTCTGCTGCACGCTGGGAATGCTCTCCGAGGACCAGGCACGCCGCCTCGAAGATGCCGGGCTTTACGCCTACAACCACAATCTCGACACTTCCGAGGAGTATTACGAGACGATCATCACGACGCGGACGTTCAAGGATCGCCTTGAGACGCTCTCGAAGGTGCGCAAGACCGATGTGACGATCTGCTCGGGCGGGATCATCGGCCTGGGCGAGAGCATCCAGGACCGCATGTCGATGCTCTGCACGCTGGCCAACCTCGATCCGCATCCTGAGAGCGTGCCGATCAACGTGCTGGCCAAGGTGCCCGGCACGCCGCTGGCGGACAACCCCGATGTGCCGTGGACGGATGTCGTGCGCATGATCGCGACGACGCGCATCGTGATGCCCGCGTCGATCGTGCGTCTGTCGGCGGGGCGGTCGAAGCTCTCCGAAGCCGAGCAGGCCATGTGCTTCATGGCAGGGGCCAACTCGATCTTCTCCAGCGAGCAGAAGATCATGCTCACCAAGGCCGTGCCGTCGCAGTCGTATGACGAAGATCGCGCCCTTCTGGGCCGCCTGGGCCTGACGGTGCGCCCGCCCTTCAAGGATGAAGCCAGCAAGGCGGCTCAGCCGGAGGCGGTAGGGGTGTGAGCGGCTGCGCCACCCAACAGCAAGCCATCTGTATTCGCGGCTTGGGACTCGTAACGCCGCTGGGGCAAAATCTGGAGACAAGCTGGCAGCGGATCGTCGAGGGCGCGTCCATCGTCGATCATGCGCGTGCGCCCGTGGAGGGCGTGAGCGGGATCGACCGCGTTTCGGCGCTGGGCGTGCGCGCGGCACGTGAGGCATGCGAGCGCGCGGGATGGGCGGTTGATCGCTTGCGCGATCCGCGCACGGCGCTGGTCGTCGGAACGAGCAAGGGGGCCGTTGATGAGTGGATCGAGTGGAGCCGTCGGCTGCGGCAGGACGTTGATCGATCAAATGCCCAGCCACAGGGCAGCCAACTTCAGGACGTTGCCGCCCCACCTTCACCGTCCGATAACCCCTTGACCTGGTTTTCAGCCGCCGGCGATCAGCCGATCGGCTTGCACACGGTTGCGACGATCCTTGCTCGCGAAATCGGACTTGGCTGCGGACCGGCTGCGACGGTTTCATGCGCCTGCGCAACGGGCCCCGTCGCGCTCATCCGCGGCGCAATGCTGATCCGTGACGATTCAGCCGACCGCGTACTGGTCGTCGCAAGCGAATCCTCACTGCATCCGCTGTTCATCGGGAGCTTCACGCGTCTGGGCGTGCTGGCGCGATCCGGCCAGGGAGTCCGGCCGCTGGACTGCAATCGCGGCGGATTTCTCATCAGCGAAGCCGCCGCGGCTGTGTGCCTGGAGCGCGGTCATGCCCAGGCCGGCGACGTCCAGATCGAGCAATTCGCTCTGGGCGCTGACGCGACGCATCTGACAGGCGTCGATCCCCAGGGGCGAACGCTCCGAGCCTGCCTGGATCGCCTGATCGCCAGCCAGCCCGTGGATCTGATCCATGCCCACGCCACGGGCACGGCGCTCAACGATCCGATCGAGCTGGCTGCGATCGATGATGCCGCCAGTCGGATCGCCTCGGCCAGGCCGCATGTCTATTCGCACAAAGCCGCGATCGGTCACAGCCTGGGCGCAGCCGGCCTGGTCGCGGTCGTGCTCAATTGCCTGATGCACCAGCACGGCACCATCCCCGGCAACATCAACACAACCGAGCCGCTGGCTGCCAAACACATCGAAATCGAAAGGGCGGCCAGGTCCAGGGGCATCGACCGAAGCGTAGCCATCGCCGCCGGCTTTGGCGGCACTGTCGCGGGTGTGACGCTCATTTCAGGGTGAACCGTGGTGATGACTCACCGCAGAGGCGCACAGCTCGCGGAGAGATCACCAAAGTCGGCAGGTCCTCGAACTAGGCACGGCCGCCACACGCCAGATGGCCGCCCGATTCAGAACTTAACATAACATGGATTATGGGACGTAGGGGGTGGAGGTTGTTTTCGGGTGGGCGGCTTGGGGTTTTAGCGAACTTCAGTGGGATTTGAGCGATTTCGGCGGCTGCCGCGATGGACGGCTGGAGCCTTTCCGCAAGCCAGGATCCGCGTTATGCGCGTTATCGATGGCCGTTGATGATTGCCAGTTCTTCCAGGCGCTGATCCATCGCCTTGCTGGCCGCAACCGGATCGAATCGCTGCAGGATCGCCTCTTGCTCGTGCTCGTAGCCGGACGGGCGTTCGACGTGATAGATGTCCTGCATCTGGCTGGCTAGCTTGATGGCCGTGCCGTCGTACAGGCAATGCGGATGCAGAACTTCCGGCAGCAATTCCGGGTAAACGCCCGTATGCGGCCAGACGGGCGTGCACCCAGCCGCCAGGCCCCAGATGGCGTAATGATCGCACGGAGCACCGATCTTGGTGCTGATCATGACGGCGCATTCCCGCATGGCTTGCCACTGGGCGGCTTCGTCGCGTTCGCTGACCGTTCGCCTGGGCAGCTCCGGTGACAGTTCCTCAACCGGCCCGACGGTGATGAACTGCCATTTCTCCGCCCGCCGCGTCAGGATGCCAAAGGCTGCATTGAGCAGCCGCACATCCGCATCCCGGGTATCGACGAAGACCACGCGTTTTCCGCGTCGAACCTCCCTGCCGGCGGCTTCTTGCGCGCTGTCGACCGGCTGGATGGGCGGATACATGAGCTGCGCCTTGGCCGTGATGTCGGGCATCGGATTTCGGCTGGCCAGTTCGAGGTGACGACTCACCAGCGCCGAGGCCCGGGACAGGAAATCTCGCAGGTGAAACAGCGAGTTGAACCAGACCTCGGTCGCCGCCTGCGCGGTGTTGAGATTGACCAGATGCAGCGCTTCGTCTTTGCGGCTGTCAGCCGGCGGAAGCTGATTGGCATGGAAATACACAACCGCCGGCTTGCGCGCCAGGTTGGGCATGAGGCGATGAAAACTCGCCAGGTTCAGCGCTTCACTGGTGAACAGCAGATCGACCGATCCGACCCAGTGGCGTGTGAGCTGCTCGGCGAACCACGTCGCAGCCGCCGTCAGGCGACGTTCAATACGTCGCGGCGGCAGCTTGAGAACGGTCCACCGATGCCGGCTATGGCGGATCAGCGTCTCGAGCATCATCTTGCGCACGCCGCCGTAGAACGGCTCGAGAGCGAGGATGTCGAGTTGGGTGGACATCGCAGGCGAAACCACAGATGCACGCAGATCAGCGATGGCGCTTCAGCCGGCCGACCACAGGCGGCCGACGACTCGCCACCGGCTACTGACATTTACCATCGATGTTCGTCCACGTTGATCTGCGGTTCCATTCTACTGGGTCCCCATGCGTTCATCGAGATAGCTGCGCACCTTGTCGATGGCGATGCGCTGCTGCGTGGCGGTGTCGCGGTCGCGGATGGTGACGGTCTGGTCGACCAGCGTCTGTCCATCGACCGTCACGCAATAGGGCGTTCCAATCTCGTCCATGCGCGCGTAACGCTTGCCGATCGATTGCTTGACGTCGAACTCGGCCGAGTACTTGTTGCGCAGGTCGAGGTAGAGCTTCTCCGCCACCTCGGGCATGCCTTCCTTGGCCACCAGCGGGAAGATGCCGACCTTGATCGGCGCCATGCGCGGCGCGAACTTCATGAACATCTTGCTGGGGCGCGCCGGATCGGGCGTAAAGGCCTCGCACAGCAGCACAAGCACGCCGCGGGTCAATCCGCTGGAAGGCTCGATGACATTCGGGATGTACCGCACCTTGTCCGCCGGCTCGCCGCGCTGCTGGCGCTCCTGGTCGAAATAATCGAGCTTGACGCCCGAGTGCTCCTGGTGCTGCGACAGGTCGAAGCAGCCGCGGTGCGCGATGCCTTCGAGCTCTCCGAAATCGGGCTCGGTGAACGGATAGCGATACTCGATGTCGACGGTCATCTTCGAGTAGTGCGACAGCTCATCCGGCTCATGGTCGCGGAAGCGCAGCCGCCCTTCCGAAACGCCCAGATCGCGCCACCACTTCATGCGCTCGGCCTTCCAGAACTCATACCATTTGGCGGCTTCGTCCGGATGGCAGAACCATTCGATCTCCATCTGCTCGAACTCGCGCGAGCGGAAGATGAAGTTGCGCGGCGTCACTTCGTTGCGGAAGCTCTTGCCGATCTGCGCCACGCCGAAGGGCACCTTCACGCGCATCGTGTCGACGATGTTCTTGTAGTTCAGGAAGATGCCCTGAGCCGTTTCCGGACGCAGGTAGGCCTTGGCGTCTTCGCTCTGGATGGCGCCGACCATCGTCTGGAACATGAGGTTGAACTCCCGCGGCTCGGTAAGCGTGCCGGGGGTTTCGACATCCGGACCGATGACCTGTTGACGCTCCTCGGGCGACAGCTCGGTGTATTTCGCGACCTTGCCGGCCTCGGGACAGATGAACTTGCCGCCGCCGGTCTTGCGGATGAGCTTCTCAGCCTTCTTCTGGAAACGCTCGTTGAAGTCGTCGCCATCGAGCAGCGCCATTGGCGGCAGCGGCTCGACACGCCCGTCCTTGCGCTCGACGGAAGCCTGCGCAACCAGCAGATGGTCGGCACGGTAGCGTTGCTTGGTCTCGCGGCAATCGACCATCGGATCGCTGAACCCCCCCACGTGTCCGCTGGCCACCCAGGTCTTGGGGTTCTGGATGATGGCTGTGTCGACACCGACCATCTCAATGGGGTGTCCATCGGGGCCGATCGGTGGCGTAAGTACGGTCTTTCGCCACCAGTCATCGCGGATGTTGTTTTTTAGCAGGACGCCCAGCGGGCCGTAATCCCAGAAGCCATTAATCCCGCCGTAAATCTCGGACGCCGGGTAGATGAACCCCCGACGCTTGCACAGCGAGACAATCTGTTCCATCACGTTGTTGCTGTTCTCAGCCATGTTGCGCTTCCATAGAAGGCGAAAAAGAACGCCGGCGTCCGGCATGGGGATACGCACCCACCGGCAAGGTGCCCTGCCGGATTGCGTATGCCTAATGCCGAACGCCGGTTAGTTCAAGGATCAGCGTATGTGCTTTTCTCGGCCGATGTCACAGGCGAGCCATAGGCGGGGCCCGCCTAGCTACCCGCGCCGGCCTTGGCAGCCTTGGCTGCGTTGAGCTTGCGAGCCAGGCGGCTGCGGCGCCGGGCGGCCGCGTTCTTGTGGATCGTGCCGTGATCGGCGACACGGTCCAGGCGGCTGGCCACCACGCGCAGCTCCTGCTCAGCCTTGGCAAAATCCCCTGCCGTCAGCGCGGCGTCGAAGCTCTTGACGGCCTGCTTGATCTGGGCCTTGCGGGCGCGGTTGCGCGCACGACGCTTGGCGTTCTGTCGAATTCGTTTCTTGGCTGATAGAGAATGGGCCACGTCTGGTCGTCTCCTCAAATAAACAAGCCGCTGGCGCAATGGCAGCCAGCGAAGGGCAGGGATTTTAACGATTGTCGCTGCTTTGTCCAGTCACGCGCGCAAGATTGGCCAGCCGGACCAGGGCACCTCTATATCTGGTGCCCCGTCGCCCCGCCCCCCGCCTGTCGAGAAACTGCCTCCCCCCCGCCGTCATGCCGGGCGGCTGGCATGCACGCCCCTGCGTGCATGAGCTTGTTTGACAGTGTATTATGGCCGGCGTCTAATGGGTATCTTGCGGTCTGGATCGCAGGAGTGGCGGAATTGGCAGACGCGCGGGATTTAGGTTCCCGTACCGCAAGGTGTAGGGGTTCGACTCCCCTCTCCTGCAGTCGGCGCGCATGGGCGGCCACGGCCGGCTGTCGACGCCGATCCCCCCGGGGATCACTTGCCTGAGACGGGCAGACAAAGCCGGAATGTGGAGCCTTTGCCGGGGGTGCTGCTCACCTCGATGCTGCCCCCATGCGCCTGCGCAATGTGCTTGACGATCGACAGGCCCAGACCCGTTCCCCCCATATCCCGTGAGCGAGAACGATCCACGCGGTAGAAGCGTTCGAAGATCCGCGGCAGGTCCGACGCTGGGATGCCGATGCCGCCACCGCCACCGCCACCGCCACCGCCACCGCCACCGCCACCGCCAACGCCAACGCCAGCACCGAACTGATCAGCGTCCCACCGATAAACGGCAATGCACCGTACTGTTCGCGCACCGGGTTGGGATCCCAGACGCTCGACGTGATGAAACCCAGACCGAACGCCTGGATCGCCGGCCCTGCGCCATGCACCAACACACCCAGGAACAGCGGGTTGATCGACGGTGCGACAAACGCTGACGCGTGGAGTACCGCATGGAACAAACGGTCTCCACGACCGGAGCGGTGGCCGGGTTTGACCATCGACGCCACCGAGGCCAGCATCGGTGCCGATCGTATCGCGAGTAATGCAGCAGTCTTTCCCATGGCTGGCTTACTTTCCGGCAAGCAACGGCTGGCCATTGGCAGTGATGCTGCGCAGTACGCAGCGTGGATACTCCTTTGCCAAAACCAGGGCGATCTTCAGCCGCCCGTTGATGTTTCGCGGAAAGGTAGGCCTCTGCTGTCAGGGAGCGATGAAGGCAATACTAAGATTTGGTTAATCCGGGGCTGCTGGTACGCCTTGGCGGGATCGCATACAATGACCGGCACCATGAGCAGGATTCTGATTGGAATGACGCTGGCAACGGCGGTAGCCGCGCTGCCGCTGAGTGCCACGGCGGACACCATCCATGTCGGCAGCGGCCTGAAGTTCGAGGATGTCCAGGTCCTGGGGATCGAGGGCAACGAGATCCGCTTCATCAACCGCACGGGCCGGCAGACGGCGCGCGAGCTGTCGCAGGTCACGCGGCTGGAGATCACCGACGAACCGGCCTTCAACGAAGCCGAGGCCGCCTACGCCGCCGGCGACTGGGAGAAGGCCACCACCGGCTACGACCGCACGATCCGCCGCACCAACAAGCCCTGGCTGAAGCAGTGGGCCAGCCTGCGGCTGTTTGAGACGGCCGACAAGGCGGGCAATTTCCCGGCTGCCACCACCGCTTACATCGAGCTGCTGCGCACCAACTTCCAGGCCGCGGCCGGCAAGCAGCCGACGCTTCCCGACGCCAACTCCACGTTCCTCGAGACCGCCGCACAGGAGGTCGAACGCGCCCTGGAACGCAATCTCGAAGACCGCCAGCGGGCCGAGCTGCTCAAGTTCCTGCTCGACATCCATCAGAAGCGAGGCGACACGACGCGTGCCCTGTCAGCCGCTCAGCGGCTGGGCGCGCTGACCGGCGACGCCGCAACCCCCGAGAATCGCCGCCTGGTGGCCAATCTCAAGCTCGGCCTGGCGCGGATTGCGCTGGAGCAGAAGCAGTATCAGAAGGCGATCGACGAGATTAACGGCAGCCGCGAGGCCTTCACCGAACCGCAGCAGCAGGCTGACGCCCTGTTCGTCGTCGCCGCAGCCCAGCACAAGCTCGCCGGCGACAATCGCGACAAGCTCCAGGATGCCGCCATTGCGTATATGCGCGTCGTTGCGCATTTCCCCGACAGTCCGCTGGCCGGCGATGCGCTCGTCCAGACTGCCGCCATCATGGAGGCCCTCGGCGAGCAGAAGAAGGCGCTTGCTCTGTATCAGCAGGCCGCGGCGGAGTATCCCGCCAGCGGCGCCAAGTCCCACGTGCAGCGACTTGAGAACGGCGGCTGATCGCCGTTTCTGTGACCTCTGAAACCTCCAGCTTGAAACAACCCCTTCGCACCGACGCCTATGTATAAGTGGATGCAGGAAAACAGTAAGAAGATCCTCGTGATCTTCGCCGTGGGACTGATGATCGTCTTCATCCTGCCGTCGACGGCGATGCAGATGTTCGGCCCCGACGAACCCATCGCCGGCTACGTCAATAACGAACCGGTGCGAGCCCGCGAATACGGTCAGGCGCAGGCGGAGTGGGAATGGCTGCATATGTGCGCCCAGCGGCTGATGGAGCTGGAAGAGCAGCTCCGATTCCCGATCGCCCCGGGGCCGTTCCGAACACTGATCGCCAGCGGTGCGATCCAGAACTTTGAGCGCAATCACGAGCTGTACTACCTGCTTGTCCGCGAAGCCAACCAGATGGGTGTGCAGGTCAACCAGGACAGCATCGACGCCCTGTCCGAACTGCTCAGCCAGTATCGCATTGTCGAACCGCCGAGCAATTCGAGTGAACTGCAGGGTCGGCGTCGCGCGCTGGCAAACCTTCTGCGGATCAGCGCAGCCCTCGATCGCATCACGGCCAGCGTGAAGGTCTCCCAGCCACGCATGCAGCAGGAGCTGGCGGATCATTTCCAGCAGATCCACCTTAAGGCTGTCGAGTTCGACGCCTCGGAGTTTGCCAAGGACGTGGAGGAGCCCTCGCAGGAGCAGATCGATCGCCAGATTGACCAGTTCGGCAATGTCGATCCCGATGCGATTGATCTGGAGACCAACCCGCATGCGTTCAGCTATCGCCTGCCCAATCGGGTGAAGCTGCAGTACGTCGAGATTCCGATCCAGCAGATCCGCCAGGCAGTCGAGTCGTCGGAGGATGAGTTCGACTGGAAGCGCCGCGCCTTCCGCATCTACAACCGTAATCCCGAGCGTTTCCCCTCGACCCAGCCGGCCGATGAGCTGGATCCAATGCTCGGCGGCGCCGGGCTGACGCTTGGCAATGGCGCGCCGTCGACGCAGCCAGCCGCCCGTCCGACGACCCGCCCGTTCGACGAGGTCTATCCCGAGATCAAGCGTGAACTGATCGAGCCGCTGGTGCAGGAGAAGGCCGCGAAGATTCAGGAGCGCGTCCGCACGCTGCTGCAGCGCGGCTTCGAGCGCTATCAGGCGGAGAAGGCTGAAAAACCATGGGACGGCCGCCTGCCGATCGACGTCGCATATGACAGCTACGAGTACCTGCAGGCCGTCGCTGCCATCGTCCAGCAGGAACACGGCGTCAGCCTGAACATCACCTCTCTGGAAAGCCGCTGGCTGGAACAGGCCGATCTGGAGAAGCTCGCCGGCCTGGACAGCGCCTGGTACATCGCCGGGCCACGGTTTCTGGGTGACTGGCATCCCTTTGCGCAGTTCCTGATGACGCAACTGGAGGTCTTCCAGACCGCGGATAGCAAGGAACAGGCTGATGCCGCCAATCGGCTGGCCTTGTACCAGCCGACACCGCCCTTCCAGAACACCGCCGGCGACATCTACATCGCACGCGTCATCGACGCCCAGCCGGCGCATGCGCCGACGACGCCCGAAGAGCGGCAGCAGGTCGCGCAGAAGGCGGCTGCGGATCTGAAGAAGGCCGCGGCCTACGAGAAGGCCCTTGCTGCCGCCAAGGCGCTTCAGCAGAAGGCTGAGGAGGATCGCCTGCTGCAGTCGGCTGCCAATCAGGCCAACCGCGCGATCATCGAGATCGGTCCGGTCGCCCATGTTTTCACTGATCGCGGCTGGCTGGAGCAGATCGGCGGCTATGACCTTGATGAGTCGCAGCGGCACGAGTTCCTCGAGCAGGCCTTCAAGCTGCTGCGGCAGGTGAACCCCGAGCGTCAGCATCCGACGCGCATCATCGAGCTGCCGCAAGCCGGCAAGGTGCTGGTGGCTGAGCTCGACGAGGTCGCGCCCACCCCCCTGCCGGCGGCGCTGGCGAACTTTGACGCACAGGCCTGGGCCTATCAGATGGCGCACTCGCAGGATGTGATCCCGATCCGCCAGGCGTGGTTCGATCCGGAGAACATCCGCACCCGCATGGGCTGGAAGGCCTCGGAGTAAGCCAGACGATCGGCGAGATGCCTGTGGAAATGGCCGGCGGTGCACACCGCACCTGCTTGCTGACCGAAGTGCGCGGCTAGATCGCCCTCGCGGCAGCCATGAGCTGGCGGATCGCGCCAAGGTGATAGGCTGTGTGCGCGGCGCTGGCAACGGTGCCGTTGGCGGCGATCTGCTCCCAGCCGTCGGTCTTCCGCTGGACAAAATCGATCCACTTATACGCGGCTGTCCGCAGCCGCCCCACCAGATCCCGCCACTGCGCGTCGTCGAGCGGGCCGGTCTTCCATGCGGCCTCCCAGTCGGCATTCGCCCAGGGATTCTCCTCACCATCCGCCCAGCGGTTTAACAGTTCCATGCCGTACAGCACATGGGCCACGTGCTGGGCGATGGTCGTGCGGCCAGCCGTCGGCTTCGCCGACGCCACATCCGCCCCGATCGACTCCAGATTTCCCAGCAGCCCCTGATCACCGGGATTCAGCACAAACGAAGCTTCCTTCGGCGGGCCTTCTATGACCTCACGCAGGATCGCGACTACCGCATTGTGAAAGCTGGCCTGGGTGGACATTGCGAACCTCTCCCACCGCATCAAAGCGGCTGTTCGATGTGGATCTCGTTGTTGTCGGGGTCCTTCAGATTGAAGCCTCGGGCCGGCCAGTTCATGTTGCGGCCATTGCCATCGGTCACCGTCCCAGCCGTGCGCATATGGGCGATAGTCGGTCAACGCAGTTGACTATAGCCCACTGTACCCGCTCGGGGAAAGCTGACACAGCAATGTCGCGAAACGACTGAGACCGACCGTCCTGAACGTCATGATCCCGATCTGCGCAGCGGCTGATACTGCATCTGCAGCGACTCGGCGACGGCTGAGTTGGTGATCCGCCCTGCCACGAGATTGATCCCCTCGGCAAAGCCGGGGTCCTCGATCGCCGCCTTCTCAAACCCGAGGTTGGCGATCTTGAGGATGTACGGCAGCGTGGCATTGCACAGCGCGATCGTGCTCGTGCGACCGACAGCGCCGGGCATGTTGGTGACGCAGTAGTGCACGACGCCTTCCACGACGAACGTAGGCTGGGCGTGCGTCGTGGGGCGCGATGTCTCGACGCAGCCGCCCTGATCGATGGCCACGTCGATGATGACGGCACCGTTTTTCATCTGCTTGAGATGCTCGCGCGTGATCAGGCGTGGGGCCTTGGCGCCGGGGATGAGGACCGCGCCGATGACCAGGTCAGCCTCGGAGATGGTTTCTGCGATCGTATGCGGATCGGAGAAGATCGTCCGCACGTTGGCGGGCATCACATCATTGAGATAGCGCAGCCGCTCCAGATTGATGTCCATGAGGACGACATCCGCCCCCAAGCCGGCGGCGACCCTGGCGGCGCATGTGCCCACGATGCCGGCGCCCAGGATCATCACGCGCGCCGGCGCCACACCCGGCACACCGCCCAGGAGAATGCCGCGGCCCATCATCGGCTTTTCCAGGTACTTGGCCCCCTCCTGCGGCGCGAGGCGCCCGGCGATCTCGCTCATGGGCGTCAACAGCGGCAAGCCGCCTCGCTTGTCGCGAATTGTCTCATAGGCGATGGCGGTGATACCGCTCTCCAGGCAAGCCTGCGTGAGCTGCGCGTCGGCTGCGAAGTGGAAGTAGCAGAACACGATCTGCCCCGGGCGCAGCAGGCTGATCTCCTGGGGCAACGGTTCCTTGACCTTCAGGACCAGATCACCAAGCGTGATCGCTTCCTCGTGCGTGGGGACGATCTTGGCGCCCACGGCGGCATAGGCGGCATCGGAGAACCCGCTGCCGACGCCGGCTTGCGTCTCGACGAAGACCTCGTGGCCGGCCTTGACCAGCGCCTCAACGCCGACGGGCATCAGGGCGACGCGGTATTCATCCGACTTGATCTCCCTGGGAACGGAAACTTTCACGGCCTGTCATCCTTTCTGCATGGGCGGCTGCGCCCGCCGGAGTGTCCATTCCCCGGGGCATGGGGCGCGGCATGGTGGATCTTATACGCGACCGGGACCATTGGTGCGCTGTTTTTGTTTCGGGGCAAGAATCCTGCAACTTGCGGCCTGTGCGCCCGCGATGAGGTCCGATAAGGCGCGATCCCCTCCCCCGCCCGCTTCTATCGTCAGATGATAACCCGCGTCGATTCGCGTCAACGCCTGATCCTGCCGATGACAAAAAGAGACACCGCGTTGTCCGGCGGCATCATCGCCAGCCGGCGATGCCCCCGGCTGTTTCACACACGGAGCATTATCGGAATGCTGCAAGCCAATGACACGCCCAACGCTCGCCTGCTGATCCTGGATGAGGATCGCATCATCCTCCAGTCGCTCGGCCAGTTCCTGCGACGCGAGGGATACGAGGTCGTCACCACCGACGACCCCGGCGAGGCGATAGCCATCATGGAAGGCAAGCCGATCGACCTGCTGCTGGCGGACATCAACATGCCGGGCGTGCGGCCGATCGAGTTCCTGCGTGATGTGCGGCGGCGGTTTCCGCATATCGTCGTCGTCGTCATCACCGGCTACGGGTCGATCGAGGGCGCCGTTGAGGCGACGCGTAACGGCGCGTTCGACTATCTCACCAAGCCGATCGTCGATGAGGAAATCCGCGTAGTCGTCGAAAAGGCAGCCCGACAGCAGGCGCTGCTGTTTGAGAACCAGTCGCTCAAGCAGCAGCTCGACATGCGCTTCGGCCTGGACAACGTGATCGGCCATGACCACAAGATGCTCAAGGTCTTCGACCTGGTCGAAGCCGTCGCCGATTCGAAGACGACCGTGTTGATGAACGGCGAATCGGGTACGGGCAAGTCACTGATCGCGCGCGCGATCCACCACCGCTCGCCGCGGCGGCAGATGCCGTTCGTTGAGGTGAGCTGCGGCGCATTGCCCGAATCGCTGCTGGAGTCTGAGCTGTTCGGGCATGTCAAAGGCGCGTTCACCGGCGCGATCGCCGACAAGCAGGGACGGTTCCTGGCAGCCCAGGGCGGCACGCTGTTTCTCGATGAGATCAACTCGGCTTCGCCGGCGATGCAGGTGAAGCTGCTGCGCGTGCTGCAGGAGAAGGCCTTTGAGCCGGTCGGTTCGACCGAGACGAAGACGGTCGATGTGCGCGTGATTCTCGCGACGAATGTCGACCTGGAGGAGCTGGTGCGTCGCGGCGAGTTCCGCCAGGATCTGTACTACCGGATCAACGTCGTTCAGATCAAATTGCCGCCGCTGCGCGAGCGGCTGGGCGACATCCCCCTGCTGGCTGGGGCATTTCTCCGGCGTCACTGCCGCGAGATGGGCCGGAGCATCACCGGCTTCACGCCCGAGGCCATGGCCGCGATGCAGCGGTACGACTGGCCGGGCAACGTGCGCGAGCTGGAGAACGCCGTCGAGCGGGCGGTCGTGCTTTGTCGCCGGCCCCAGATCGACGTCGACGACCTGCCGGAGTCCATCCGGCATCATGTGCACCGCGCGCCGGTCGTGGAAGCCTCGATGGCGGCTGAGGAGCTGTTGCCCCCTATGCCGCTGCAGAAGGCCCTCGAGATTCCCGAGCGGCGGATCATCGAAGCCGCCCTCAAGCGTAACAACTGGAACCGCCAGGCCACCGCCGCTGAGCTCAACATTAACCGCACCACGCTCTACAAGAAGATGCGGAAGTATCGGCTGGACGTGGGTGAGATGGTGTAAGGGGCAAACTGCGTTTCGCAGGAAGGGCCCGCGGCGATCATGAGCCCGCCAGCAGCGCTTTCACTTCGCGCTGAAGCACCGGCAATCCACTTTCCACAATATCCCACGTCTTGCGGTGATCGATCACGCCGCAGTTGTGGATGAGGATATTCCGGGGCGCCTTGCCATGCACCCTTGGAGCGTTGGCAGACAAGCATCGAGCCCCGCGTCTTTGGAACGCGGGGCTCGGGTGATTGGCTTCCAGATCAGGGAAAAGCTTCCGCAGCCTTCCCATGCGGCAGCACTTCGCCGCATCAGGCTTACTTCTGGTAGTACTTCGGCACGGGCTTGCCGAGCTTCTCCCAGTGCTTGATCACGGCTTCGGCCTTGCCGGCGCTGTTGAGCACCGTCGGGCCGACCTTGCGGCGGACCATGCTGATGATGGCTTCGCGGCCCGGGCCAAGGTAGTTGCGCGGGTCGAACTCAGCCGGCTTGGTGGCGAAGACCTCGCGGATCTTGGCCGTCAGCGCCAGTCGCAGGTCGGTGTCGATGTTGACCTTGCAGACGCCGTAGTTCTTGGCGGCGTAGTTGATCTGGTCTTCCGGCACGCCCTTGGCGTTGGGCATGGCGCCGCCGTACTTGTTGACCAGGTCGATGAACTCCTGCGGAACCGACGAGCTGCCGTGCATGACCAGCGGCAGGCCGGGGCAGGTCTTCATGATCTGCTCAACGCGCTTGAACGCGAGCTTGGCTTCGTGCTTGAACTTGTAGGCGCCGTGGCTGGTGCCGATGGCGACCGCCAGACTGTCGATACCGGTGCGCTTCCAGAAGTCAGCCGCCTGGTCCGGATCGGTCAGGAACTTCTCGATGTTCTTCTCATACTCCTCGGCATTGAGGCCGACGACGTCTTCCTCGATACCGCCGAGCATGCCCAGCTCGGCTTCGACGGTCACGCCAGCGGCGTGAGCCACTTCAACCGCCTTCTTCGACAGCGCGACGTTCTCCTCATACGGGTGATGCGAGCCGTCGATCATGACGCTGGTGAAGCCGTCCTTGATGCAGGTCTCCACCAGGTCGACCGTGTCACCATGGTCCAGGTGGATGGCGATGGGCAGCTCCGGATGCTCTTCAACCGCCGCCTGGATGATGTGGCGGAGGTAGGTCATGTTGGCATACTTACGGGCGCCCTTGGAGATCTGGAGGATCAGCGGGCTCTGCTCAGCCGCGCAGGCTTCGATGATGCCCTGGGTGATCTCCATGTTGTTGACGTTGAACGCGCCGATCGCGAATCCGCCGTCATAGGCGAGGTCGAACATCGGCTTGGTGGTCATCAGAGGCATGGGGTGAACTCCTGTCGTAGAAAGCGTAACGCCCGGCGGCGGGCGACCAGTGTTGGAGGCGGAGTTTAGGATAAAGACATACAATTTCAATGATTGGGGGACCGCAAATCACCGAACGTGTGAGGTTAATCCGTGGTACGGATTACGGGCGGTTGACGGTTCTGGCGGCCTTCCGCCGTGGCGTGCGGGCACCGCGGTTTCGCCACCGCAACCGCGACGTTGCCCAGCCTCTTTGCCGCTTTGTCGCTCCCCCGAGATCACCCCAGATCCCGCCATTTCGTCGACCGGCCGCGGGCCTTTTCGACCGGGTACTTCGCCTCGTTTTTTCGCATTTTGCGAACGAACGCTTCGCCCAGGTCGATCCCCAGCTCGTCGGCCATCAGGAGCACGCTGTGCAGCACATCGCTGAGCTCGTCAGCCAAGTCTTCCTTCTTCTCGCGCAGATGGGCATCCAGCTCGGCGCCGTTCTTCCACTGGACCAGTTGCATTACCTCCGCCGCTTCGATGGCGAGGTTGATCGCCAGGTCCTTGGGGGTATGAAACTGCTTCCAGTCCCGCTCATCGCGGAACCGCAGCGCCAGTTCCGTCAGCGACCGCAGCGTTACGTCCGAGTCAGCCAAACTTCACCTCACTCCATGTCCATCCCCCGCTGCTTGGCGCGGTTGATGGCTTTGACGATCTCCTGATACACCTCGCGCGGCCGTGCGATCGTCTGCCATAGGCCGATCGGCAGGCGGTCATCGAAGGGGATGATTTCGATCGACCCCAATCCCAGCAGCCGCTCGCGCGTTGTGGTCACGCGCCGAAGACGCGCAACCTTGCGCAACGGGCAGTCAAAGATGTCCACAGCAAACACGCCCTGCAGGCGGACGATCCGCAGGTCGGTCAATACATAGAACCGCCCCATCCATTGCAGCACGCTCCAGGTCAGCCGGCCCAGGATTGCCGTCACGCCGGCCCAAAAAACGTGAAACTCCGTCGCCGCCGGCAGGTTCTCACGATACAGCCGGGCTGCGATCACCACGATCAGCACGCCAGCGATGAACCGCAGCGACTGCAGCACGATGAACCAGTACGACGGCTTGAGCAGGAGGATCACCAGCTCGCCGTCGTTGAGGATATGTCGCGTCAGCAGCACCACCAGCGAGCTGGGGGCTGCCTCTTCGAATGGAGCCGCCGCCGCGCCGCTCTCCGACGGGCAGACCGTCTGCAGGCGCGGCCGTCCCCACCACCGCCGCAGCAGAGTGGGCCACACGCGAAGCTGTCGCAGCAATCCGATCATCGCCTGTCCGGGCATCTATCCCTTCCGCAGCGTCACGATCTGCGGCAGGTTGCGGTAGTAGTCATCATAGTCCAGACCGTATCCCACGACGAACTCATCGGGGATGTCGAATCCGACATAGTCAGCCTGCACCCGCCGTGCCGTGGGGCGGTCCTTGCGCAGCAGGACGCACACCTTCAAGCTGGCTGGGTTGCGCTTCTGCAGCATCGGCAGAACAAGCTCCAGCGTGCCGCCGCTGTCCAGGATGTCATCGACCAGGACGACATGCCGGCCCTCGATATCCCCAAGCTGCTCGCCCACCAGGCGCGATCCCTGCGTCTGCGTTGCCTGGCCGGGATAGCTGCTGACGGTCATCAAGCCGATCCGCATGGCGATCGGGATATGGCGGATCAGGTCGGCACAGAAAATCATCGCCCCGGTCAGGATCGGGATGATCATGACTTCGGAAAATGCAGCATGGTCGGTTGTGATCTGTTGCGCCAGTTCGCGCACACGAGCCTGGATCTGCTGCTCGGTGATCAGCACGCGTTCGACCTGATCGTCCATGCCGCCAGTGTATCGGCTGGATGGGGCCGGTGGTATCGGGATGGGGTTGAGACGCAGCGGGCTGAAGGATGCCGGCTGCCGCATCGAACGTGCACAGCCATTCATCGCCCGTCGTTGCGCGCCTTTGCGCATGGGCGCGCACACGCCCATCGACCAAGCCGGCACTTCACCTGTAACCAACCCAAACCGCCAGCTAACCTGTCCACCCAGCCGGCTGTCCAACAGGACGGGCCCGACGCAGCCCGTCATCCGTCGATCTGCCGCCTTGACACCCCCCATAAGCGGCTGATCATGGGCACCAGAGACCGATGGTCCGGCATTTGAGATCTGAAATTTGAAATCCCGGATTTGAAACCCCGATCAGCATTCGGCGTTCGAAGGAGCTTCCCATGGCCAAGTTCAGTGTGATCCTCGTGACTGCCGCCCCCTCCGGTCAGGCTGCCGAAGCCGGCGGCGCTTTCGTCAAGATCGATGGCCGCGAGGCCCTCCTTCGCAGCATCGAGCTGTTCCTTAACCGCGACGAGGTTAAGCAGATCCAGGCCGTCTTCATCGAAGAGATGGCTGATGAAGCCAAGCGCCGCCACGGGGCTCACCTGAGCTTCTCGGGCGTCAAGGTCGTCGCCGGCGGCGTGACGCGCGTTAAGCAGATCGCCGCAGCCGTACCGACGCTGGCGGACGACATCACGCACGTGATCGTCCACGACGCCGCCCGGCCGATCGTCCCGTATACCGATCTGGACGCCCTCTTTGCTGAGGCCGAGAAGGCTGATGCCGTCACCCTCGCCACCCCGGCCCCCGCCCCACTGGTACAGCTCGATGAGCACCGCCGCGGCGTCGCGGTTTTCGCGGCCGACCAGTTCATGCAACTGCTCACCCCCCAGGCCTTCAGCCGGAAGTCGATTGAGCAGATTGCCGCCACGGGCCAGGAGCTGCCCATCGACCAGATCACACTGCTTAAGGGCTCGCCCCTGAACATCCGCGTTGCCGGACCAGGCGATGCGAAACTTGCGCAGGCTATGCTTTCCATGCTCCCTATGCCGAAAAAAGGAGCATTGGGCGCTTTCGAAGAGGCGCAGTGGTGAGGGGGAAAGTCGAAGGTCAGAAGTTAGAAGACAGAAGTTAGAAGACGGAGGTTCCGGACGATTCGCCGTCCAGGATCGGCTGCGGGGTTGCCAAGGGAAGGAGAACGCTGTGGATGCGCCGGTTTCGTGGGAAGTGATAGTGTTGCGGCTCGGGTTGGCCGCGATCGCAGGAGGGGTTGTCGGCCTGGAACGCGAGTCCCACGGGCGGGCAGCCGGTCTGCGGACGACGATGCTGGTCTGCATCGCAGCCGCACTGGCAATGCTCCTCTCCCAGTCGCTGCTGACACAGACGATCCTCCCCAACACAGTCTGGCGGCCCGACCCGGCACGCCTGGCAGCCGGCATCCTGACGGGCATGGGCTTTCTGGGCGCCGGAGCCATCCTGCGCGAAGGCAACGTCGTCCGGGGGCTGACGACCGCGGCGGCCCTGTGGTTTGTGACCATCATCGGCTTGGCGTTCGGGAACGGCCTTTACTCGCTGGGCATCATCGGCCTGGTCCTGGCTGTGCTCATCCTGACGGTCCTGTCGATGGCTGAGCCGTTGATCCGCCGCGACTGGTACGGATCCGTCGCCCTGGTTGTCGCCCTCGATGGGATCTCCGACGACGACCTGCGTGCCCGCATCGAAGCCAAAGGCGTCTCCATCAAGAAGGTCGACCTGGAATACGACCTCGAGCAACGCAGGCGACGGCTGCGATTCACCCTCAAGTACAAGAAGGGCGACGTCTACGGCCTGTCCCGGAAAGTCGTCGAAGACCTGACCTCCTGCCCCGGTATCCTGAACGTCAAGTGGGAGTGATTGGAACCACAGATGAACGCAGATAGGGGCCGCCCGGGGTAAACCGCCCTGTTACCGCTATTGCCTCTTCTGTCTTCTGGCTTCCAACGGACAACGGACCACGGACAAGCCAGCGCCGCAGCCCGCTCCGGCGCCCTTCCCGTGCACGCCCCTTTTGCGTTCATGCCTTCTTCCGTGCAGAATGCCCGCACTGCCCGGTATGTGGTATTTCGCGTACGGATCCAACCTCAATCAGCGTGCGGTGAATGAATGGTGCCGCCACTATGGATACCCTTGCCCCAACCTCAAGTCCGCGCGCGCAGCCGTCCTGGATAACTACCGGCTGAGTTTCCCCATTTTTAGCGAGTACTGGGGCGGCGGCATTGCCGACATCGAGTACGACCCAGGCAAGTACGTCGCCGGGGCCCTCTTTGACCTGACCGAGCAGGAAATGCAGGTCCTGGACCGAAAGGTCGGCCGCAAGCTCGACTCCTCCGGCCGGGAGATCGGCATCTACAAGCGAATCGAGGTCACCGTCGCCCCCCTTGGCAGAGCCGATCCCGTCCGGGCCATTACCTACCAGGGGGTCAGTGTGGAGAAGTACCACATCCCCCCCACCCAGCATTACATGGACCTCCTCGTCCAGGGCGCCTACGCCGTCGGCTTGTCCATGATGTGGATCAGTTACCTGCGGAGCTTCAGCACGCAGGCTGGCCGCAAACCCCGCCCGCCCAGCCACGGCGATGCCGCGGCCCATATGTAAGCCCTGGCTGTCCAAAGCATGGCCGCTGGAACGACTGGCGCAGATGCTGTCCGAAGTTCTGCCCAACCCGAGCTGTCTACATTTTCGTCCGCACGAACGTAAACGACTGCGCCACCGTCGAGCCGTCATGCTCGAAGACCAGATGCATGCGCACCTCCTGGCCACCGTCCCAGTCCCAAAGCGGCTCCTCCTCGCGAACGTACCGCTCCCTGCCGATCGGCGCGGACATGCCCACGCCCGTCCCGACCGATCCGCCCGAGCTGACGCCAAAGCCGATCCCGATCGCCGGCCCGCGCCGGTGGTACTGCGTCCGCATCGGCGGCAGGATCAGCTTGACAAACGCCCCCGGGGTGATTGTCTGCTGCTGGAGGGCAAGGCTCTGGCCGTCCGGCGTGACCACCCAGCTCCGCTCGCCCACCAGCAGGATCGGCTGATCGCTTGTATTGTGGATCCGCAGGACCAGCCGGTTGTCGTAGCTGACCATCCGGAAACGCAGCGGCGGCTGATCGACGGTCGTTTCCTCCGTACCGATGTGCTGCACCAGCTCCGGCGGCTGGACGATGTCGTACTCATACCGGGCACACCCCGCCCCCAGCACCCCCACCAGACAGACAGCTATCAGCGTTCTCATGCCCATCACTTTACCCCTGACGGCCCCTGCGCGTATGCTCTGAAAGTTCGATGAAGACACTCGCACTGCAACCGCTGTCCAAACCGTTCGATGTGACGCTGGCCCCGCCGGGGTCCAAGTCGCTGACCAACCGTGCGCTGGTCGTCGCCGCCCTGGCCAATGGCCGATGCACCCTGCGCAACGTCCTGTTCGCCGATGACACGCAGGTCATGATCGAAAGCCTGCGCCGGCTGGGCTTTGAGCTGGAGATCGACGAGCAGGCCCGCCAAGTGACCGTCAACGGCCGGGCCGGCGCGATCCCCTCCGACCGGGCCGAGCTGATGTGCGGCAATAGCGGGACGACGATCCGCTTCCTGGCCGCCTTGTGTACCCTCGGCCGGGGCGAGTACCGCCTCGACGGTGTCGAGCGGATGCGTCAGCGGCCGATCGGCGAGCTGGTCGACCTGCTGCGAAATCTGGCCGCCCGCGTACAGTACGAGGGGGCGGAGGGGTATCCCCCCGTGCGCGTGCTGGCTGACGGCCTGGCTGGCGGGCGGGTCCGCTTCGGAGCGGCCCAATCCTCCCAATACCTCTCAGCCGTGCTGATGGCAGCCCCCTATGCCCGGCACGAAGTCCGGGTCGATCTCGACCCCGAGCAGACGAGCTGGCCGTACATCGCCATGACGATGCGGCTGATGACCGATTTTGGCGTCTTCGTCGAGCTCGAACGGGATCGTGATACCGGCCAGCCCCGGCGGATCGTCGTCCCCGGCGATCGCTACCACGCCACCGACTACACCATCGAGCCCGACGCCAGCGCCGCGACCTACTGGCTGGCCGCAGCCGCCATCCATCCCGGCGCGAAGGTCACGATCCCCGGTCTCGGCCGCAAGTCGCTCCAGGGCGATGTCGCCTTTGCGGATGTGCTGCATCAGATGGGCGCCGACCTGGTCTTCGGCGATGACTTCATCACCCTCATCGGCACCGATCGGCTGGAGGGGATCGACGTCGACCTGTCAGCCATGCCCGATACCGCCCAGACGCTGGCAGCCATCGCCGTCTTTGCCGACGGCCCCTCGACCCTCCGGGGCCTGCGGACGCTGCGCGTCAAGGAGACCGACCGCCTGGCGGCACTCCAGAACGAGTTGACGCGTCTGGGTGCAACCGCCCGGATCGACGGCGACACGCTTCACATCACACCGCCAGCCGCGGTTAAGCCGGCGCAGATCGCCACCTACGACGACCATCGCATGGCGATGAGCTTCGCTGTCGTCGGTACGCGTGCGTCCGGCATCGTGATCGAGGACCCGCAGTGTGTGAATAAGACGTATCCCCAATTCTTCGAGGATCTGGAGAAGCTGCGCGCGTAGATTTGCCCGGTATGATCGGCGCGTGCCCGGCAGCCTGTGCGTGGACGCCGGCTGCGCCTCGGGTATGATACCCGCAGCCGTCTTGCACTGCTTAGCCCCTGTTTAACAAGGATTCCATCATGGCCATCCGCGTCACCGTCTGGAACGAGTTCCGTCACGAGAAAAAGAGCGAGAAGATCGCCCAGATCTATCCCAACGGCATGCATGAGACCATCGCCGGGAGTCTCCGCAAGGACAGTGCCCTGGAAGTCCGCACGGCTACGCTCGATGAGCCGGAGCATGGCCTGACCGAGGAGGTCGTGAAGAACACCGACGTGTTCGTCTGGTGGGGCCACATGGCCCACAACGACGTGGACGACAAGATCGTCGATCGCGTTCACGATCGCATCCTGGAAGGCGCGGGCATCGTCGTCCTGCACAGCGGCCACTTCTCCAAGATCTTCAAGAAGCTGATGGGCACCACCTGCAACCTCAAGTGGCGCGAGCATCCGGAGGAGCGCGAGATCCTGTGGGTCACGCGCCCGGGGCACCCGGTCGTCGAGGGGATCGAAGATCACTTCATCCTGCCGCACGAGGAGATGTATGGCGAGTTCTTCGACATCCCCGAGCCAGACTGCACGTTCCTGATCAGCACGTTCACCGGTGGTGAGTGCTTCCGCAGCGGTTGCGAGTGGCGCCGCGGCGCGGGGACGGTCATCTACTTCCGCCCGGGCCATGAGTCGTTCCCGACCTATCACGACCCCAATGTCCAGCGGGTGATCCTCAACGCCGTGAAGTACGTCGCCCCCAAGGTGACAGCCGCCCCCAGCTTCGGCCACCGCAAGATGGGCTGGATCGACGGCAAGACGGAGTAATCCGTCGCTCGTCCTTCATCTGCGCAAAAAACAAGCCGGTCCGCCACAAGCGGACCGGTTCTTCTTTCTCCTACGACCAACAAGACAACGCGAACAGCATCCTGCGTAAGCCTGGCCGGTCCGCCAAGGCGGACCCCACGGTCGCGCAAGCGAGAAACCTCCGCTACTCAGCCAACATCACCAGTTTGCAGTCTTAGCGCTTACCCCTTCGCGCCACCTTCGCGTTCGCGGCTCAAAAAACAGCCCCGGCAAACCGCCCGATCAGGGATAGTTCTGCATCTCCTGGACAATCGTCTCCACCGCCGCCGGGCCCGCTGCGATGAACGGAACCTTGGCTCCGGCGTAATTGTCCAGCCGGAACGGGAAGATATCCTGCCCCGTCGGCGACACGACCACGCCCCCCGCTTCCAGCACGATCGCCGCGGGCGCTGCGATGTCCCACAGCTTGCCGTTGACCGTCACAGCCGCGTGCGCGATCCCAGCCGCCACGTGTATGGCCTCCAGCGCGGCGCTGCCCAGAATCCGCACCTTCCAGTTCGTCTGGCTGATCCACCGATGCGCCCACCCCGGACAGCCGCCACCCGGCTTGACCACGTTGCTGGTGAGCATCAGCAGCGATGCGTTGTCCATCGGCGTCTGCGGCACGTGCAGCTGCGTCGTCCCATGCCAGGCCCCCTCGCCCCGCGCGGCTGCGTACACCTGATCGCGCGTCACGTCATACACCACGCCCAGCACCGGATACCCGCCATCCAGCAGGCCGATGCACACGGCAAAATTGCCCATGCCGGCGATGAAGTTGTTGGTTCCGTCGATTGGATCGATGACCCAGTTGCGGCCGGCTGGGTTGGGGCAATCGAAGGTGATGGAGTCCCCGGTTTCGCTCTCCTCACCCACGATCCCATCATTGGGAAACCGCCGGCGCAGGCCCTCGACGATGCACCGCTGCGAAGCGCGATCCGCCTCGGTGACGGCTTCGTCCTTGGTTGCGGCGTGGGTCTTGGTCAGGCGCTCGACCTTGCCGTAGCGGTCGAGGATGACCTTGCCGGCCTGGCGGGCCAGCTCGATGGCGTATTGCAGATCCTGCGTCAGCGAAGCGGTCATTGGACGGCTCAGGGGGTACGAAACAGTCGGATCACAAACATGCGGCCTTACTCTACCGGCTGGGTGGTGGCAGCCGGTTCGGCAGCGGCATCTTCCGCGGGTTGGGTCGAGGGCGCAGGCGTCTCAGCCGGCGTCTCGACATCCGCGGGCGCCGTCTCCGCCGCCGCGAGGCTCGAGCGATCGGCGATGAAGACCGGCTGACGGATATCATCCAGCGTCTTGAGGCGCTGCTCGGCCTGCTTGCGGAAGGCCTCATGGAACTTCTGATTGCTCACGATCGCCTGATAGTGCTGCTCAGCAGCCGCCCAGTCGCCCGCATTCTCAGCAATGGCAGCCAGGCCGAATCGCGCGCTCAGCACTGCCATCGTGTTGTCAGGGTAATGACGCAGGACGTCCTCATATGCCTGCTTCGCCACAGCCAGCGGCCCCTCACGATCCTCCTGCAGCGCCAGCGACGG